>Ga0306864_1000608_pt1 | contig 16174 bp, 14 predicted proteins | sample AntRauTorckE5430_FD_190448 | JGI IMG/M metagenome (GOLD analysis project Ga0306864, IMG submission 190448) | Saline lake microbial communities from Rauer Islands, Antarctica - Metagenome Torckler E5 #430 (v2) (version 2) | ecosystem: Environmental > Aquatic > Non-marine Saline and Alkaline >...
GCAACTGGGGCTACACACTTTCCTTCGCACATAGATCGAATGGTTGACAAGGAATTAGAGGCAAAAGAAACATTGCATGCCGAACAAGCCAGCGCCGGAAATGAAGATGACAAGCAGCCTACAAAGGTATCCAGAAAGATGTGGAGGGTGGTACGTCAAAATGTCCAGTGCTGATACATTCAATCACTTTAGCACGATACTGTACTCAATAACTATTTACTCATTCATCATTATGCCTTCCTATTTCTTCTATAGGCATATGGTGTGAATCTCGCACTTAATGCGACTGGAGGAACCCTGAATTTGGTTGGAACATGGTTTGGTCCAGTCAGTCTCTTTGCTCCCATTAAGCAAGTTTCGCAGATAATAAGTGGCATGATTCTCTTCTCCTATATATTGAGAACTGAGCCGAAACCTGATAAAGATGTAAGAATTGTCCCTCTTGTTTTTCTCATTCTCGCATTCTTATCTTTCATATCAAATGAGGTCACACAATATCATCACATGTCCATTCATTCTTATTGCCACTCTATTATAAACCATTAGACTGCAGTTGGGAATTGTAAGTGTGCCCGACATTGAATTAAAGTCAAGCTGACTATTGTGTTGCCTCTGTGCTGCCTTTTTTACACTTTAACTCACACCACTATTATCTCTCATGTCCATTGACGTCAAAGACATTATAATGCTTTCTTCCATCATGCTCATCTTTGTTGGTCCCAAGATCAGAGATGAACCAATAAATGCTGATGATCTTTTCTCGGATCAAAAGGCAAAAATATGTGGCGCTATCTTATTAGCAGTTGGCTTTGTCTTCGCCTTTCCCTACCAATTCATTCTGGGGTGCACAAACATCCCTAATACAGATAGGGTCATTTTTGTATCTCTTCTTATTACGGAGGTTGTGCATGCAGTGATCGGCAATAGTTGTTCCAAGCTATTTCCAATGTTGGACGGAGAACTGTTCATAGGCAATCTCATCATATTGGTATTGGCAATCTTCACAATCACCTATTCCTCCGTACTGCGGTCCACCGTTATATTGAATCAAACAGAATATCTTCCGCTCATGCTGAGTGCAAATATCTTTTTGAATGGCATTGTCGGCCTCATCATATGGGAAGACTCTATTATCAATGTTGCCGCATACATTGTTCTATATTTTTTCTTCCTTTTGGGTGTCTACCTGGTGAGCGATTATGAATTGCAAATATTCCAGGGTAAATCCGAGTCACAGCCGACTTTACTGATCGAAAGTTTGGTTCATGGACGGGCCAAAACGCTTTATTTACATCGAGATGATCGAATCGAGCAGCTGAAGGAGGAGCAGAAGAATCTCGAGGAGAAGAAAGAAGGGAATACGTCTGATCATGACCAATTCGAAGACGTACCCTTGACTCATATAGATAGTGAAAGGAGCGGACAAGATTCAGCTGTATAGCGTTAGCTGATGGCTGTGAGAAGCGGGCCGAGGGGAATCAAATCGCTGCAATTGAGCAATTCGGACGCACAATTGACAACAAGCTAGCGCACAGCTTGTAGTTGTGAAGAATTAAATTTTCTATAAAGTGTATTTTCATAATATTGAATATATTCCGTTCTGTATGATCTTGTATGTTCGTTTCCATCCTGCAATGCCTCCAACATTTCACCATTCCATCCCTTTCCAGTGATGCTTAAGGAATCACATGTTTCCCCTCCACCCCAATCACTCACCAAAGAAGAAGAAATTCGTGATCGTGGGGGGCGATGACAAACAAAATCAAACCTAACAAAGAATTCAGCATTTCATTAATTGATTTGTAACTTACCATCAGTGCTATTACCTTAAACGGGGGTAAAAGGAACGTGCCTCAAATCTGCAGTCGCAAAGAGGCACACTTGCTACTTGTTACTTGTGTTATCACTATAACTTGCAGTACTCTTCCAAATAATATGCATTGATTCTGTTCCCAGCAAAGCTATTTTATAATATTCAGGTCATTAACATCCTGAATCACATTGGTGGTAATGTAGGGAAGGATGCGCAAACTGCTCACAAATACAATCTTGATGATTTCAGTAAATATGAGAATGGCAACATTACCATTTCGATTGCGTTCATCAGTCACTACAAGAGATCCAAACAAATTTCTTCGTGCCAAGGATTAATAATAATAACGCAAAGCTGACATATTTACTAACCATATTCATATTGCAAACATGCCCAAAAGGGTTTGAAATCGCCCACATCGCTTACTACAAGAGAACCAAACCAATTCCCTCTTGCCAAGGATTAACCTCACCCAGATTTTAGTGGAGTGAACACATGGAGGCACTTTTAGTTCTTATGGGCGCCATCTCTTCCTATCATTGCTGACCAATCATCAAATAGAAATAAGTACAATCTCGTATTGAATACCTTTACGGACGGCTATTTGGACTGATTTGGGCAGTGTGACTGGGAGTTTAATTGTTACAGTTACTCGGAGAATGATGGTAAAAAGCCAATCAACTGCTATCTAACATGCCAAACTTCTTTCCTCATATTTCACTTTCTGATTGAGAGGTATCATGCAATCCATCTACATCCACCGAGGGATCATTTGTTCCATCATTAATGTGCTATAAGTTGTCACTACTACTCAAGTAACGTCACTGGGTGTAGCTTCTACAAACATTTCTCACTGATAAAATCGTAGATGATTCTCTACGTCGTGATAGCATCGTTCTTGCAAGTGACTTTTCTTTCCAAGTTATAGACAATGAACAGTTGTTGACTTCTAATTGCGGAACATCGATAATATCAGCTATGAAAATCGATGAAATTAGATTTACGAAGAAAGATCTGAGAGTTCACAAAGAAAGATCTGAGATTGCCATGGTAGACTCTCTCTAAATGCGAACCTGTTGTGCTTGACATTCGGAAAAAAGATATCGATAATTATAACCGTATGGAAAAGTTCCGCATCCGCAGTGCTATAATTCATCTTCCATTTCAATGCCAACACTGGAACAAACCACGCCTCGGAGAAAGCACTCGCCCCATCCACCTGGTTCCCCTCTCACCCTCTGTATCGGCCTGTCAATATTGTCCTCACTAGATGAGTGCATCATTGCGGGAGAAATGTGTAAAATGTGAACAAGCAATATTTACGACTTTTGTATTCCAAATTTTACTCTAAATTTATATTAGTTCAATCCTCCTCTTCGCAAGTAGTCACAAGTGAAGTGGGCGTTGTTACTTCACACGACGTTTACACCAGTCACCTCATCTCATCTCGCCCTTCACCTATCAATAGCCATACATTGCACCCTTGTACTTTTCATTGTAGGCCTTCAACCATCGTTTCCACAGTAGTTTTAACCACACTGAAGATTGCTATCATACGGAAGCGCGTCTCATCACGTTGTGTCGACCAATTTCCAAAGGTTGTTATAAATACGAGAGTCATTCTTTCAGATACAAGACATTTTGTTACAAATATCATCAATAGCTGCAGTAACATGTTGTTCTTGAACGAAAATACGATCTACACCAGCGCAGTTGTCGCTACTTACTGGGCCGTATCGATATCAATGGTATATTTAAACAAGATATTGATGAGCAACGATGTTGTATCCATCCCCGCGCCACTCTTCATAACATGGTATCAATGCACAGTCACATCAATCATCTGTTGGCTTGCAGGATTATGTGGAGATCGAGCAATGAACCAAGGAGGAGCCTATTCGCGGCTTACTACTGTTGAAATTGGAGACGATTCAGCTATATCAAAGCCTAGCTTCTTTGCTCAGTTTCCGAGAGCTCAATATCATCGAAAAATAGCAGTTCAAATCTTTCCGCTTTCAATCATATTTGTCGGCATGGTATCATTCAACAATTTGTGTTTGAAAAATGTAGAGGTATCATTCTACAATGTTGCTAGATCTTTGACAATTGTATTCAACGTTATCTTTTCATGGATATTACTCGGTATACCGACAAGTAGGAAAACAGTTCTCTGCATAGTTGTCGTCGTATTCGGATTCTATATTGGTGTGATGGGAGAGATGAACTTTTCATTGAACGGAACTGCATTTGGAGTGCTCTCCTCTTTGTTCGTATCTTTAAATTCCATGTTCACCAAAAGGGTGCTTTCGCTTGTGGATGACAATCATTGGAAATTGACATTTTACAATAACGTTAATGCGAGCTTGATTCTTGCTCCAATGGTTTACATTTTTGAGGCAGATTTCGTCTTGGAACACATCAAACATTTACAAACTCCAATATACTGGAGCGTCATGACACTTGCAGGATTCTTTGGATTCGCAATTGGAATCGTGACAGTGCTTCAGATTAAGGCTACGTCACCGTTGAGTCATAATTTTTCTGGAACGGCCAAGGCTGCTGTTCAATCGATGCTGGCTTTTTATTTATGGGGGAATGAAGCTACATTGCACGGTGTTGTTGGAATATTTACAGTGCTAGGTGGTAGTTTGTTATACACCTATGCCAAAATGAATGAAAACAATCACCAAGCCATGCTCATAAAATCAGTTTCAGATGTTGAAATGCCCAGTACATCTAGTAGAAATGGAGAAAGATGATCTCTCTTCAATCTCTACGAGTCGCGAGTGCATAACTTTTATGTAAACATTTCATAAGATCTAAGTATTATAAAGTCCAGATGCAGTATAAAGCGGTAGAGAGGAAACATGATTTATATTCGATTTATTCCTATGTCTAGTCAAAACTAATTAATAGCACGTTTCGGCACTTTGCAATCTAAGATTTCTAGTTCGTAGGTAGGTCGTAGACCGAACCATCAATGGTTAAGAGACGGCTCGGGTCCACATTGTTATCTATAAGGAGGAGCTTCGATGGATTTTCGATGTGTTCATACTAATTACCAGCCATCGTTCGATTCGTCATCTTCTCCATTGCCCAGCGCAAAGACAAGCACTTTATCATTTTCATATTGCGGGATATAAATTTTTGCGTAACCACTTTGCTGCGGAGCATAACAAAAATCTTCATATCCAATTCCGATACTCCCAACAGTAGCTCCGCATTCTATCTCACACATTAATGAGTAATTAGCACTGGGGTCTTCACCTGAGCTAGAGTCAGCAGGTCTCAGTATATATGCAGATTCTGCACAATCACCTGCAATCGCTATGAGCGGTCTATTTATAGTCCCATTGAATGGCTTGGGGCCATCTTTTGTTGGATAAAATGTATAGCAGAATCCTGGTGCTCCTGGATTGATCATATTTCCTAATTGACCCTTTACTCGAAATCCAGTGGCAATGACACTTCGCAGCCACGGTGCTGTCTTCCAGGCGTCCTTGCCATCAGGCACTCGATATGAGAACAGAGAGCCGCCATCTATCGTCTTCAAGCTATCCGTCCTAACTTCGGTCGTGTATTCATTAGAGTCAACAAATTTGGATCCGTCGGAGTCGTCATCAGCTGCAGAAGTACACTCATGGCTTGTGATTAAGAGATGCGAAAAGCAATCACCAGACTTCAGTGTTGGCACTGTACTTCCGCTATCAATTATCTTTCGCGTATCGCTAGTCTTTGTGCTATCAAGATTCGCTAGAACTGAGCTAAACGATGCTCCGCACCTTTCATCAAGTGTCCGCCGAAATACAACTCTCGGAATTGGTCCACGCTGAATAGAATGCATAGTCAGTTTTTTGCTAAAAAATTGAGACGCAAACACTTCAACAGTGTCATCTGTGGTATCCATGTCTGCAACGCTAAACATGACATCTGGGCCCTCGTCAAGAACTCTTACTTTCCATGGTGTATGCTTTGGACCGAACGAATCAAATATTAAACCATCTTTGTCTAGTGGCGTTCCAGTAGATTTATCGTAACTATGAGGCTTTGGTCTTTCAAGCCATACAAGTTGTGCCTTGGCTGGCAAAGACTCTTCACTCGCTGATGCCGGTGTGCTGCCGACCAGTGATGGTCGTTTTGCACGGGCCGTAAGGACTGATTGCCTTCCATCGCCAGTCAAATCAATCCAGATAGATCTATGATAAAACCAACCATCTTCGTCTTTTGAAATACTGTTATCTAGATCATTTTTTTTTGATTCTAGTTTGCTGAGTAAACCATCAACCCCGTTTCCGCCAGCAAGGCACACTCTCCATTCATTCATTTCATGGCCGGGCCTAGACACTACATATAAGCCTCCATTGTCTCGTCCAGGTACTAGGAAACCATCGGAGACAAGCAAAGCGTCCTCATGCATACCATTCGTTTCATCCTGTGCACTTTCTGTGTCATGGTGATATCTCTGAACAGGAACAGAGTTGACCTCATTGGGCCATCTTATAGCACTTGCAGTTTGTTTATTAATTGATCCCATTCTACCTGATTTCACATCGACAAAATTCAACTCGCCACTTTGTTTTGTTAGCGAAAAACCAGTGATCCACATGCGCTCACTTTCCATCTCCAGCATTCGTTCGTGCAATTCTCGCTTCGTGGCTAAAATGCGTTCTTCAGATGCAACTTTACTTTCTCCATTCAAGGCGTGTTCATTTCGTTGGTTGAAAGGAAGTTGATAACGATTCTTGGATAATTCTGCTTCATTCTTTTCTCTCTTGGCAGCGAAACCAGCGTCAGAAGCAATCATCATATTGACATACCCTGGTTTCTTCACATTTATTTCTGCTAGTAGCTCCATGCTAAAGAGTGTGTGACCTTCGTGCAATTCAGTTCTTTCGTCATCCTCAAGCCATTGAAACCTTTCGTAACTAGCGAGGCTTCTTTCTACGCTTGTACCATTTACAAGCATTTGCGAGGTAGCCACATATCTTGAAGTCGATCCTGAAGATAACCACTTTCTCGTTGGATTTTCTTGTACTGTGATTTTGAGTGGATACTCTCCCGTCACACAGCGCTGCCGCGAAGACGTTGTAGAGAGAATACTTCTATGAAATTTAGAGAGCCCTTCTGCAGCAGCTTGATAGGTCTTTTTCTTTCCTTCATTGTGATGGTTTGTTGACGACGCATGTCCATTGGCTTTTTTATTTAGTCTGTCAAGTATGAGGTCACTCATTTCACCATTCAGTCTTTGTAAAAGTCCTCTATCTCCTGGTTCGCTCGACTTAGCTCCTGCATACAGTGATTCTTTGCATTTTATCCGATTCGTATTTCGTATTCGTCCTGTTCTGGGCGTGGAAGGAGGTACATATTTTAGCTCGTTGTGCATCAATGTCACGCGTATTTGTGGGGCGAATGATTGAACAACCGTCAAAACTAGAAGAAAGCAAATAATACTGGAATTCCGATAGCTTTTCCTTCGTTTCCGAAATGGCATGGATGCGATAGGTTGTTGACTGTTCATGTTTGCTTAAAAAGTTGAATCAAATATGAGGTTGATATGAGCCATATAATATATCCATACGGTATCATCTGGGTTGATTGGTAGCTTCCGTATTATTCTTCTGTGAATTTTCGTCTTTTTTGTTTTCGTCTTTTTTGCATCATCCATCATCAATCATCATCATCAATCATCATCCATCACAAAAAGTATGGAGAACCATACTAGGTTGGGACTATTGGGGGGATCCAAAATGTGACCTCCAAAAAAGATACGAACCAATGTCAAGCACCACAAACCCACACGTACGTGTTGTTCAATAATATGCACGTATGATTCTCGATGGCTTGGTTGAAGCTAAGCATCAAGCTAATGCGTCTACCATCATCATGCTGATCTTATAGTCTACCCTATCCAGCACCCACGATGATCTTTACAATGAAGAAAACTATTTCCCTTTTGGCTATCGCTGCCACAGTCTCGACCTCAGCTAGCGCTTTCGTTCCTGGATCTGCGAGCGTTGCAACTTTCTCTGGAAGCGCTGCGACATCCAAGACTTTGCCTCTTGCAAGGTGAGACAAACCAGGCTTATCTACACATACTTGGAGAAATTGTGATAAAGATGGCAACATAGAAATAAAAATGGTTGATTCACGAGGCACAAGGAGTTTAATTAATATCCACATGATATATTAGTCAGTCAAGGATGTTTATCCGCGCAAAATCAAGGCACCACACTCAAAATCTGTTGAATCTTCCCACTTTCTAACCCTAATTTAATTCTATTCCACTACTGTAGTAACTTAAAGTCTTCCACCAGCCTAGCTCTTTCTGCCGATGGTGGTGCAAGAAAGGAGGCAGTCGCACCTGTTCCTGAAGACGGAGGTATGTCGGATAAGCTTCAGACTGGAGCTTATTTTGCTCTTTGGTACCTTTTCAATATTGGATACAATATTTACAACAAGCAGGCATTGAATGCTATGGCTTTCCCATGGACTATCGCTACCATTCAAATGGCTACCGGTCTCGCTTATTTCGGGCCATTGTGGCTTCTTGGAATCCGTAAGGCACCCAAGCTTAGTGGAAATGACTTGAAGACTCTTTTCCCTATTGCTCTTTGTCATACTGGAGTACACGTGGGAGCTGTTATTGCTCTTGGAGCTGGAGCAGTGTCCTTCGCTCACATTGTAAAGGCTTCTGAGCCTGTTGTAACTTGTGGACTTAATGCACTTCTCCTCGGACAGGTCCTTCCCCTTCCCGTTTACCTCACTCTTCTTCCCATTATTGGAGGAGTAGCAATTGCATCAATGAAGGAACTGTCTTTCACTATGCTTGCTCTTGCTTCTGCTATGCTTTCCAATGTGTCCTCCGCTGCGCGTGGAGTACTTTCCAAGAAAACTATGAGTGGAAAACAGATTGGAGAGAACCTTGATGCACAAAATCTTTACGCAGTACTCACTGCCATGTCTACCGTCATCCTTGTCCCTCTCGCATTTGCTTTCGAAGGAACTGGATTCTTCACTGCTTTCAAGGAAGTTGTTGCTGCTGGAACTTTCACAAACAAGAGTCTTGCTACCCTGCTCGCTCTTGGAGGAGCTTCATACTACGCATACAACGAGGTTGCTTTCCTTGCTCTTGGAAAGGTGCGTTGTTCAGAAGAGAGAACATTTAATTGAATTTTCGGAAACAGTTTATCTAACTCATTATTTCACTTCCACTGTAAACAGGTCAATCCCGTCACCCATGCTGTTGGAAACACCATCAAGCGTGTTGTCATTATCATTGCATCAGTTGTTGCATTCAAGACCCCCATGTCTACTGGATCCATCATTGGATCATCCATTGCTATCTTCGGAACTCTTCTTTATTCCCTTGCTATGAATGCTACTAAGAAGAAGTAAATATCATGCTTATACATAAATGTGTGCTCAGTACATGGTTGCATGCTTAACTGCTGGCTTGCCACTTTAATAGAAAAAGAATGACGAATAATGATAACAGTAGGTTTACATGAACTCTAACTAATAGAAAGATTTATTCATATGACGAATTACTATTGCTTTTAGATGCACCCACACTTTTTATTTTGGAAACTGAACCAGTTGGAGGTAGGAACTACCCAGGTGTGAGAGACCTGTTTTTTTCCAGAAGACTTTTATAATTCTTCTGTGAATTCCTCAGTTTAGCTTCTTTCACAATTAATTGGATGTCAAGTTGCTCTTTCGCCAATCGGACATCTTGTAAGTGATCTTCATGTGTACTTGTCAGGGCTGCCACGCGTTCTTCTGCGTTTTTCTTCAAAGCGATATTTTTTATAACAAGTCGCTCAACATTTGTTCTTAGCAGCCTATTCTCTCTTACCAACACTGCATTGCGTTTTATATTCAACTCATCTCTCTCCTTACATAGACTAGCTTCTCTGTGAACAGATCGTAAATGTTGTGATAGATCTATCTTTTCATTTTCCAGTCTTTGAATTACCTCCAACTGGATTCTGAGTTCTTCGGCAATCACATTGCTGTCGAAAAGAATCTTTTCTAATAAATGTTCTTGCTTGATTTTGCTTTGATTGAATTCACAGCACAAATTCACATTCGACTCCATTACTTACGGCACGAACAGACATTTGAAAGATGTGTGCACCATCATTGATCGCGTGAGTAATCGTGAATAACATCACATTTCTATAATATAAAGAAGCTGTTACTGTTGCAGATTCGTGAAGTTATTTTGATTGATTGATTGATTTCCAAATAGTAATATATGATAAAAGGTTATTAGCATTTTAATATTTGTTTATGTTCATTATAAAAGTACATTAGTGTAGTGTGGTTATGTGTGCAATCGGGAAAATTCATTATATAGCATATGTGCAAATGAGCAGGTCTCTTGTGGTGTGAAAAGTGACAAGAGCCGGAAAATGAAGGACTCTGAAACCTCGTTGCTAAAACTCAACTGGTTCTCCCTCTCCTTCCAAAGTATCAGCAAAGAAGCCCCAAGTTGATAGCGAAGGATATACATTTATTCTCTCTTTCCGAGACTGGGCTGATTCCATCTCATCGACGGGCGATGAGATGCCATTGCGAGGTCCTGCTGCGTAGACGCTGGAACCTAATCCCCCAGTTTCTTTCTCCGCACATTCTTTGGCTAGAGAAACAAGGCAAGACGAGCGCTTTCTGTTCGATCGGAAGGATCTCCGTAATCTGCGCCTATTTGCTCGAGTAACATTGAGGTCTGAAAACAGATTGTTCAAGCACGATGTAGACGGAAACGGCTTTGTTAGGGACATTGTTTGGAAGCGTACTACCCTTGTTGGATGTTTTGAGTTGCCTGTCTGTATCTCCACAGGCATTGATACAATGGTTGCAGCGTTGCCCCATTGTACATCGAGCGGGGAGGATCTTTTTGTGAATTTCCCCTTGTTTGATTTTGTCACAATAGCTCTGGTCATGATGGGTAGCTGTAATTGTTGTGTTGTATTTTATTATGATGGTGCAATGTTTTATGATGAAGTTGCTTTTCTTTCTCATTTTTCTTTCAAAAACAGATCCTGGTGTCAACAAGGGTGCCACATCACGCTTGCATGATATTAAAGGCCATTATGTCACCAAATCATGATGAAGACGAGTAAAATAGCTGCAAAGCCTTATGACGCGGACACCTTGAAACTGGTATCGACACAATAATATCGTTTCAAAATGGAGTTACAATCGTCATGCTGACAATCACTACTTGTTCGTCATGTTCATTCGTTTCCTGTTTATTGTTTAAACGAGACATGGCACTAATTACATCAACACCAACAATTCTGAGTTGATTTTATCTCACAAACTTTGAAAAACAAAGTTTGTGACGAGCGATGATCTGCAATAAGCAGAATTAATTTAGCCAGTTGAACTCTGCCATGCTCTATTTACTAGCTAGCGTGCCTTCAGGTCGGGGCTGACACCAAATTTTGGACGCCGAAAGAAAAAGAAGAAGAAACAATGACATTTGAATTTAGGAATTACTTTAAAAATGATCACGATCTGTTATCACCAACAATAACTCTGGAAACAAGAAGATTCCTGAAAGTTAGAAGTTTTTACCGCGTAATTTTATAGAAATATGAGAAACGATTGGCCTGAACGACGTGTAAACTCAAATAATGCTCGCGCCGCTCAGCTGCACGCGTCACCCATGAAGCATGATCAATCAAGCATGATGTTGGCTGATGTTGGATTGACAAATCTTTTGACATTCGTATAAATTTCGCAACAAAACTAAAAAGGCAAAATATTTATTGAAACGATAAAAGCAAGACTATGATCGGACGGCACGGATTGGTAAATCTTTTTGCAATGTAACGATTTGGAGATTTGCAAAAATATGCCTAACGCCTGACGCTTCATTATTGACCAGCATTACCTTGGTGTTTTAACAATACGCGTAACAGTTAGTGCATTATTATGAAGGCATATCAATATCGATGTGCTCGCAAATGTACAATTGTGTAACCTGGCTTTTCACATGTTCTAGTTCTCTGAATTACTTCATCACGCAACGCCAGAGTGTTGGTGGTCCTTCATTGTAAAAATTCATGTATATTTATTACGTAGAAACATGTCTCGACCTGCTGCAGAAATTAGTGTTGAGCATTTAAATTCCTTTCGATGAGGTCAAAGTCCTATGCCACAATAGAAACGGTTCGTAATATTCATTTTATGATCACAAAGCTATTCTGTCAGTTCCTTGCGACAAACTGCCGATATTCGTATCGCAAGTGGTCAAACTATGTCAGCACCTTCGTGCGTGCAGTTATTTTGATTGATTGATTTCACCTTCGTGCGGGCAGTTATTTTGATTGATTGATTTCCAAATAGTAGTATATGATAAAAGGTTATTAGCATTTTAATATTTGTTTATGTTCATTATAAAAGTACAAAAGTGTAGCGTGATTATGTGTGCAATTGGGAAAATTCATTATATAGCATATGTGCAAATGAGCAGGTCTCTTGCGGTGTGACAAGAGCCGGAAAATGGAGGACTCTGAAACCTCATTGCTAAAACTCAACTGGTTCTCCCTCTTCTTCCAAAGTGTCAGCAAAGAAGCCCCAAGTTGATAGCGAAGGATATACATTTATTCTCTCTTTACGAGACTGGACTGATTCCATCTCATCGACGGGCGATGAGATGCCATTGCGAGGTCCTGCTGCGTAGACGCTGGAACCTAATCCTCCAGTTTCTTTCTCCGCGCATTCCTTGGCTAGAGAAACAAGGCAAGATGAGCGCTTTCTATTCGATCGGAAGGATCTCCGTAATCTGCGCCTATTTGCTCGAGTAACATTGAGGTCTGAAAACAGATTATTCAAGCAGGATGCAGTTGGATGTTTTGAGTTGCCTGTCTGTATCTCCACAGGCATTGATACAATGGTTGCAGCGTTGCCCCATTGTACATCGAGCGGGGAGGATCTTTTGGTAAACTTCCCCTTGTTTGATTTTGTCACAATAGCTCTGGTCATGATGGGTAGCTGTAATTGTTGTGTTGTATTTTATTATGATGGTGCAATGTTTTATGATGAAGTTGCTTTTCTTTCTCATTTTCTTTCAAAAACAGATCCCAATTTTATTGGCACCAAGGGTGCCACATCACGCTTGCATGATATTAAAGGCCATTATGTCACCAAATCATGATGAAGACGAGTAAAATAGGCCACAAACGACACATGATATTAATGACGCGGGCCACGTCTGCCAATGAAGTTACAATCGCAGACAATCGTCATGCTGGCAATCACAATTTGCTCGTCATGTATTTTGAGTTTTTTTCAGGTTGGGGGAGATGACACTTTTTCTTTCACTTGGGACGAAATTCTGGATGCCAACAAAGGGTGCAACTCCGATAGGTACTATCGAAGCTGAACTGTTCCTTGATTGTTGATAATTTTGAGAATGTGAGATGATCGATTATCAATCATATTTGTTTGGCTGTCATGACTAATAGATTCGCTATGATTCACATGATGATTCAAAAGTATACACTCTGATCCATTCTGACTTCAATTCCAAGAGCTAGCTAAAGGACGTCCGAATTTTGATATGAACTCAACGTAAACAAAAGTTTACATTACATTCCATGTCTTTGCCTGTAATTATGTTGCACATAAGTAACAATAAAACTTAATGTTGTTTCATGCCTTTGCTGTTGTTTTGTCGCAAACAACAAAGAACAAAGCGATCAAATACTTCTAAAAAATATTTCGCATTGTCGCAAACAACAAAGAACAAAGCGATAAAGTACTTCTAAAAAATATTTCGCATCACAATGAATCATATTTTTGAACCTCCCATCATTTGGAAATGCAACGACCCCTCCCTCTTCTATTACTCTACGAATTCACAACACCACCGTCGTAGTCCCCTACTCTCTCAAGTATTGATAGGATTGGATTGATAAAAATGAAAATATCAAATATAACTTTGATAGAAAGAGATAGAAAAGGAGGGGAAGGTTTTCGATGTACCAGAGTACGAGCTACCTACCTATCTCAATTCTCAATCAAGTAGTGAGCGGTGAGCGACGACAAGCACAAGCATCATCTCGTACTCTGCACACAGTTATTAGTTATTTGTTAGTAGTTAATAGATGAAGGAAGACATAAGAACAGATAAGAACCCTCAAATACCAAATACCAGTGACCTGGATCCAATATCGCTGCTGCTTTTCTGTCTTAAATTTGTCTCCAGAGCAAATACAAATATTATCTTCTGATTGATGACTTCTGTTGTAGAGGTGCGTCTAAATTTTGAATTCATTATTAATTGCGCCTCTGTTCCAACACATCACCATTTACTTACTTATCCTATTCGCTTTTTACAGCTGTTTCCAAAGAGCAGGAAACTAGCATATGATGCGCGACAGCAGTTATCCCAGGTCCAAAATAATGTGATAAATTCATCTGAGCTATTCATATCTTTAGATGAGCTCCAAAGACAGCTAGATCTTCTTGAACAACTGCTCGCGCGCGAGACACCCTCGCAACGTGAGATATGGCGCCGCAAAATATATGAACTTCGAGAAGATGCATCGTCAATTAGGAGACAGGGGGAATATTACAGTCGAATGGTAAATTCGAATCTCACAGTACAAAGGGAGCGAGAAGAACTGTTGACAAGGAGGAGGAGGAGACGAGATGTTGGAATGGGGGATGCGGAAAGTGCCATGCAAGATCTGGCCGAAGAGAGCACGTCATTGGGAACTTCTCAGAATTTAGTAGGAGATCTCATTATGAGTGGCCAAGCGCAATTGAACAGTTTGATAGATCAACGCAGAAGGATGAGAGGAGTGAAAAAGATGGTTTTGAACATTGGAAACACTCTTGGGCTCAGTAGACAAACTATGAGAATGATTGAAAGGAGAGACGAGAACGACATGTATCTTGTATGTACTGGAATGCTTGTCACCTGCATTGTCATTTATATTGTTTGGTTTAGATAGATAATTAAGAGGTCTTTAATTTTTGTAAAAAGAAAGCTCTGAGAGATTATTCGATTGCACCAGGATTGCGCACAAGAAGTTCATAGATAGTATCAATATTGCTCTCCTTAGAACACGCAGCTAGAGCAAATGGCTTTAGATTTGTCAGTGGGTCCGACATATCTATAATGCTCTCCTCTTCGCGGTAAAGGATTCGGAGACCTTCAGCCCATGATATACCGTATTCACAGGATACATGCAACGTCTTGCGACCCTGTTCTGAAGCAATCGCGTGTACAATTCGCCTCATCATACCAATAGAATACAGCTCGTATTGCATTGACGAAGTATTACCAACTATAAGAGGAATTTTACGATCCGATAGCGTCTTGAGTGATGACACACATGTCCATGCTTTACCAAAGTGATGCAAAATATCCGGGAATTTTTGTTTGCATGTGCGGATGCACATGAGAGTCTTTTCAACCAATACTGTTTCGATGGATAAATCTTTACTGTAACGATTCGCCTCTCTTTTATCTCGTTGTCGTAAATGTTCGGTAGGCATTATCCATAGATGGTGCAGAGGTGATAGACCGTCATGATCGACGTCCAAAAGGACATCGATATTGATTGGATAGTGGACTTGCTCCTCAACTGACGCGCCAACGCCAAGAGCCAAAGCAAGGGATACAGAACACTTGCTCAGAGCTATATAGCAAAATATGGAAGTAGCACCATTTAGAAGAAGAATACCGTGACATTGTGTAAAAATGTACCGAAGGGCATATTCTTTGCGATACTCAATTGCAGAATTCACGAGACCCAAAGAATGGACAATATCAGGGCGCTCAAGAAGACTGGGATGGCAGAATTCCTGAAAACAGAAGCTTCTGTCCTCTTCTTTGACCTGAAGCTTCAAAGTCTGCCAAATTTGAAGAGGGGCAAAACTATCCAGAAAACAGAAGCTTCTGTCCTCTTCTTTGACCTGAAGCTTCAAAGTCTGCCAAATTTGAAGAGGGGCAAAACTATCCAACGAACCTCCATTACTAGCAATCTCCTTCGCCATCCGTATCTGTAATACACGGTTCAACATATTGTTGTTCCTCTCTCGAGATACGTTCACAGCCTTTTGGGCTATTGACCGTCCGTCTAGTAGATCTGCATTATATTTCAGCACAGTCTCAAAGACTTCATTCATTGTATCTCCCCTGTCCATTAACTCTTGGACATACTGCGTGCCAAAATATCTTACTAAATCAGAGTCGGAAGAAAGGAAATCAATACAGTGAACCTTCATAAAATCATCGTCAAAACTGGCAAATACTCTTCTATCGTCCCAAAGATCTGTTGGTGGCACCAAATAAGCAAGGTAGACGTGCAATGGGACTGAATCTAGTGTTATCAGTCT
>Ga0306864_1000610_pt1 | contig 16150 bp, 13 predicted proteins | sample AntRauTorckE5430_FD_190448 | JGI IMG/M metagenome (GOLD analysis project Ga0306864, IMG submission 190448) | Saline lake microbial communities from Rauer Islands, Antarctica - Metagenome Torckler E5 #430 (v2) (version 2) | ecosystem: Environmental > Aquatic > Non-marine Saline and Alkaline >...
CTATCGACACAACAGCAAACACCAATACGAGTCGGTGTTGTTGGTGCAGGAATTAGTGGACTCGTATGCGCGAAGCGTCTTCTAGAACTATCATCAGAATTAGCCAACACCGACACCAACGCTCCTGGGCTACAGGTCACGACATTGGAATGGGGAAGAGGTCCGGGAGGACGCACTGCTCGTCGGCGTGTCAAAATCGAGGTGGATAATACAGATAATGGATGGGATGGTAGCAGCAGAAGACAAGAACAACAACAACAAGGAACATCAACAACTACAACTGCAACAACAGTTTTTTTCGATCATGCGGCACCCTACTTTTCGGCACAAACAAAAGAATTTCGAGATGGTTTATTGGCACAATGGGAAGACAGTGGATTTGTATCAAAATGGATAATTGATACGAAATCACCAAGAAAAGCGTCGTCGTTGTTGAAATCAGAATCAGTAGAAGAGCGAGAGCGAGATGAGGTGTGTGCGGATGATGATGATAATTATTTGTGGGTGGGCATTCCCTCCCAAAATTCAATTGCGAAAGGAATTGTTTCCGATATACAAGCACACAAATCACACCATGCTGGATCATCATCACGAGGAGAAAGCGGTTCTAGTAGTAGTAGTAAATGTCTCTTTGGTCAACATGTCCAGTCAGCAGAATATGACGAGCAACAAAAGGTATGGAATGTACGAGTGGTTGATCGGAATGATAAAGGTGGAAAGCCCCAAATACATACCTTTGATGCACTCGTGATGTCCGATAAGCTTCTGGTCTTACCCAATACTTATGCAATACTCGATCCGGCTCATTGGAAAAATCTTGCACTGCCACTTAATTTGGAATCAACAGGAGCGGTAGTACTTCTTGTTGCATTTCAAAAACCCTCCGCGACTAATAATACTGTTAGAGCTACTGCTACTACTGTATCAGGGGTGCGTCACATTGCTCCCGACGAACATCCATTCCTCAAAACAATCATCCATGATTCATCCAAACCCGGTAGAAATAAAAACGAAGGTGTACACATAGTAGAAGGAAAACAACAACAACAACCGTTGACATTGGACTCACAATTTGACCTATGGGTGGTACACTCGACACACGAGTATGCAGCCTCTCATTTAGTAGGTGAACAGTTAGACGACGAAGAGGCAGTCAAAAAAGAAATGTTAGACGCATTTTTGGCTACCATAGTGGCAGAAGAGGAACCTGCCGTAACAGCAGGAGTAGATGTAGCAACAACAGACACAGCAACAACAGACACAGCAACAACAGACACAGCAGCATCAACATCAACATCACTGGGAAAAGTAGTACATGACGCATTTTTGGCAATAGTGGCAGAAGAGGAACCTGCCGTAACAGCAGTAGTAGATGTAGCAACAACAGACACAGCAACAACAGACACAGCAGCATCAACATCAACATCACTGGGAAAAGTAGTACATTGTTCGTTAATGGCATGGGATCATGCACAACCGAAGGACTCCAAAAGATTGACATTGCCACACCTGTTGGACAAATCAAGAAGAGCCGGTGTGTGTGGTGACTTTTTCTTTCGTAAAAAGAAATCCACGACAACAACAACAACTAATGATGATGATTGTGGTGATGATGGTGATGATGGCGGTGATGGCGAGGGTGGTAAGGAGGAGGGTAGTAGTTCAAAAAGTAGTAGTAGTGGTATTAATGGGAGTTCGTCGTCATCATTGTTGATGGGACCAGAAGGAGTGGAGGCCGCAGCGCTCTCGGGATTGTCTCTGGCAGAGGATCTTGCGCCATTGCTTTTTAATCAGCGCTAAGAGACAGAAACCAAAAAAATTGTTGATACTGTAGGCTGGCTGTTAGACAGAAGTGCTACTACTCTTGTGAAGTATTTTAAGAATGTTATGACACAAATTACACTCCTACTGCCCTCTTTCTATTTCCGTCAATATCAATAGAACATTGAGATGTCGCAGTACATACTTTAACTTCCCGTGTGTGCAGTCAATGTTTAGGAAAATACTCCATTTCATTCATGGCATATCATCACCTTGCCGTATTGAACGATAGTCGGATCGAAATTGACTAGTGTCCTCGTCCATTGATACTTCCTCTGTTTTACTGATAATCTCTACTGGTCGAGTCATCACTTCATCTGATACTTCATCTGGTGCTGAGCACGGCATGTGCACCTGATATTCATCTTTCATATAAGGATCTTCTTCACAAAGTCCATAACTCATGTTTAGCTGTCCCATTCCTTCCCTATACGATAAACAATCTAAAGCTCTTGCCGCAGCGGCGTGTTCGGCTTCTTTTTTCTTTTTGTACCATACAATCTTGATCTCCACCTGGATTCCTTCCTTTGCTTTTTCCAGCGTTATCTGTGGCTTGTAAGGTTTACTTTTTAAACTGCCACACATGAACTTTTCTTGGCTTGCCGGACAAGTAAAGACTGATGTGAAGTATGGTTCATGTGGAGGTCCAAAGTCCCAAGTAACGAAACAATCGTTTACACAAAAAACAAAGTCTTTATGACGCCGCCCGTACCATGGAGAAAGAGCGAGTTTGGGTTGTCCTAAGCTCAGCGGAAGGAGCGGGCAATCAACGGAAGAGAATGTATTTTCACTATCCGGATAAGGAGGTGAGTGATTGTCTCCAGTTGACATCTCGTTATATCGTTCCCATCCACCTGAACTCAAAGAGTTACTTCCTTCCCATCCAAATATAGGTCTTGATCGATCATCTTCCAACAATCCTTCATCAGTCGTTGGCTTTGTATTGAGAAAGCCGCTTTTCATCTTTCAGCAACGTAATCAGAGTGAAGGCCTTTACTTCCACACTCCACGTTTCCATTCAATTTGAACTTCGTTTGTCACCTCTCTGTGTTTGTGTTATAATATGGTACTGCTGTCACTCTTTACGTTCTTTTTTGGAATTATTTGTTACTCAAGTTATACTAAATAAGATTTTTCAATATACCGCACTTTTCACAGTGACTAATTAGCTCAGTTGGTAGAGCATTGGATTCCAAACCCAAAGGTCGCAAGTTCAAATCTTGTATTGGTCACAACTTTTGACATATCATAACCATTTTACAGAAGTGGGGATTGCTATTTTATCATGCATGAGCTTCATTAATTGGCAGGGGTGACGTGGTGAGAAACTTTATACTTGAGTATTTGCACATTTGCTTTGCTCACGGTGGAATTAGGAATTAGATAGTCATGACCTTTCTCAGTTTGCCTTGTAAATAGGTTATATTTGAAACCTCCCATCCTGCATTCTTCACCCTGATGTTCAAACTCCTTCCTCAGCAGCATCGTATATTGAAGAAATTATTTGGAAGAATGCACTATTTGAATCAGTAAAAGCTTTTATGCATAAATATTAAGTTTTTAAGTCCAGTATTTTAGTACGGCATTTCCCGTCAAACCATGCTTTCATACCACCCAAATCATCTACAACCTTCATAGCATCTTTTAGTAGGACTTCTTCCAATTCAAAAGCTTCAAATGCAGCACACTTGACATGATAGAAAAACGCTCTCTTCGATGAATTGTCATCTCCGATTGTGCCATAGGTTGATTTCAGTTTCACTAGGAAATCATCATGATCTCTCTCACCCCTGTAATCTGGTCTTTTTGATGGCAATGTTAAATATGACATGTTCTCTTCCTCGTAGTCCCATAGAAAACTTGTATGGTGTAGCCATGCACCCTTCACAATTGACTGTGCATTACCACCCACCTTTCGCTCGCCGATTACGTAATCGTTCTCTCTGAGAGCGAAATCGGGAATATCGTTTGTTCGGGAAGTCGGATTATCAGTAGAATATTTGAGCGTCGTCCCATTACCTTGAGCTAAACCGCATGATTTCGTGTCCATGACCATGGTTTTCTTTTCTATGCTGCCAGCATTGTGCAGAGCATCTGCTTTCATGTTAGCAAACACCTTGTGGAATATATCATTGGCACTCCAAGTCATGATATTTTTAGGATATGGATCGACGTGCGGGAAATCATCGATTCTCCCAATGAACGTTGTCCACAAAGAAGACCGATCAACAACGACTGTGCCTCCACCAGAGAACCGTTTGATGGCCAGCACACCATCTCTTTTCACCTTTTCGACATCTAACAATATATCGGGCTTCCCTCCTATGCCCATTATGATCAGACAGCTCTCATTGGAACATTTGGTGCCGGTGTTTGGTAGATATGAATTATATATGGGATCATGCGTGCCCACTATAGCCCAACTTCTTTCCAGGGGATCATGCCGTAAGAGAGCTTCCTCGAGGCATAATCTTTCAATGGCTGACATTCCACTTCCTTCCAAGTTTAGAAATGAAACTCTTGGCTTTGGATTTGTTTGCGTTGAAAAAGTGCGGCTTTTCCTGTGGTACCATGACCGCGAATGTCTCAAAAGCTGAAACATGATTTGAATATTTTGAACCTTTATGTTCTCACGATTTGAGATTAGAAGTCTTGATTTATATTGTGCACATTAATGAGTGCTGCTAGCTGCTACCTATTTTTGAATGTAGGATGTAGGCTGATGTAGGTACCTATGATGAATGATGAGAAGTTTGCATCCGTCGTCGTGTTTCGTGTTGCTGTTTGCTGTTGTTCTTGAGTAATAACCAGTAAATAACGGTTATGAGAACGAACATAACACCAATCGCTGACTCTGTTCCGGACTCATAAACCATCATAAATAATGAACCAGATATTCTATTTTGCCGCCCAAAAGGTTGCCAGAAACCAGAAGTAGAATAATCATCATCATTCATAACGATACGAGTTGTTGTTGTATGTTGTATGGTAAAAGTAGGTAGGTATGATCGAAAGTGATTATAAGCGTCTGCACTACCTCTGTCGCTGAATGTTGAATTTCCATTTCTTTGCTTTGACGGATGATTTATTGTTGTAGGTGCTATTATCATTATTGCAGGTAATGTTTGACCACTGATCTCTCTCTCTCTTGATCTGTCTTGCTGCGTCTTGCTCATCATCATCATTGATTTCCGAGTTTCGAGGTCCGAGCAGGCCACATTCAACATAATGCTCTATTAGACAGAAAGAAGGTTTATAACTTCTCGGAACAACAATACAAATAACGCGAAAACGCATCAATCAGACGTGATAGGTGATACAGTAGTGGAGTATAGCAAAGTGTCCCCCGCCTCGCTTGCACATGCCCTTTATAGCCGCAATCTGATAATGATATCTTCCCTTTTTCGTGTCTTTTTCTACGACACCCTCGCTACTATATTGCTGAAATCAAATCACCCCATGTTGATAATATCTAATGACACTTCCATGTTGCATCTAATCTAATGTTGGTTTTATTAGATGTATAATTGCTTTATTCAGAAAGTTTTGCAGCAAATCTATCCCTATCATCACTTTTCATTTCGTCAATTGAGTTACGATATGCACGAGTAGTTTTTGCATAATCATCTTTCGTTACAACACCACTCTTGTATCCTTCCTGAACCTGCTTCATAGACAAATCAAAGCCGTCATTGGCAGAAATCATCCAGTGTTTATATGCACGATCCATGTTGCCTGCATTACCCTCTTCACTCCCAAGATTAAACCTTGCCAATACATTCCCAGCCACAGCACTAAGTTGTCTGTGATAAATTGCTTTTCTTGTATCATTTTCTCCGATACCCCCTTTTTGATAACCAAGACTAAGATGTAAATGTGCCTGATGGTTTCCAAGTCTTGCTGATTTATGAAAGAGCTCCAATGCCTTAGCATGGTCTTGTCGCAAACCTATAATCCCATATTGATAAAACCCCCCTAGATTAAACATCGCCTGTGCATCATCGGCTTCCACGCGTTTCTTCATTCTTTCAACTTGGACCTCATTTGATGTAGATCCTTCAGTTCGACAGAAGATACACTTTAATCTGTGTGTATCTGCTGTAGCAACCGAGTATGCATGGACACAACCACCACACAGCATTTTACCGCAGCATGACTGGTACATGCATTGGTTTCCTTCGATTGGCATTCGTAGATAGCAAATAGGGCAATCTTCATTTGGCGGAGGCTGCTTGAACAATTTTTCATCAAACAATTCAGCAACACGTTTTTTACATGCCTTCTTGTGGGCTGGCCTATGCGCAACCTGACACGTTCTATTGCAATATTTCACAAGATTGCAAGCTGTACAAGCCTTGAGGCTACCGCCGCCACCATCGCTATCACCGCACGCAGCACACTGATGTTTACTATCGTCTGCATCTTTTGTGGTGATGGTGCTCATGATTTATTGTGTTTGTTGTGTTGGATGTTGGATGTTGGATGTTGGATGTTGGACGATTAATGATAAATGACAACGTATTTTTATTTTTATGATCTAAATATTTATGACGTGTTTTCCATTTCATTCGGCATTTAGTAACACCAATCGCTGACTCTGATCCGGACTCATAACCATCATGAATAATGAATAATGAAAAATGAACCTGATATTCTATTTTGCCGTCCAAAAGCAGTCCAAAAGGTTGCCAGTAGTTGCCAGAAGCATCAATCGAAAGCATCATCATCAATCATCAATCATTATCTGCCATTATCCATTATCAATAATCAATGCACAACAGTAAACAACAAACTTCCCATTACAAAACGATACCATGACAGCAATATATTCACAGATGTCAATATTCCTCACGTTACTATTGTACGTAGCTCTCCCACGATCAGTGCTATCACGATCATCTGCATCTGCTCCGTACCCATTCAACGTACCGAACAAATACATTCAATCTTCACCTCCCTGTCTAGCTGCAAAGTGCAAAGATGGAATTGCCCTCCTCGCCATTCACGTGCGTGAATATGAATCAAGTATATTGCATTCCAATGAATTATTACTTGACAATATTGGACCCATACGAATCGAGCAACTAGATCACAATGCCGTTCTATTGAATTCAGGCTGGAGAGTAGATGGACACATCCTGGCTGAGAAAGGGAAAGAGTTGTGCGAACAAGATTCGTCTCTATATGGAATTCAGAAAGATAGAGATTACGGAAAGAGATTAGGATGGGGTTTGGTGAATCATTTGGTGGAATGTCATGTCAAGGACTCGACAAGGTCGCTGTCCACTGCTGGTTTATTGGCAACGAATGCGCACGGAACAGAACTGTATCTAGTGGATACTACAGGACTTTATCCATGCAGGGCCTTGGCAATCGGTTCACATGCGAAAGAAATCAATGCTTGCTTGTCAAAAGTTGAATTCTGCGATATGGATGTAGAGGACGGAGCTGACAAGTTGTTGCAGATTCTTCGAGATTGTCGGCAGGGAAAGGGAAACGAAAAGGATGGTAGCGACGGCAACGAAATTTGGCTTATACCGCATGAATCCATTGTGGAAATATCCATGCTGAACTCGGATGGAAAAGGAATCAAAAGAAAAAGGGAAATTCTGCTGCCACCTTCAGTAGAAAAGAAGTAAAAACCATCTTCATTGGATAAGGAGTAAAAGTAAGTGTAGGTAGTAGTAATATTATTTACATAACAACACATACATTCCTTTCATTTAATTGTTGAATTAGCTACGGCGCACTATCAAAAAGGGATCCATCGATGAGTCCTTCGCTGTCCAAAGCTCTACCCAGCTTAGTTGCCGCGTCTTTATTCATTCCGTTGTTGTCAAAATATAATTTCTCCAGCACCTTACATTGTCTCTCTCTCTGACCCAATAGCACTTCACTGAATGCATTTGCACCTTCATCACCAATAAAGTTTTCTTCCAGATATAATTTTTCAACACATGCGTTATCGTTCAGCCCGGTGGCAAGAGCTTTGGCTCCTTCAGCGCTGATGCCATTCGAGCCGAGATATAATTCCTTTAGGCTTGTACTTTTAGCAAGTATCCCTCCGACTGCAGTTGCACCTGTGCATTTCATCATATTGCCTTCCAAATGTAATATTGAAACCTTGCATTCGTCCAATGATAGAATTTGACTCAACTGCTCCATATCTCGACCTTGGAGATCATTGTACCGCAAGTCTAACGTTTCCACATTTGAACAAAATTTGAGAACGTTGGTTAGATCATCTGTACCCCGGCGTGAGCCAACACCACAGCTTCCAAGGTAGAGCTTCTTCCACGATGCAAGAGCAGCAGGTGGGAGATCTTTCATGCCTTGGTAAAGATTATCCATCCCCACGTCTGTCCCACCAAAATTGATAGTGTGCAAAGCAATATTCTCCGCCTCTAGAGCCTGCAGGAAAGGAATGACATCAACGATTCGTACCATGAGACCTCCCAAATTGATACCAATCAAAGTATCTTCCTTCATCATGACTATTTGTTGATATCTATTCCAATAGGAAAGGGACTGATCATGAACATCGTCTGTACTAGCAATGCCATGGGAAAGTTTTCGTTGAAGGGAAGGGTTATGGTCCCTGAGTTTTCGAAGAACATTCAGAATTGATGGGGACAGCACAGAGTCATCGGGCACAACCGTTTCTGACTTCTTTGTGGACTTGGGTGAAATTAACCCAGTTTGATACTCTAGTTGGTGTTCTGTCATCCTTCGGTTGAATGACGAAAGAAGTTTAGTGTGGGATGTCTAGAGAAGAGGAGTCTGATGTCGGAGTTGTGTGAATAGGTTTTTGGCCATTGTCCATTGTCGGAAAAAGAAAACTACACGTCGCAATGGTTCTTTCGAACCGAACTTGACAGGTTCATATCCTATATTTAATCCAATACATAAAAGTTATCAGTCAGACAATAATCGAACTCTACTTCCAGCAGAAACAGAAGTAATGACCATCATGTGGCTTATTCCATCTTCTTTGTTGGTTTCAAAGTCATCATGCGTTGTGGAATGATTGTAGAAGACAAATGCTGCTTTGCCACTGTAACGAATAGCGCAGTTGCCTCCGAATAAACAATGCTTCCATCATGACTTTCCATTTTTGCGGACATGTATATCTTTCTCCCAGAAGTATTCTCATGACGGACCCGAATGACAACATCACTTCCAGCTGGAAGTGGTGCTCTATAATTCACAGTCAGATTGGCTGTAACAACCAATGGAAAATCCTCGTCGCCAAATTCCTTTCCTTGAGCAAGACCCATAGCTTCATATCCCCTACCGAACGTATCATCAATCATCAAAGAAATAATTCCTCCATGCACAACCTTGTCATGACCGTTCAGTTCATCTCCAATTTTTATAGACGCCATGCATACTTCCTGATCTATAGTTGAGACACTTCCATCCTTATCATTCTCTGATAGAGGAACTCGCCTGTAACAATCGTAGCGCTCAATGAAGCCTGGTTTTCGCAATCCTCCATAAATGGCATGACTCTTGACAAAATCTGGAGGAAATTCCGCCATCTTTTTCAAATAATATGTAGTTGGGTCTTCTCCACCCACATCATTATTTGTAGATTCATCTCGCTGGTCTACTTCTTCTGGTTGTGCTGATGCATCGCAGAGAGTAAGATTTGGTGCCAGAAATTTTTGATTAAAGGGATTCGTGATCCGAGAAATGGACAGATATCCCTCTTTTGCATTGAAGGGTTTCGCAACGTTTATTTTTGTATGACGCTGCTGTTCAAGTGTGGAATATGCACCTATAACTGATGCAATTGAAGCAAATGCTGTCGTCTTCAGGATAAGCTCATTGGTAGTATTGCTCCCTGATGATGATGTACCTCTTTTCAAGGCAGTTTTGAAAAAGTTTGCAGTAGACATTGTTTATATTTGATGGAGTTGTTCCTGGATGTGGTGTTAAGAATAAATTCGTGATAAGATAACAAGCAAGTTGTCTAGAGTACGATATTGTGGAATGTAAAGATGCGAACAAGCCAAAAGCCAACCAGTCAGTACGAACTGTTATGTACCACCTCTCTCTATCGACGTCCACCATTTTATTAGTCAGATCAGTCGTAGTTGTTCTTGCGGTTGCAGAATTCTTTTTCGGGGTTCGGATGATAAATATTGTGCCAATACCATACCAGAGTTTTTGTGTAAGAATCCTCGTAGGATTTGAAGATTTTTGGTCGCGCTGCTGGCTACTGGGCGCATAACCCGCCGAACGTTTCCATCGCACACCGCTCCTTCCTACTCCTCATCGCCATTAACCATTAACCATCTTTAATCATTAATTCAACTAAATCTCGCTGACATTATCTCCTATTCTATCAAGTAAACGAGAGTAAACGTTATGGGGATTATGAATCTTTTTTCAATTCTTGTGCTTTGCTATGCGCACAATTCACTGTCTTTCACCATTGAGCCGTCCACACGAACCAACCATAGACAAGCGACTGCACTGGGTAACTTTTTGACAGATATTGGTGACATGTTCACCGGAGGAGCGTTGGGAGAAGAGACGAAACTTCCATACTCCCCACCACTCTGCGAAGTCAATTCTATTTCTTCCGAACCTCGATGCTTTGCAGTGAAAGAGAGAGCAATATCATTTACAGGTGAAGACTTCGATGTCTATTGCACTGAAAGTGGCGAACCGTTTGTTAAAGTGAGAGGTGCAATGCTTCACTTACCGGGGAAAGACAAGATGAGGATCAGGTCTATTGCAGGTTGTGACGAAGAAGTTTGTGTTCTTGATAGAATTATGATGGCTGTTTCTCCTACATATGATATTTATCGTGGAGGCATGAGTGCAGAAAAGATTGCATGGATAGAAAAGGAGGTCGTTGCTCTGAGCGATACATTTGATATTTACACTGAAGGAAGCGGGATTGGTCCATTCAAGAAGCCACCAGTGTACAAGATCACGGGAGATTTTGTTGATCGAAACTTCGTCATGAAGAATGCAGAGGGGCAAGTTGTAGCAAAAGTACAAAAAGACGGTCTTATCCAATTTGACGCGTTCAACCACTACCAAGTCCAAGTGGCACCAGGTATGGATGCATTGTTAGTCTTAGCTTGTGCGTGTGCCATCGATGAAGAATTTGACGAGGAGCACGCTAAGAAAAGAAAAGAGGCTAATGCAGAATGAAAGTGTGGGCATCGTATCCTCAATGTGGTGCAATAATTATATTTCTGTAACAGAGATTATGTCGGACAGACACATATTCTGGAGTCTGAATCATCCTTTACTTTGTATAATTTACATTAATTAAAAATCTTTTAGAATAGAGACGTAGGGGCGTACGGCGCACATTATAAATATGTGACTTGAATTCGCTGCAGTTCTAACAAAGAACGCTTGTATGATGTAAGGACTGTTCAAATATAAACCTTCGACATTCAAAAGCTAGCTACAAAGAAATAAGAGTTCGACAAGCATCATAGCAAGACCTGGCACTCTCCATAGTACCAAACAGTTCACATATGGTATTCGGTACAGTAAAATAAAAAGATAATGTCAAAAGTTGTATTACTGTTTCATCTGCTGACACTTTGTACCATTCTCAGTTGCTGATTTTATTTCACCGACACTGCAACAAGTAATTCCAAAGCGAAACGAATCCTTCTGTTATCAAATCTCAAATTACTGTGTAGTGGCAACACATAGTTGATAATATGATAGAGATGCAATAACAGCTCTGCAACGAAAGAAACTCGTATCGCTACAAATGATTAGTATGAGTTCATCGCGCGAGAAATGATGAGATGGCTTTGAAACATAGAAGAACGCTTCTTTATTGATGATTAGTAGTAGTGCTCAGATCTCAGTCTTTCCAACCTGCAATATCCATTACGAGAAGAATAGTGCTGCAAATATCTAAGAAGACGTGATAGTGTTAATATTAAATAATTATTATAAACGGAAGATGCGGTCGTTTAGCGATGCACATATTTAAGGATGCACTCTTCGCACAACATATATATATTGACTGGAACATTGTCGACGGCGCCTTTAATCAAGCACATAATACGTTCGAGATCACTTTTAAGATATGCATGAAAATTGGATGCCTACAATCGAAGTCAAATAGCTGCGAAAATGGTGATGATTGTTTTTGCGAGCGCCCAGGTGTACTGTACCTACGAACACACACAGGACGAAGCAATGGATGCAATCATGATCCTATTGTTGTAATCTTGCTGAAGGCCATGAAATTATAATTATGTATCAAGGATCCACTTTACTGCCTTGTGCAGAATGAGCGCATGGGTTCGGCATAATCTCCTTGGTGCAAAAAAGGACCACAGGTGTCAGATGTCTTGTTCGTATGTGCTGAATCAGATGCGAGTCCTACTTCTTTGAAAGAAGAGCTTGTCTAATTACATATATTAGCATAATTGACTTTGAGAACTCATTGTATTCTTTGGACGTGGTGGTGGCAGTGATGGTGACAGTGGTGGTGACCACGTCATTGTGCTGTTGTAATGCTTTGTTTGTCTTTTGCTTTTATTTAGAACGTGTCATTACTTCACCAAACTTTTGAAGTAGACGGGCCCAAAATCCATCATTCAATGCGGTCCACGGATTCTAAGATAACAACATCTTCTCTATTTGCAAGAGAGATGGACTGACAGGCAGCATGTGAACAGTACAGTCCTCATGGCATTATAGATTAATGGTGTTGTATTCATGGTCTTGACAAGTCGATGACGTGTGTTGACGGGATGTCACAAAGAAAAGATTATTTTGTTCAGAATGAGAATGTGGCGCGAATAAATGATATAATTGATAGAAGGGGCTGAGCAGACATGACCCCCGGATTCGAAGATCTGTCAAAAGTAATCAACTTCAAGCCGCGACTCAACGTGGTGAGAAACCTACTCAAGTCTCTACGAAGAGCACGGAATGGAATTTTAGCCCCCCAACATATCGAATTTGGGTTAGGATCGCAAGCAGAAGAAGAAATTGAATTATCCAAGTAATCTTTTACAGGAGTCACTTTGTCAGACGCCTGTCACGCACAAGGTCAATCCTTATCTTTATCTTCAGTTTGCACAGTGATATTCATTCTCTGTGTTTGAGAGGCTGTTGCAGTGATTCCACCAAACTAGAGGTTTTGAAAGGAGTTTTCACTGATTTTTTGGGACAATCCGTAGTTTCCTTCAGATACAATTTGTGAAGATGAATAATCAAAATTGTAAGTGTGATGTTGCGAAGATCAGAGATATACGAGGAGTTTCATTTCAAATTTTCAAAATGTGCACGAGAAATTGTCGATGTGCCTTCCTTATTAATCATCTCATGCATCTTATGTCAAACAGTTCAGCAGCCGATCCAACCTATCTTCGCGTCAGCTAATAAGGTACGTGATACGCAAGAACTTTGAATGCCATGCATTGCGACTAATGTTCGAAGAAATCATCATCTCATTTTCCATTATTCATTTTCTGCAGTATGAAGGCGACATTGACCTTAGCGATATTTTTGCTGAATACCTAAATGATGGAACTGATCCACTCACAACATTTAGCAACTATGGTGGTATGCAGTTAATGCAACATCCTGCTGTTGTTCCTGTTCCTGAAACCCCATCAACGGCGTCATTAACGCTTCCAACTGGAGGCATCCGTACAGCATTTCATTCCAGCGCAGTGCCTAACACAGCACAACCTGCCTACCAGCAGCAAGCTCACAATACTCAACATAACGCGCAGGATCAACTTCAGCAGATGCAGCAACAATCACAACAGTTTCAGATGCAATCACAGCAGCAGCAGCAACCACATGAATATGAACCCACTGAAAAGAAAGCCAAAATTGAAGATCAACAGTATTCACAATTTCAACAACAAGCGGCTGTTCCCACCAATGTCAGCACATCTGGCAGTGGCATTACTGGAAGACTTGGATACAGCGTAGAAGGAGGGCAGTTAACAATTCCGAATAAAACTTCGCAGGCCGCTTTTCAACCTGGAACTACTTCCGCACAGAGTGGAGTGCAGTTACCAATTGGAGTCGGAATCCGTGTAGCAGGTGTTGCAGCAGCCAACGGAGCCGGAGCAATGAATAACGTACAATACGGAACAACAAGCGCGGCTCCTGGACATGCAGAAAGAAGTGGTCACATGCCGTTATGGGCAGGTGGTGGAGGTGGTGGTTTATCAGAACACGCCGTCGCCGAGCGTCGGCAACGGAACCGTGAACACGCAAAGCGCAGTAGGGTGAGGAAGAAATTTTTATTGGAGTCGTTGCAGGCTGATGTGCGGGAACTGCAAGTTGAAAACGGAAACTTGAGAATGGTGATACAATCTAAGATACCCCTACAAGCCCAGCAGATTATATCGGAGTGCTGCGTAAAGAATCCTCTTTTCGATGATTCAAACGATAACAGAAAGGATGGCGGAGGTCAAGATGCAAATGGCGTGGAGCTCGACAAATCTGATTATAGTCTGATTCATAGTTTGACATCTGGACAACAGAATTTCGTTTTGTCAGATCCCCGTCTACCAGACAACCCAATCGTATACGCAAGTGATGGCTTCTATCAACTTACAGGCTACACACGTGAGCAAGTTTTGGGCCGTAACTGCCGTTTTCTCCAGGGACCAGGAACAGATCCAAAGGCCGTTGACGTCATTCGGACTGCTGTAGCGAATGGAACCGATGCAACTACCTGTCTATTGAATTACAAGGCCGATGGGACTCCCTTCTGGAATCAATTTTTTGTTGCAGCTTTGAGGGATTCTGATAACTGCATTGTGAACTATGTAAGTAACTTCTTCCCTAGCATTCATCTTGCACCATTATTCTATGGTAGCTTTATCTCACAACAACACGTTTCCATTTTTTAAAACTATCCAGGTTGGTGTCCAATGTGCCATCGACCCGGAAGCAGGAGCGTCAGCACTAGAGGACAAGGTAAACTCAGTGCTACCTTTGGCTAACAAAGAGGGCGAACTTGAGAACAACTAATTACGGAGGCCACATTGGTGGAGTAAAACAGTTGGGAATGATTGTAAACTTTGTCACCACGGGGAATAGTAATGTACCCACTTCCAGTACAGTCTTGATTGATACATTCATTGTAAAGGCCACTCTCATAACGTAGAGAGACGATCCTAGTTGGAATATTCCATTTAGTCATTAGTAGTACTTCAATCATTATCTGATTGTTGTAATAATAACAATTTATTTTGTTACCATCATCAAAAGGAAGTTGAAAATTCTGCACATACCGTGATTTTTGGAACGCTTATATCAACACACTTGCATTATTGAAAACAAATATAAAAACAATATACCTAGGATCAGTACTTCTGTTGTATCGTATTTTGTACTACTCTCTAGAGCTAGAGCAGGAGGTAGGTAGGTAGGCTAGATACTACGGAGGTAGCTACTTTATACTACCAGTGTTTTCATTATTTCAAAAATGTAGAAAGAAGATACGAGATAATTCCAATTCTATTACCTTTCTTTCCCCTTTTCATCTCTTTCACAAAACTCTTTCTCCTCACAATCTCAATCAACTGATTTCTCTCACAACTACCAACTACACGCTCGCAGGAGGAGACAGGAGTAATTAATAGCTCAATACTCAACAGCTCATAGTCCGGGCAAAGGCAAAAACAACAAACGCGAAGTACAGGCATTGCCAAACTAAATTGTTGGACGTAATTTCCAACGGCTGCAATCAATTCATCATCAGAAAGATTCTCTAGCTGAACACAACAAAAATGTCCCAACAGCAATCGCAAGATAACGACCAATCAACGGCTGCAGCATCCGCAGTCGCCCAGTCCGACGCTCTCAATGCTAATCTCCTTGGATCTCAAGCGGAGCGCACCGTATCAAATCTTCAAACAAAGAATCGTTCTCTCACGCAGCAGGGTATCTCTGATCAATCGGAAATTAGTTCTCTCAATGCTAAAGTAACAGAATTGCAGAATGAGCTCAAAATTAAATTTGAGGAGGCGGACACGGTTGGGGAACAGGCCAAAGGCAGAATGATGAAGTTGAACGCTGCAGAAGAACGGGAGAGAGATGTCAATCAAAGAATGGCGAGAGTAGACGTAGAGGCTGATTCTCTTAGGCAGGAAATAAGGTACGGACTTTGATGAAAAATGCGTCTTGCCACTTTATCGTTCATGTCCCATGGGTCATGAGTCATGATGTGTCATGTTGTTGCAATCCAGTTCACAATACTCACATTTTGCCACTATTCACTTTTACTTCTTCCATGCAGCCGCATTTCAGCAAATAATAATGCGCTCTCGGCACAAATCACGGAACTCCAATCATCCTCCAC
>Ga0306864_1000613_pt1 | contig 16102 bp, 11 predicted proteins | sample AntRauTorckE5430_FD_190448 | JGI IMG/M metagenome (GOLD analysis project Ga0306864, IMG submission 190448) | Saline lake microbial communities from Rauer Islands, Antarctica - Metagenome Torckler E5 #430 (v2) (version 2) | ecosystem: Environmental > Aquatic > Non-marine Saline and Alkaline >...
GGGTAGAGCGGAACGATTGCTCAGCTCTCAAACCAACCATAGGTGGTTGCCTTCAGCCTGAAAAGACGGCTGATGAATCCCTCACTTTGCACCTGCGGCCGCGCAAAAAATGGAATAGACGCATCTAAATACCTACAAATGCCGTTATGAAAACAGTAATCTTTAGTCGATGAACCCTTAATACCAGTCGAAACACGGCCAAGAACTGATTGATTGGCCTTATTTTGGACGCAAATTATACACCATGCTTTTTCTCGTAGCTATACTTCTATCTCTTTGGTTCTGGCGTCGTAACCTAAAAGATGCAAACATCTGGATGCTGGCAACCTATGCTGGTGTCGCAGCCATGGCCTGGAGCGATTACAGCACCGTCTCCGCCGCTGGTGGAGCTATGAATGAAGCCCTGCCCCGGATTGTCCGTGATTTCTTGCTGCTGGGTATGGTGGGTTTTGTACAAAGCCTCGCTGTAGCGAAGCGTATGCCGATCTGGCTGGCGGTGGTACTAACATTGGGGATTTTCGCTGCGGCATACTTCCTTGAATTCGAGAATTCGTCAAGTGAGGCCATTACTCAAACAGAACAAGTTTCTACTGACAACAAGAATAGTAGCCAAGCGCTAAAGCTAGATCCGAAGGGAGAGCTTCTCGTACAGGTAGAGCACGGAGATGATCAATTGAAGGCCATGGCCTTTCAAATGGGCTGGAACCTTAAACTTGCGTTCATACCCAAGTTTGCCGACATAACTGAACTGGACGATTACTACGTAGTTGATGTAAACGACGTTGCAAGAGCCGAAGAAGCACTCCGCCGACAGCCTTTCGTTATCTATTTCGAACCCAATGAGTTGATCGAGGTAGAACCCTTCATCTCTGTCGACGCGGAAGCCCTCAAGCGTAATCCAGAATTAAGCATCAACGACCCCGAAACGGGTCAGCAGTGGGTCATGGAAGTCATGAACATGAACGCTTACTACGCACTTCTGTCGAAACAGACACCGAAGAAGCAGGCTAAAATAGCGATCCTTGACACCGGGGTTGATGGCAACCACGAAGACTTAAAAGACAATTACTTCTCCGTCGAAAAAAAGTACGACAACGATCCCATGGGGCACGGAACCCACTGCGCTGGTATTGCAGCCGGGGTAACTAACAACGGCATCGGTATTGGCTCATTGGCTGGCTCGGGCTCCCAACCATTCGTGGAAGTAACCAGCATCAAGGTGCTCAGCGCCGGGGGTATGGGAACCCAGAAAACCATCATTGCGGGTATTATTGAAGCTGCCGACGAGGGAGCCGACGTGATCTCTCTCTCTCTCGGCGGCCAAAGTAACGCCAGCCGGCAAAAAGCCTACAGTCAGGCGGTCAAGTACGCCACTAGCCAGGGTGCGATTGTTGTTTCTGCAGCGGGCAACAGCAACCGCGATGCTAAAGACTACTCACCCGCAAATGCTACGGGTATGATCACCGTTGCGGCAATCGATGAGAACCTCAACCGGGCTGTATTTAGCAATACGGTAAACAACGTAAAACAGGGAATCGCTGCCCCGGGAGTTGCCATCTACAGCACTACTCCGGATAATAACTATAAGGTATTCAGTGGTACGAGTATGGCCGCTCCGTTTGTAGCGGGTCTTCTGGGTGTGATGCGTTCGGTCAATCCGAACCTTTCCGCTGCGGATGCCTACAAGATCCTGAGAAAAACCGGTGTTGATTCTGGTGATACTAAGATGACGGGTAAGGTCGTCCAGCCCGAAGCTGCCCTTAAGGCCGCTCTTCAGTAGAATGGGATAACAATGCTGGTCGAACTGACTAGGAAAACCGAAGAATATTTGTCACGCTGGTTGTTGTACGCATCCCTGTGGGGTAGTTCCTGTCGCGCAGCGACCTCAGGTTGTGGCTAAAGACTGCAGACCAAACGACCGGACTTACGTACCTTGAGCCTCAATGGATCTACAACTAAAAAAACAAACCTTCTGCGTAGGTGGTGTAACCAGTGGCCTCGGCCGCGCGGTAGCCGTTCGCCTGTTGGCCGAAGGTGCCAGCGTAATCGGTGTAGCACGCGGACAGGAGAAACTCGACGCGATGGCAGAGGAAGTGGGTGAAAGATTCACACCTTACTCCGCCGACCTCACCGATGCAACCGCCGTGAAAATACTAGGAGAGCATCTCGTCAAAGAAGGGGTCACCGGCTGCGTATTCAACGCTGGCGGCCCGCCCACCGGTCGGATTGAAGAACTGAAGATGAAGAATTGGGACCAGGCCTACGCTAGTACCTTTCGTTGGAAAATCCAACTTACTGAAGCACTGTTACCGGTTCTACGCGCAGCAGGCTACGGCCGTCTGCTCTTCCTGGAGAGTGTTTCCATCAAACAACCGATCGATAACTTGGTACTGAGTAACGCCATGCGTGCCGCTGTCGCCGGGTTCGTGAAAACCCTCAGTAGGGAAGTGGGCGAAGACGGCATCACCGCTAATATCCTCGCCCCGGGCTACCACGCTACACCTCGGATCACTACGGTACTGGAGAAATCCGCCAAGATGCAAGGTCTGACTTTTGAGGAGACAGAGGCCGGTTTCACGGCTGAAACAGCAACGAAAAAACTTGGTGACCCTGCTGATTTTGCTGACATGGCAGTCTTTTTATTATCTCCTCAGGCCCGGTACATAACCGGTCAGACCATCACCGTAGACGGTGGTTTAGTAAGACATATCACTGGCTAATGAACTACTACATCAATAAAGAAAAGGACCTCCCGTTACAGGAGGTATTTCCTGGTATAACTGGGCACCTTGTCCACACAGAACACTGCACCATTGCTGATTTTCGGATCGCGGCGGGGACGAAACTTCCGCTGCACCATCATCCGCACGAGCAAACATCTACCGTGCTGGAAGGCCGGTTTCTTTTCGAGGTTGACGACCAGGAGCGGATTTGCGAAGCCGGAGAGGTTGCCGTTATTCCCGGAAATGTACCACACCGGGGAACTGCACTCACCGATTGTAGGATAATGGATATTTTTTCTCCGGTACGTGAGGACTATAAGCTAATATAGCCTTGAGGTTCTACTACCGTACGCCCGGTGATGAGCAGGTCGGTGAACCCGGATCACTAACGGAGAACATTGAATGGCATCCGTTGACAGAGAAGATTCCGCCTTTTGATATCGACGCCGTGATAGTCTTTTCGGGGTCAGCCAAAAACGATAAGTACGAAAAGACATTATTGCGCTACGGCCGGCCGGTATTACGGGTGGGGTGGATTGCCGTTCCTGACCTGGCCGCAGTGGTGGAGGAATACCGTACTCATCTGGGAAAGTGGACACGTACCAACTACCAACCCATCGACTGTAATTTCTATGATAACTTCGAAGCAGCTATTGTTCAGCGGCGGTATGTAGAACTAGAGTACTTAGATGCGAACGGAGAACCAGTCATGAAAACGACTTTACTCCGCGACCTGAAGACGCACCTTTCGGAAGAATTTGTGCAGCTCGCCTCCGGAGAATGGTTACGATTGGACCAAATCGTTTCGGTAGATGGTCTTGAAGCAGGAGCCAGCTGCCGGTTCTAGCCATTTTTTAGACTCCGAATCAAGTTCAGGATCATATTACTTTTTTGGGAAATTGATGGCGCGGCCGCAGGTGCAATGGAAGGTTTTTAAGTGAGTAGGGTAGGTGAAAACCATAGGAGCGTCCTACGCGCATTGCTTCTTCACAGAAGGCTTCTTTGCATCCTGCGGCCGCGCCCTTATTTTGACCAAATGACAGGGCCTACTTCACTTTGGCACTAAGAGAGTAATCCTTACCTTCACGCATTAAACGTAAACAATATGCCCTATCTCTTTACTTCGGAGTCTGTATCCGAAGGCCACCCAGATAAAGTAGCCGACCAGATCAGCGACAACCTCGTTGACCATTTCTTGGCTTTTGATTCTTCCTCTAAAGTCGCCTGCGAGACGATGGTAACCACCGGCCAGGTTATCCTTGCCGGGGAAGTGAAGTCCAAAACTTATCTCGACGTACAGGCGCTTGCTCGCGACGTGATCGAGCGCATCGGCTACACCAAGTCGGAGTACATGTTTGAAGCCCAGAGCTGTGGTGTCCTCTCCGCTATTCATGAGCAGAGCCCCGACATTAGCCAGGGCGTTGAGCGTGTAAAAAAGGAAGACCAGGGCGCCGGAGACCAGGGTATGATGTTTGGCTATGCTACCAACGAAACCGAAAACTACATGCCGCTGGCTCTCGACCTGAGTCACCGTATTCTCCAAGAACTCGCGGCCATTCGCAAGGCCGGTAAGAAAATGAAGTATCTGCGGCCCGACTCCAAGAGCCAGGTAACCATCGAGTACGACGACAACCACCAGCCCATCCGGATTGACTCCATTGTAGTCTCCACCCAGCACGACGACTTCGACGTGGACAAGAAAATGCTCGCCAAGATCAAGGAAGACGTCATCAAGATCGTCGTTCCCAAGGTGAAAAAAAGCCTGAAGAAGAACCTCCAAAAGCTGTTCACCAAAGACATCACTTACCACGTAAACCCAACCGGTAAGTTTGTAATCGGCGGTCCCCACGGTGATACCGGCCTCACCGGTCGTAAGATCATCGTTGATACCTACGGAGGTAAAGGTGCCCACGGCGGTGGTGCGTTCTCCGGTAAAGACCCGAGCAAGGTTGACCGTTCAGCAGCTTACGCAACACGCCATATCGCCAAGAACCTCGTCGCCGCCGGTGTTGCCAGGGAGATTCTCGTACAGGTGTCTTACGCCATTGGCGTTGCCGAGCCGACGAACATTTACGTTAATACCAATGGCTCTGCCAAGGTGAAGATGTCCGATGCGCAGATCGCTAAAAAGATAGAAAAACTCTTCGACATGCGTCCCTACGCCATTGAAATGCGCCTTAAGCTACGCAACCCGATCTACTTAGACACGGCTGCTTACGGACATATGGGCCGTACGCCGGAGAAGAAAAAACTTTCTTTTAAGGACGGTTCCGGCGTGATCAAGACCATGAACGTTGAGACGTTTACCTGGGAGAAGCTTGACTATGTAGCTAAGGTCAAGAAGGCCTTCAAGCTTAAGTAAACTCCAGTATTTCTCTTTCATAAAAAACGGCTTCGCGCACCACGCGGAGCCGTTTTTTCATGAAAGAGCAGTACGGGAATACCCACGATTATTTGGGACTTACTATGAGGCGACTGAGCCAGTGCTGGCTTCCTTGAACAGCGCCAAGCGTATATGCACCCGGGGCTAAAGAAGAGAGGTTAAGCGTAACACCTCGTTGATCTTCCTGGCGGATACGGTGGCTGAATTCATCCCAGAGCGTCTCACGTAACGGGATTATGTAGTTAGGAATAAGGTGGTGCAGAATCCAAACATAAAAAGAAACGCCTGAATAGATTATTTGCTGGCCCAATATTTAAGCGGGTCTACGGCTTTCTTTTCCTTGCCCAACATGACCTTGAAGTGTAGGTGCGGGGTAGCCTTTAGCGTTGTCCGTATCCTATGGCGCTGTGCCTAAAAAAGTAGACTTCAAATTAAAAAGCCTCATCAACGTCCTGCGCTGATGGGGCTTAATCTCATTTGTAGAAAGAGGGTGGGTACTACTAAGCTACTGCTTAACCACCTTACGGTTAACCATCGTGCCGTTAGCTTTAATTTGCAGGAGGTAAGTGGCGGCGGGTAGTTCCTCTAGGTCAAGTTGGCGGAAGTTACCGTTCCATGTTTTTAGGAGGCGACCGCTCTGGTCCAGGATCTTTACGGCGTCGAAGGCGGGGAGGTCGCTTTGGATGGAAAGCGGGCCGTTGGTGTAAGGATTGGGGAAGATGCTCAGTTTTTTGGCCCATGATGGTTCGCGAGCTGCGTTGGAGCCCTGCACGTCCACCGTTTTAGTGCCACCGTTAATTGCTCCGTCGGACTGATCGGCGCGTACAAAGGCGTTGGGCACTACCTTAAATTCTACTGGGAAGCTTTCCGCACCGTTGGGGTTGAGCGGAATGAAACTGATGGTACATACTTTACCGCCGGGGGTGGTGGTGTTGAGCTGGTCTTTACGGCTGGTAGCAATTTCGAAGCGACCATCCGTCTGGGTACTGAGCCGGTTTATATTCAGTAGGTCGTCTCCGAGGAAAGAGGCATCGTAGTTTATGCGGATAGAGTTGAGGTCTACGAAAGTAGGATCGAACGCCAGCGCGAAGGCTAGTGCGTAACCTGCAGCATCGGGGTTATTGCCGTCGCCAAGGTTTACCGTGATGGTGGTTTCTTCGCCGGCGTTGATGATGTCTTCCGTTGCGAGAGAGAGGGCGGGGCCAACTTCATTTGAAACATCGGGAGCTATGTTGAACGTAGTATTGAGGGTCATGTCGTAGTTGGTACGCACTACCTCACGGTCTTCAGTATCGATTATACCGTTGCCACTTGCATCCGCTTCGGCGTGGTTCAGACCACTGGTGAAACTGCCTGCCCATACAGCTGCGGTCTGGGGTGAGAAGGCTGTGCTGACGCCTGTACGGGCGGGGCCGTTGACGCCGAAGATGTACCCGATGTTGAGGATGTCGAGGTGATCTACCTGCTGGTCATCATTGGTGTCGCCGGGTAAAACGCTAACCGCAGCGTTACTGCCGTAGCTGATGCTACCGGAGTTGACCGTATTTGGTACGGCGGCGAAAATCCCGTCGTCCTGCGCAAATTCTGAGGGGAGGAAACCGTCAAAAGTCACAGCTGAAGACCCTTCCACCATAGTCGTATTGAAGCAAGCTTCAAACAGCACTGTTCCTGCGTCGAGGGTAACACCACGGGAATCAGACGAAATTTGAGAGATGGCGATATTGTTACTTACGGGCATGGAACTGTACATGCCATCGAAATCAAAGGGGTTGTCGCCCAACCGTAACTCCGTAAAATCAAGTTGGGTGGTATCCCACTCAAGCGAAAATTGGATGGTCACAATATTGGGGAAGGTATCCGCCACTACGGGGATACAGATTGCGGTAGTTCCCTCCGGTGCGACGACGTCGGGGATGGAAAGGATAACTACGGATTGGCAGAACAGGCTACTTGCCGCGTACAAAAGCGTGGCTAAGGCCAGGGTAAAGCGTTTGTTCATTGTGTTACTCAATTGGGGGTTTATGCTTTTCTGACGGTGCCAGAAGGACAGAGTCACGCAGCGAAAATATTAATAGCTTGGGTTTTTAAAGGCGCTGGTTCTTCACGAGTGAAAACAAATTTAACGCAAATTCAGTATTTGCTTAAAAGGTAGTGCTATACGCCTCGTAAAGGAGGAGAGTGGAAAGGTTAAAATAGGAGTGCTTTTCTTTGTGAAACCTTATAATCGGACCGTTTGTGGTTCAATGGTGCCGTTTATTGTTGAGGTAAGCATGTTGAACGCACTGATTTATGATCGATGAGAGGTAGAGCTCTTAGCCATAAGATGAAATCTTTGTGATTGGTGGAGACCTTGCAACGTCTTAACCTCGCTTCTTCAAAAACGTTATTTTGCACCTGCGTTCGCGCCGGAAAATTATGCGGCGCAAACGCAGGATGCAAAGGGAGGTTACTTACATCGTATCTACTCGGAAATCGTATCTTAACCCAAAATATCACGTAATGACCAATAAGCAGCAAATTCTCGCCAAGCGCCCCGTCGGTATGCCCGATAAGGATACCTGGACCCTCACCGAAACCGAAGTTCCGGAGTTGGAAGACGGCCAGGTCCTCATCCGCAACGAATACATCAGTCTTGATCCCGCTATGCGTGGCTGGATTAACGATGCCCGTAGTTACATCCCCCCCGTAGAACTTGGTGAAGTGATGCGCGCTGGGACGGTCGGCAAGGTGGTGAAAGCCAATAACCATCCGAAATATAAAGAAGGCGATGTGCTCACCGGATGGGGTGGGGTACAGGAATATTCCGTAACCGACGGTACGGGCTACTATCCGGTAGACACCAGCCTAGCACCCATGCCAACTTACATTGGTACCCTTGGCATGCCGGGTATGACGGCTTATTTCGGTATCCTTGAAGTCGGTAAAATCAAAGAAGGGGACGTGGTTGTCGTGTCTGGTGCCGCCGGTGCGGTAGGCAGCGTAGTTGGCCAGGTTGCGAAGATCAAAGGCTGCCGGGTGATCGGTATTGCCGGCGGACTGGAGAAGTGCAAATACGTAGTAGAGGAATTGGGCTTCGACGCCTGCATCGACTATAAAAACAACGACGTATCCGCAGGGCTAAAGGAATACTGCCCCAAAGGACTGGACGTTTACTTCGACAATGTAGGCGGAGACATCCTGGACGCCTGCCTCGCCCGCCTGAAGATGCACGCCCGCATTGTTATTTGCGGAGCCATCAGTCAGTACAATAATAAAGAGAACGTTCAGGGGCCAAAAAACTACCTCTCTCTCCTGGTCAACCGTGCGACTATGCAGGGTATGGTGGTAATGGATTATGCACCTAAATACCGCGAAGCCGCTATGCAGATGGGCATGTGGATGATGGAAGGCAAGCTTAAGAGCCGGGAGGATATCTACGAGGGTATCGGTAATTTTCACGAGACGTTTCGGCGACTTTTCTCAGGAGAGAAGAAGGGGAAGCTGGTCCTTAAAGTCAAATAGTCATATGTACCATACTACCGTCGGTCACATGAGGTGATTTCGTGCTCGCGAAGTGAGTGCGGCTCTCCCCAAGCGAGGCCGGTAGAGGTGATCCCTCGCGGTCGCCCCTACTGGACCACGTTTGCCACTACGTTTTTACCTCATGTGCCCGACAGCCGTACCGTTGTCAACGGTCCAATTAAAAAAGACCACAAAATAAAAAACGCTCTAACCTGCTAAATGCATGGTTAGAGCGTTTTTTTGATTCGAATTCTTTGGGTGCAACTACCTACGCAACTAAAAAAAAGCAGTCACCACGATGATACCGTGATGACTGCTTGGTTGCGTGACTTTTTATTCTTCCATCCGCTTGATTTCGCCGCTTTTGATTCGCGAGAAATAATCCCTCAGCGCGCGTCGCACATTGGGCATGAGCAGGTAAAGCCCGAGAACGTTCGGGAAAGCCATCGCGAAGATCATTGCATCGCCGAAATCGAATACTGCTTTAGCTGATATGGCAGAACCGATAACTACGAAGATGCAGAAGATGACTTTGTAGATGTTTTCGTTGGTCTTCGTTTCTCCGAAAAGGTAAGTCCAGCATTTCATGCCGTAGTAGGACCAACTGATCATGGTGGAGAGCGCGAAGAGAATAACCGCTATACCAAGGACTATGCCGAACCAGCTACCAAGAACTGATTCGAAAGCCGTGGAAGTGAGCTGAATGTCACCGACTTCTTCACCGACCTTATTGGCGAATGCTTCTGTAGCACCGTAGCCGCCGTAGTTAGTGATTATGATGACAAGGGCGGTCATGGTACAAATTACGACCGTATCGATGAAAGGCTCAAGTAAGGCGACAATACCTTCGCTAACGGGCTCGTCAGTTTTTGCGGCAGAGTGGGCAATGGATGCTGAGCCAATACCCGCTTCGTTACTGAAGGCTGCGCGCCGGAAACCCTGGATGAGAACGCCGATAATACCGCCGTAAAGTGCTTCTGAGTTAAATGCGCCTCCGATGATTTGTCCGAAAGCACCGGGGATCTCGGCGGCGTGGTAACCAAGTACCGCCAGGGCACTGGCTACGTAAATGCCCACCATGAAGGGGACAATCTTGTCGGTTACCTTAGCGATAGACTTGATGCCACCAATGATGACAATGCCAACTATAACGGCCATTATAATACCGAAAATATACCCCCGACCGTAGAAGAAACTCTCCGTACCACCGGTGACGGCTGTGAGTTGTACGGTAGCCTGGTTGATCTGGACCATGTTACCGCCGCCGAAGCTGCCTCCGATACACGCAACGGCAAAAAAACCAGCGAGTACCTTACCAAGGGTACCCATTCCTTTCTCCTTAAGGCCTTTGTCTAAGTAGTACATCGGACCACCCGATACCGTGCCGTCTTTGTTGACGTTACGATACATCACACCGAGGGTACATTCCACAAACTTAGAGGTCATACCAAGTAGACCGGCCACGATCATCCAAAAAGTAGCGCCGGGACCGCCAAGTGCGACCGCAAAGGCAACACCTGCGATGTTGCCAACACCCACCGTGCCGGATAGTGCAGCGGTAAGGGCCTGGAAGTGAGAAACTTCTCCTATGTCGTCAGGGTCATCGTACTTGCCACGAACGACGTCCAGGGCATGTTTAAATCCGGTTATGTTGATGAACCCCATGTAAAACGTAAAGACGATGGCACCAAAAATCAGCCATATTAGTACGAAAGGCACCTCGATGCCGGGTTTGACAAAATAAACTCCACCTTCTTTTGCTATCAGCTTCGCTCTGGGCCTAACGAATTTATAGGTCTCTCCACCTACTATAACTTCTTTACCGAGAACTACTGGTGTGACGGAGGGGTTGTCGCCTGCTCCGATGATGGCTACAAGGCTATCTTTAAAGAGGAGTGACTCTCCTGGGAGTAACTGACGACCGTTAAAACTATTGTCGGTACCCACTTTGATGTCTTCACTACCACTAATAGGTATAGTGAAAAAGACGATGGATTCGATAAACTTCGTGACGGGAGCCATCACGGAATTGATCTTTCCATCGAAAGTCTTGTCAGCCTCCACCTGCTCGGCTGTAAGGCGGTCATAGCGTTGTGAAGCAGTTTCGTCACCTTGGGAAAACGCGGAAAGGGAGATGAAAAGCGCAAATAAAAGGAGTGCGTAGTTCTTGAACATGAATAAGAGGTTAAGTACTTGTGAGTGAGCGCAAGGTAGGAAACTTTATTTTGACCTAATACCGGGTTGATGGGATGGATGATTTATTCGTTACTATTCATTCCTTAAAACACTACCTTGCCCGGCGCAATGAGCAAACTCCAAACGGAAATCAACCAGCAACTTTTTACACGTCTACGGGAGGGGGAGGCTTCTGCGTTAGATGAACTATTTCGACGGTATTACACTGATCTTTGTCGCGTTGCCCTCCGTATTGTTAACAATGAACAGGAAGCGGAAGACATTATCCAAGAGTTATTCGTCTCTATCTGGGAAAAGCGGGAGAGCCAGCGCGATGACTTAGGATCCCCAGAGGCATACTTACGCCGTGCGGCGCGCAACCGGAGCCTCAACTATTTGCGGGATCGAAAACGCATTCCCGTAGACGACGTTGAGGTGCCGATAACCATTGCTGCGGCGGAGCATGCGGATGATGCACTTGAGCAGGGTGAACTCCGGGACAAGATCCATGGTGCCATAGACGCCTTACCTGAACGTTGTCGCTTGGTATTCGTAATGAGTAAAATAGAAGATATGAGCCACAAGGAAATTGCGGGTGCGCTGGACATCTCCCCTAAGACCGTGGAGAACCAAATGACCCGGGCATACAGGTATTTGCGCCAATGGCTCGGCGTAGTTATGTTAATAATAGCTAATGTTTCACGGGTGATATGAGCTGTACGGTCTGCTAACTGACCAAACAGCCCTAAAAAGTAACCACCTTATAGGGGATGTACTGTAAATTTGGTGTCAACAGAGCGAAGCATACACCTCTAAGCAGCCCGTGCCAGAATGAATTTATCCGATTTGCCAAACAACGATCAGCACTTTTTCTCCTATAAGGATGGCTTTTCTCCCGACGTAGAGGCTGGCTTATCCCGCTTACACGGGCGCATCAAATCCGAAGTTAGTCCTCAGGCAAAAGTCCGCAGTCTTTCCCGCCGGGGCATCCTCTCCGTAGCCGCTACTGTTCTGCTCCTGCTGAGTGCTGGGGTTCTGATCTTTACGGGAGACGGTAGTACCATTCTGGAGAACACTACGGACGCGCCAATGGCCATCACGCTGCCCGATGGTACGGAAGTGTTACTCCAACAAGGCTCCGAACTAAGCTACGGAACAGATTATAACGAAATTGACCGCATGGTCGGCCTTGCAGGGCAGGCTTATTTTGAGGTGGTTAAAAATGCAAATCGTCCATTCCTCGTCAATACTTCCGAGACGGAATTGCGGGTAACCGGCACGGCTTTTAACCTGCGGGTAAACGATGAAGAGTTGGAAGTTGAAGTCTCCGAAGGCTCTATTGAGTTGCATCGCGCCGGTGAAGTGGTTTTCGTAAAGGCAAAGCAATGTGGCCTGGCCGTACGGGGTAAGGCTAGTACAGTTACGGCGGCTGAGGATCTTAATCGCCATGCTTGGCGAACGGGGTTACTTCGCTTCGACAGCGCCTCTTTTACGGACGTAATCAAAATGATCTCCAACAACTATGATTACAGCATCGATTTTCCTAGGGGCTGTGACTTTCTAGTAAGTGGCACTTTCTTATCTGAAGATCCGATTTCCGTGCTGAAAACAATTGCTGTACACGGCCAGGGTGAATTAGAAGTTGTTGACGAGGCTCTGGGGAAATTTTCTCTGTTGGGTGTTTGTGAATAGTAGGCAAATTGTAGTTGCTCTAATGAAGATTAGCTCTTAAGGATGGTGCAGATTTCATTATCTATCGACAACTGCTCTAAATACAGGCTACTATTTCAACTGACCTGTCGTTCAAAGAACGTAACCTTCTGGTAAATGGCTCGCTTAATTATTCTCTTTCTGGTTTTCTGCCTCGGAGCAGCAACACTTGCGGCCCAAACGCAAGCGGTAAAAAGATACCCTTTGCCCAGGAAGGTAATGCTGCTCGAGAAGGTGTTGATTAAGCTCTCCAAAGCTGGTGCACCGATCAGTTACCGTCCTGATCAGTTACCAAAGGTGGAGATTAAAGTGCCTGGGGGGCGGCGCCAGCTCTCCGCATGGTTACAATTCTTGTTGCGAGACACCGAGCTGATCTTTCGGCCGGGCCCTGCAGGCTTTCTTATTCTCCCTGACCCTGATCTGTTTGAACGAAACTTTACCGTACACGGCCTCATTACGGACGTGACGAGCGGTGAGCGGCTAATTGGAGCTGCCGTTTATAACCCTGACCTTGGAAAAGGAGTACTAACCAACGAATACGGCTTTTATTCCCTGGTAATCAAGGGTGGGAGAAAGCAACTACGTATCTCTTACACAGGGTATGAAGCTTACGAGTCAGGCATAGTGTTGCGTTCGGATACATCGTTGAACATCGGACTGGTTCGGGCAGCAAACCTTCCTCAAATTGAGGTCATCGCCAGTGCTGGAGACCAGGAAGAGCTGTACCTTACGGAGAGTGGAATCAATATTAGTCAGAATGCCGTAGACCTTATTAATGGTCCTGGCGGAGAAAAAGACATCGTCAATGTTGCCAGGATGTTGCCGGGAATAACTTCTGGTGCTAACGGGGTAGGGGGGCTGATCTTTAGGGGGAGTAACTCTGGCCATAACCTAGTACTGCTCGACGGGGTACCCGTTTATAACCTCAACCATGCAGCTGGCCTGTTCAGTATTTTTAGTAGTGAAGCCATACGTCGTGCGGATGTATACAAAGACGGGATACCCGCTCGCTTCGGCGGTCGGATAGGAGGGGTACTAGATGTACATACTCGTGACGGCAACTTATACAACCATCAGGTTACCACGGGTACCAGCCTTCTGGCTGCCAACTTTACCGCCGAAGGTCCTATTAGCAAAGGAAAAAGCTCTTATCTTATTTCTGGCCGTTATTTCTGGGGAGCAGATGCGCTACGGGCATTCAGCCGGGCCGCAAAACGAAATAATAACCGGGATGGGGAAGTTGACTACGGCGTCCGTGACCTCAACTTCAAGCTCAACCAGCAGGTAGGTGAAAAAGGAAGACTTTACCTGAGTGTTTATCATGGTGTTGATGATTATGCCAATTCGAGTGAGCAGCAGGATTCGGTAACGATTCTTACCCAGAGTGGTACTATATTCGATTATCGGGCAGAGCAGAAAAGGAAGGAGGACTTTAACTGGAGTAATACAGTAGTAGCACTGCGGTATAACCATGAATTCAGTGACCGGTTCTTTGGAAATTTCCGCTTATCTTATTCTGATATGTTAGTCCGGGCCAATTTTGAACGATCGGACAGCCTCTATGAAGCTATTCGAGAGGATTTGACGAGTGCGATATCGAGTGGGCGCTTCGGCACCGATATTAAACAGTTAGGAGCCGCTTTTGATGGACAGTTAGAACTGAGTGGGAACTCAAGTGTACGGTTTGGAGTTTCTCTGGACGCGCACCGATTCCTGCCCCAGCTCCGTTCGGGGCGGGTACCACTCAGCACGCATCCGCAACTGAGTAGCTTGAGCGAAAGTGAAGTACTTCGTTCTACTCAGGTTGCCGCTTATGTAAACTTTAAGGGCCGCATTGGCGGGCTGTACTACCGAATGGGGCTGCGCGGTCAGCTGTGGAGAAACGATAAAGCCTTCCTCAATTTATCTCCAAGGTTGTTGTTGGCCGGACAGTTTAATTCCCGCAACCGCTGGCGCCTTACTTACGATCAGATGGCCCAGCCTATTCACTTAGTCAGTAGTACGGTCATTCGGTTGCCAACGGACCTTTGGGTGCCGGCCACCAGCAACCTGCCCCCTTCCACTTCTCAGCAGCTGGCATTCGAATTAGAACGGGACCTTAGCCCAGAGTGGGAGCTTACTATCGGCGGTTATCACCGACAGTTGCGGCACCTGGTGGAATACTCCGGAGGAGGTTCCAATAATAATTGGCTGGAAAACCTGAGTATCGGAAAGGGCTTTGCTAACGGCCTTGAATTCACCCTACACCGTACGGCGGGTAAACTTGGGGGCTGGCTGAATTATACCCTGGCAGAAAGCCGCCGACAATTTAATGAAGAGGTAAACCTTGGCCGCCCTTTTGCCTTTGATTACGATCGCCGACACAGTGTGAAATTACTCCTAACGCTTACTTTAAACAGTAGGACCGACCTGTCGGCGACCTGGAGATATGAGACAGGTGGGGCTTACAGCTTTAGTAGTGAATCCTTCATTCTTGCGAATCCTACCATTGACGATCCGGATTCACAAGAACAGGTTGTCGCTCTTGTAGATGAAAAAAATGGGTTCCGCTTTCCCGCCAACCACCGGCTTGATGTCAACGCCCGCTTTCGGCTAACGCGTCGGGCAGAAAACAAGTGGCAGCATACGCTCAATTTTGGTGTTTATAACCTTTATAGTAGGCATAATCCGATCTTTTACGACATTCGGTCTACTTACCTGAAGCGGGATAATACGCTGGTGAAAAACCGCCAGTTCGTCCAGGTTTTTTTTGGTGGGATTTTACCCACTCTCTCCTATAAGGCTAGCTTCACGGGGGGGAGATAGGGTAGGAGTTTGGACGGTAACTTTGTAGACCTTATTTTTGGTGAATAATGAAGCTCCATAAAATTTATCGACTTAGCCGTTTTCTCTTAGCCATTACTTTTGTGGTGGGAATGTGCTGCGGGTGTGAGGAACCCGTTGAAATCAATGGCATTACGGTGGGGGATCCTCGTCTTGTAGTTTCCGCGAACCTTTTTCCCGGAGAAGTGGTTAGGGTTCGCCTCACCTCTTCCCAGCCTAGTAATGGTGTCCTTGAAGTTATGGACATAACGGATGCGGAAGTAAGTATCCTTGAAGGTAACGAAGTGCTGGAAGTGCTTCAGTACCGGCCAGGAACGGAAGGCAATAAGGGCAGATACCACAGCCAGGAGTTTATACCATTAGTGGGCCGTACTTATACCCTCTACGCAAGTAAGAACGGATACCTCCCATTTGAGGACGATGATGCAATTCCTGAACCAGTGCTAATTTCAGTCTTATCAGTAAGTAATGTGCACCAGCTAACGGTCGGTGACTTAAATATATACAACTTCACCCTCAACATCAATTACGAGGATCCGGAGTTCGAGGAAAACTACTACGACTTGCGCATTAGTCAGGTTGTAGTCCCTTACTATATCAACTCTTCCGGAGATACAACAAAGCTAGAGGAAAAGGCCAAAACGGTGCAGCCGCCAGGAGAACCATTTGACGCCAATACCCAGGTCGGAGAGGCGAGCATCCTTGTTCGTGACCGCCCAATGGAAGGTGGTATCCAAATAGAACTCCAAAGTCGCTTTAACCCAAGAACAGAATTACTGGGTAATTT
>Ga0306864_1000614_pt1 | contig 16067 bp, 14 predicted proteins | sample AntRauTorckE5430_FD_190448 | JGI IMG/M metagenome (GOLD analysis project Ga0306864, IMG submission 190448) | Saline lake microbial communities from Rauer Islands, Antarctica - Metagenome Torckler E5 #430 (v2) (version 2) | ecosystem: Environmental > Aquatic > Non-marine Saline and Alkaline >...
CGACTCAGTTGGAGTTGAAGATTGCACAATTAACCGGTGAACAGTCTGTGCATACTATGCGTAATAATAAAGGTTACGTAATGAAATGCAGTGAAGTCCAAGCATTGATATCAGATGAAATCGATCTGGATGGGGCAAAATTGATCGGTTATGCCATGCCTTCTGAGAAGGCAAATGTCCTCCAGTTATTTTGGAGATACACTAGTGAATATCCAGAGAAAGAGATGCCAGATGAAGCACATGTTCAAAAGGAAGGAGGTACTATTGGCAGGCTGTCAGTTAGGTAAATATTGTTGCTGAAGGAAGGATAAAGGCTGCGGTAACATTCCTATAGTAGTGCATATCTAGACCAGGCCGCATTATTCGCGATATCACCAGAACACCATCTTCAGGTTTTCTGAATTCTGCATCTTTAAGATCGTTCATTGTTGGGTCGAATATGTCCAATAGAACATGTCGAGTGATCCTGAGAGGAGCTTCTATCAAAGGCTTACTCACGTCATAGTAATGAAAGGGATAACAAGGTGCCTACCTCTATAGCAGCCAACCCTTGAAATCAACGATAATAATGCAAAGATCACATATTTACTAAATATATTGTAAACATGCCCAAAAGGATATGAAATTAGAATTAGATACATCATGATTACAATATCGTATCTAAATGTTTATCGCAGCGTCCCTCTAGTTCTACTACCTAGAATTAGGACTGTCACAATTCAAATCCACTTCATGTTCAAATACAACTCATGGGCAAAAAATTAGAACAGGGTTTGGAGAACCGATATGTTGTATCCAAAGAACGTTTAAGCTGCCCCGCTCTTTGGTCAATCCTCATAGGCCGAATTTCTCTGAGTAGATTCAAGCAACTTTACGCACCATGCTTCAAAAAGATTGAGTATCACAAGGATTCAGTTACGCCCGGTAGTATTAGCACGACGACGACGAATAGATAAGTATACCACCAAGTAAACTGAAGCATTCGTAAAGAAACATGATTGAACAAAATCAGAAATGAATGCGCGACACTTTCAAACGCTGATGACAATTTAGATTTGTTTAATCCGTGGCAACATATCCTTCTTCTTCTTCCATAGTAATGATACCATCAGTAACCGAGGCTATCTTTGCGACACTCTCGACAGGAATATCGAACCCAGACAGGAATTGGCGTCCTGCCTCATACGATTTTTCCAACAAAATCCCAACTCCGACAGCTCTTGCCCCCGCATCAGATACAATTCTCAATAGTGCTTCTTGGCTGGCACCACTAGATAGGAAATCATCGACAATTAGTATCCTATCATCGGGACTAATGTGTTTCTTGCTTACCAACAGCTCCCTGTTCTTTCCCACTGTCTTACTAGCGAACGCAGCAATGTACGTGTCTGACATTACCACATTTCTTTCTTTTCGAGCATAAACAACTGGAACCTGTAAATACTTTGCCATTGGAATAGCGAGTATAAGCCCTGTCGTTGCGACTGTGAGAATCTTCGTGGGCTTGAGTTTCTCAAATCTATTTGAAAGTTCCTTAGCACAATCGTCCATCAAATTCACATCGATCATGGAATCCATGAATGTGCTAACATCCACAATATCGTTAGGAAGAACCTTTCCTTCCTTCAAAATACGATCTCTCAATTGAATGCTGACTCTGCTTTCGTTTCCTTGCATTGCATCGCGAACCTTTCTTCGCAGCCAACCCTGGAATTCAAGTCCAAAGGCTAGTTGCAATGTCTTTCCCATCCCATCGATCCCGCTACTCATTGGGATGTAAGTTCTCACCGAGTTTGAAAAGTGCAAATCACAATCAAGCTCACCATAATCAAAGAACTCCATCTCTCCATCATAGAAACAGAAGCAACTCCTAAAGCGAGTTACTCTTGAGGGATCCGAGTAGGGTTTCAGTGCCTCAATAACATAATCTATGTGATCTCCAACGTCATTGAATCTGTAACCACTTGTGGTTCTTGTATTTTGAAATCCTCTATTCATGGGTGTGCTTCTGTCTTGCACACGAATCGGTTCTATCTCGAATGAAGTTTGTGAAGCTATGGTCGGCAATCCCGTGACTTCGTAAACTTTTCTTGCTTTGTAACTTGCCATATCTTCAATAGACTGGAACGCATCATCCTCACATCCATTCTCCCATTCTCCAAAATTACATGCAAACTCGACACCATAGTTTCTAAAACTTCCTTCCAAATTATTCAAGCATGCATTATCAATGGCGGAAGCCCAGATTCTATCAAATCCTTCTACTTCATCAGGAGCACGAGAGAAGAATGCTTTTGCCTTCGGATTATCGATTGCATTATCGAGACTAGGCGATCGTAGTTGAATTTCAGCTAACTTTTGCAAATGCTTGGATTCTTCTTCTGCTGCATATTGGTCAGCATCAAAGTCACCACTGACATCACTATCAAGAAGAAATTCCTTGGCCATGTTCGATTTGGCTAAACATGAACAGGAATATGCAAAAAAAAGAGAAAACAAGAGGTTAGAGATGATGGAACATATTATGCAAAGCTTTCCGAGTCGCCTCGCATTGTATGATACAGTTGACTTACATTTTTCCATGATAATTTTAATTCGTTCCTTGTCCAAATCATCATCTTCTTCCACTTTGTCTCCATTCCATAAATCCCATGGGTTCGTGCCTCCAATCGAGAGAGAAGAGATATCAATCCTCTCTTCATCACCGGTGCCCCTATTGATATCCATTTCTGCATAATGTTTATCTATGTCAAGATCTTGCTGATCAATATCTACATCTTCCAACCCCATCATTTCAGCATATTCCTCATTCAACCAGTTATCATCCACCATAAATGCTGCAAAATTCGCCAGGGTCTTTGTAGCTGCTTTATCTTCACCCAATGGGGTTCCCATTATCCCACTGCCGTTTCCTTGCCCCTTTCCTCCTCCTCCTCCCAGCACACCTGGACCAGACGAATTTTCAACGGGTGGATAATCCATAGCAGCTCCGCTTCCAATGTTTGAAAAAGGATCGTCTACGGTTGTTGCAACGAGTGGAACTTCCAAGTTGGCCTTTTGTCTATCCATTTCGTTCCAAAATACCTCATCTGGTGTAGCCTCTTTGCCTACTTCATCGTACCATGCCGTATCTTCTACCTTATCATTTTTACGTCTTTTAGCATGAAGAAGTGTGGATTGCAATCGTCTTCTTCGTATTTGGGGTTGGGTTGTTTGTGTCGTCAATGTTGGTATATAGTTTGTTGGTGTGAAAGCTAATGCGGATGAAACTGTTGAAAGTGATAGCACTAGCAAGCACAGGTGAGAAAAGAGGCTCATACTTCAAGTCGCAGCCCTTTTAATTAGTTATTATTCGCTGTTATAATGGAGGTATAACTGTGACTAGCTCGCACTGATAAATGCACCGGTGTGATAGGTGTGATAAGGTAGGTTGCCTGTTGGGGGTATCTACTATGCACAATGCACACTGATGATTCGCGCTTCGCTCGCCATCGCTGGCGTGGTTATTGGTTATCTTGAATCTTGAAGTCATCTCTCATTTTCTGTCAAAAAGTGACGAATATGACGTCATAAGAAAGAAAGATGAGTAGGTACATATAAAAAACACACCACCTACCCACCTCTGATTGAGATGATGAATGATGATGCATAAAGCTATTGTTCATATCGAATATCAAGGAAACTGTTCCTAAACATAAACCACATCAACCAATAAACAAATCACAATCAACGATCAGCACCCCCTGCTAAATAGACAACATGAACCTGATTAAATCCTTCTCTCTCTTGTTTGCCATCGCAGCAAATTGCGATGCATTCACAGTCACAAGCTCGCACATGAGTTTGGGAAAGACAACAATCTCAACCTCATCCCAGCTAGATGCACTCTTATCCGTGCAGCTCGAAAAGCCACTCGGGATCATTCTCGAGGAAGTGGAAGAGAATTCCCCCCAAGGAGTCAAAGTGGAGGAAATATCTGACGCAGGATCAGCATATGCATCTGAATATCGTGATCAACTCATCGGACTCAAAGTCGCTCAAGTTGGAGAGACTGATGTTACCAGTATGGCCTTTGACGATGTTATGGATTGCATCATCAATTCTCCTTCCACTGTAACTATCTTATTTGAAGTGGCTGATGAACCTGTTGAACCCCAATTCACTATAGGTACTACTGTCCAAATCAAAGTGATCCAAGATGGAAATGAAGATAAAACCATTGATGCAAAGGTAGGCGAGAATCTTCGTCAAACATTGCTGGATAACAAGGTTGAACTATACAGGGGTCTGAAGAAGAAGTTGGGCAACTGCGGAGGAGGTGGACAGTGTACGTTCTGTGCAGTGGACTTTGTAGAATCGGAGGGATGGGAAGAGAGAATGGAATACGAGAACACCAAGATTAAAAAATTCCCCACTGCCAGATTGGCGTGCTTGAATAACATCCAAGGGCCCGCAACTATTCGTGTGCAATAATCAATTTCCAATATTCACTGAGCACCCTCAATGTGCTGATGCAGGAATGAAGCCTTATTCACAATAACATAAAAATCTAAACACAACTATGCATTATTTGCGTCTATTTTTCCATGGCAGTACCACAGGATTGTATACACCCGCATTCTCATCCCCATCAAATTCTTCAATGTTCAGCTTGTTCTCCTCATCTATTCTAGATCTTGCACCTTCTAGCTTATCCTGAGGAATGAAATCAAGGAAGATAAATATGTTTTCCCTTGTAGCAATCAGCGCATCGGTAATGTAATCCTTCTGTTTCTGCTCCAATGGGCCAGATTGTAAATCATTTCGAACGAACTCGATAGCACTCTGAAGTTCCTCAGCTGCAATATTTCCTGCTTCGGTAGCTTCCACCAAATGTTCCGAGGGGACGAATGCGGAGCAATATGTAATTTGATCCAAAAGTTTGTAATTCTTTTCAATGAGCAGAAGCGTGAGCTTCATTTTATTCTTGAGAGCTTGTTGATCTGTAGCTTTGCGCACAAAGCGCTCTTGCTGCACGGTAGCTTCTTGTACGCGAGAGACGAGGTATAGAGATTCTCTGAGGGGATCAGGATCTGGTTCATATGCAAAGGCAGCCCTGGGTTTGGCAGTGCATACCACGCCGGTCGCTGCTACGAGGAAAGATGCTGATGCTTTTTGGAGTATTTGACGTCGGTTGCTTTCGTTTCTGGAAATTGAGAACCCGCAGGTATTTCTTGTGCAAAAACAGATTATCAGGCATAGCAAGGATAGCAGACCTTGCATGATGCGATGGCCAAGGCTTGGAGATGGAAAAGTGGAAAGAAAGGATGCACGATTTCACATTTCACAATGTAGAATGCACGATGATGCACGACGACGTTCAACACATTTAACGTGAGAAAGGTGAAAAAATGTGAAATGTTCCCTTCTTTCTCATTTCTATTTCTTTCCCCTCATTTTTAACACCGACACACGAAACCCCCCACCGACCACCGACACACTTTATGTATGATGATACATGATACTACCTACGATACTAGTCGCTTCGTAGCTACTAGCTCTAGCCTCTAGCCAGACCTCGTACGAGAGAATCAGTATGACCATTCATCACTACTGCTACAAGCTACTCCAAGCGAATCTGTAGATAGATACAAAATAGTCATCGACATGAAAGGTCCTTTGCGCCGTGCTGTTTGGGCGTCAATATGCCTCCAATCCTGTGCTAAATCATCTTCCGCTATCCCTGCATTCTCATCATCACACAAAGATTCATCGACGTCGACGCCACTTGCCTTCAAATGCTCAGGCTCCATCTCATCCACATTCAAGAAAAGATTCAAGCTCGTTCAAGTCCAAATAATCCACAGACATGGTGATAGAACTCCCATCACGCCCATGGCTGAGAAAGACTACTGGTGCAAAACCCTACCTTCCCCAGCTCTAATTGCAAAGCTATCAGAGGACACAATCGTCAAACGAGATGGAAGCGATGGGAGCAAAGTTGCACACGCTGCAGGGGGCGTAGGACCTTTTGGGAAATTGACTAAACTCGGTCTGCTGCAAATGGTCGAAGTTGGATCGCGGATTCGTGATGAATTGCATTTGGACGAAGAGGAGGGATCGAATATCGTTGATTCCGACGGGACTCTGCACATCAATTCAGGAAGACTTTTTACAAAGACGGATCCTGTGCATCCTTCCAAAGTGAAGATTATGAGCACTGATTTTCCAAGAACGATTCAATCTGTACAAGCGCTGCTGATGGGGCTCTTTCCTCTAGGGTATGATGGAAAGATTGAGATTGATGCCAAACATACAGATATACTTATTCCAGATCCACAACCAAGACTGTCCCAAGAACAAGTGGAATTGGAACGGGAATTGAGTAAGCGTCAGCATATGCTAGAGCGAGAAGAAGAGCTTCGAACTCTATCAGATAAAATCACATCTGAATTACGACCCTTGATCGATTGGGAAAATTCGAGTTCGGGGAATTGGGGCATAGGAGAGGAGGGAGATGGTAAGAAGGAAAAGTCGTTGACTTTCTCTCAACTTTCGGAAATCATGACCTGCTTGAGAATCAGGGAAAAATTGCCCGAATCCATCAGCCATGACGAATTCAAAATTGTTACTTCGCACTCTGCTTGGAAGTGGTTTGAGAACTTGAGAAATGATGATTTGGCGAGGCTTGCGATGAAGCCATTCATGAACTTTATAATGGGAACTCTACGTGACGGACGCAATGATAGCAGTGACGATCCAATATTGTACATTTATAGTTGTCACGATTCTAGTTTGATTGGGCTCATGTGCGCATTTCGTCTGGAGCAACCGGCTGAATGGCCTGAGTATGGAAGCTTCTTGAAAGTTGAATTGTTCAAAACAGAGGAAGATATAGGAGGAGGAGAAGAAGGTGAAGACGTAGACACACAAGTTATGTACTATGTCCGCTTCTCGCTTAATGGCGAGGTGCTCAAGAGTTCTTGGGGGGTCGCAGATATAGATGAAGCAGATGTAGATCCTAATAGTGGCATGATTTGTCTGAAACAGCTTTCTTCCTCGATTGCTCGTGCACACGGGCATGAATGTATTCTGCAAGAGAGCTCGTAGAAATCTAGATAATCAATAAAATTTAATAAAAATATAATATTGAGCCATAGGATATAATATCGAGCCATTAGTGGACCGGTAATTTGTCGATTGGATCTTCTGTTTTTATAATACCTTCGCCGCTCGTGAAAAAATTGAACTTAAAACAAATTCTATCGAGACCTGATACTCATAGTTTTAGTATAATTAATATCTGGTATGGTACATTGGAGAGAAGACATTCTACATAAGTTTGCAGAGGGATTTGATGCTGTCTCAAGTTTAAGAATCAGAGATTCTGTCTCGAATCTTTCTGATGATGATGAGAAAGATGAAAGATGATGATGTGCACCATAAGTACCATAATTTAGTGGGGTGAGTTATGGGACTCAAGAACCAGGCCAAGCCTAAAAGACAGATTCCACACTTGCATCTTCAATGATAAAAGGCAGATTCAAAAGCTAGCATTAAAGGATCCTTTTCATGCAGAACATTCCTCTATCATAAACAGCCGGTGCTGCATTTATTTAGAAGTTCATTCAGGCAAATTGCCACGAGCATGTGTGGTTTAACTGATAATCTTTCCTGGTCGCCTAAGATGATTATCTTCGACAAGGGTAAGTTTTTTCGCTTTACAAAGAGAACAGGTCATGGTGTCATGCATTACCTGTCCCTTCGATGATTCAATCCCATTGTGCGCATTTGTTTCAGGTACTTTAGGTGATTGTACACAGGCGCTGCATACATGGTGTGAGGGGATGAGTCAACGTATTGCAGAAGAATGCAAGAATCACAATCTTGAAAGTCATCAGATTATTTCTGTTCTCTCAATCTTCCATTCAACTGTGGGATGGGATGATGTGAATAAAAGTATCTTTCCTTCGGCAAAAGTTTCGTCTGGTACTTGGCAGGAAATTCTAGATGCAACTGCTGTGGTCTTGGATGACCACATTGCCAATGCTCAGCAGAAGGTTGAATATTGGCATGGCGCAATGGGCGACATTCATGCTAATGACGAGCCTTCAGTTTCTGATCTAGCAGGCCTCATGCGGACCCTAAAGCAGCAATGCGAAGGAATCCTAATTGCTATCTGTACTTCTGATGATCGTCGAGCTACGAATGCATGCATCCAGAATTGGGGACTTCAAGAACTCATTGATGTAAGTACCTGCACGAATAAATGATTGAGGCCAATCATTCAAAATTAGATCTCACTGAAGGATGAATCGATCACCATAGTTCTCAATATGTGGCGATGAGGTATCTGAAAGCAAGCTATCCGTGCAACCAATTCTATCTGTGTGCAAGGAAGCACAAGTATCACCTCAAGATTGCATCGTTGTTGGAGATACCAGTGCCGATACGCAAATGGGCTATAATGCAGGAGTCGGCCTCATGGTCGGTGTGCTCACTGGCCCTGGTACAGCTGAGTATTTATTGGACAATGGCGCAGACGCAATTGTGCCAAATATTGCTTATTTGCCGAAGATACTCGGGTGCTCAAAGATCAGGACGATGCACAACTGGCTCGCGTTTGAGAATTTCTTTGCCACACCCATCGATGGTCTGAATCAAATGGCAGCAGCGTTTATTGAAGAGGAGAACGCAAATTATGAAGACATGGTAGAACAAGTAAAATTGCTGCAAGAACATGAAGGAATGTTTTGGGATTCGATCTTTGAAACAGCAGAAGGTGTAAAATTGAGCGGGCTCGCGTTTGTGAATTTCTTTGCCGCACCCATCGATGGTCTGAATCAAATGGCAGCAGCGTTTATTGAAGAGGAGAATGCAAATTATGAAGACATCGTAGAACACGTAATTGCTGCAAGAATATGAAGGAACACTTTGGGATTCGATCTCTGAAAAAGGGGAAGGTATTTATAAAATTGTAAAGTAATTACAAAAAGTTGCCGTATTATTTATTTGTAATTGCCAAAGCTGACTCTCCTTCAATAACGACAATGTCATCTTATTTGTGATCATCATCGTCATCATTAGTCCCCAAAGAGTAGTACCATAACATTGGTAATGGCAATACCTCATAAGATTTAATAGTCGACTCCTCCTTACTGTCAAGGTTGTCCTTCACAGGAGGCCTCAAGAATTAAAGTTCAAGAGATTTGGACAAAACCTGATTCAAATGTGGGTACCATTCCTCAAGTATCATTCGAAGGTGATAAAAAGCTTTATTCAGGTCATCATTCACGACTACATCGTCAAAATTTCCGGGTTTCATCCCGAAATCCATTTCCTTTTGTGCATTACCGATTCTTTTTTGTATATTTTCTTCAGTCTCGGTTCCACGATCTCGTAACCTCTTCTCTAGAATGTTCATGGACGGCGGTGCAATAAATACGAAGTGTGGAGTTAAGATCGATGGGTCTTTCTTCACCCGCCTAGCACCCTGTATGTCTATGTCTAGAATACAAACTTTTCCTTGTCTAACTTCTCGTTGGACAGCTTCGTAGCTGGTGCCATATATATTACCATGAACCTCTGCGTGTTCAATAAATTGATTATCTTTGATATCTTTCTGTATTTTTTCCTTGGTTGTAAAATGATAATGCACTCCATCATCTTCTCCAGGCCTCGCTCCCCTTGTTGTATGACTGACAGAGAATGAAAGCGGATGGTGATGTTTATGATCTTCTGGGTCTATCCAATCTAGGTTTTGGTTGTAGAATTCCACAAGCATGTTGATCAGTGTCCCCTTTCCTACACCCGACGGTCCAGATATTACGAGAGGCCGCAACTGTGGGTGTTGATGCTCATACTCATAGATTGATGGATGAACGCGCTCATCTGAGTCCGATTGCCCAATTTTTATAATAAGAAACACCACTGCCAGAATCGAAATCATGACCTTGAAACTCAAGCGAAATTTGGAACTTTTGCTTGATTCATTCCTGAAGTGCTTGCTCTGTCTCACTTGCGTAGCAGTCCCTAGAGGTAGTGCCATAATATTATCTATTCGGCACATATGTTAAATTCTGCACAGAGCCCCCTCTTTGCTGGAAATCTGCTCTCTTCCAGCAATGCTAAATAGTTTCTCGATGCACTTTTTATATCGTCAACTGCATTTATCAATGGAACAAATCGAGGTCTCACTGCGTCAATTAAATTCAGTATTTTTTAAGCTATTGCATCAAGTGGATATTTACTCACACTTCAGAATATACTCTCTTGTTACTGGTACCACTAGATATTGATCAGATTGATCAGGAATAAGTGGTCATGCGGTACACGCTGGTACACGGTACATAGGACATAGGTACACGGTACATAAGGGTAGCATGTACATTGAGTGAAAGAGTCCAACAAGCAAGCAAAGCAGCCGTTGAGAAAATCTTCAACCGCAATAAACTGAATAAATTCACTACATAATTTAGAAATTATCTGCTGTTGTTTTTTTGCTTTTTGTGAAAACCCTGAACCCATAAAAACATTGCAGTGAATAACTAGTACATCTTTAAATCGGTAAGAATCTAATGTGATTGTTAATTGAATAATTGGCAGTTTTAAAACTTTTGTCTCCCAGATTCTCTACTCTTTTGATTCTTCATGTAATTAATCACATCATTTTCACTCTTTCATAGCATGCCACGCGGCTGAAATATCGTTTATCATCAACTATATCCAATAAACTTCAATGCTCCATCGGCGTCTCTACAAACCATAGCACCAGCACCGCGCTTTAGCCCCAAATCTTCTGCAGAATCAACAGTTGTAAACACCTCCCCAATGCAAACTAGCTCAGCATCAAAATGAGAAGAAATAATTTTGGATGCCATGTCTTGACCGTGGCTGCTTGCATCTGACAGCCCAGCCAATGCTCTCCCCCGTAGAGCTCCAAAGATATAAATATCACCATCTGCCATGACTTCGCCTCCGGAGTTGACATTGCCAAGAATTACAAGTGATTGATTTGGCTCATCTGATGACACTTGTTGCCCGGATCTAACAGAGCCATGATAAACTTTAGGTTGAATATTCATTTGTGGCAGCATTTCTTGAGACAATTCAACCACTGCACCATCTGCCTCATTGTCCACTTCATCATAACCATTGTCAAAATATCTATCTTCTATATTATCCAAACCATGATGGTTCAATATCCTTTCTTGTAACACACCTGTAGGGCCAGTAGCACCAAGGTTGAAAATTTTGCACTCTCTTTGTAATTCGCGGAAAGTCAGGTCAAGAATTTCCTGTCTTGTCATTGATGGTTCTCCAATTTCTTGCGTTTCCATATCTTCTAAATCAGATTCGATACCCCCTGTAAATTCAGGTTGCTTAGCTCCCCCACTTTCATTCTCTCTTAATTGTAGAAGAGAATCGTTATTGTTGCACTGCTTCAAAACGAGCTGTACAAGTTCTTTCACATCAACTGAATCCCCTGTGACACCAGAAGAACCTTTTCCTAGGGTCCTGCCATTTCCTACTCGTCCAAGAACTGGAAGTTCCATGGTATTAATCTCATCTCTTATATTTTCTACCTTTTGCACATTGGTCAACCCCATAATTGAAATTCCCCATTCATCCAGCGTTTCAACAACGGAAGAAAGGAAGCCTGCAGGAGGTGGTATATAATGAGGAGATCCATCATGTTGGAATGCCCTAAGGTCTAGAATTATCGGTATACGCCAGGTCACATTACCTGGAGAAGGTTTGGGCTTGAGCATGGACTTTATGGCATGATTGTTGGTATTTTCTTCGAGGAAATTGGATAGGTCTTCTGAAAGAGAAATTGCATTCGCATGCCTTGGTAAGCATAAAGTTGGAAGCAGATAGGAAGATCCTGTTACTTGAAGCGATGGATTGTTAATGTTGCGTTGTGAAACTGTATTACTATTAGTCTTGTTAAGCTTGGTCTCGGTGGCGGGGGATGAAAGACCTGGAGGCAGAGTCGATGAAGTTGCTGTTTGACTTTTATTCTTTGTTCCAGCCCAATTCGCTAGATAATTCCTAGCTTTTTCATTTTGGGAAGAAAATTGACGATGGCATGGTGTTAGCCTGTAAAGGATATTTCTGCGATGGCACGCAATGTTCATGATCTCTTGCCTCCTGTTGCTTGGGTTTGTGTGATGTGTGTAAAATAAATGATTGCTCTTTTCAGTAAAATACAAAATACAACATTAGCAGAGGACAGGGCAGAGAGCAGGAAGCCAAAAGTGTGAAAAATATAAACAATCTTTTTATACCGTGATATGAGCTCTCCTGTCGGTCTAGATCGTACAGTGGTTAGTATGGTGCATTGTGGTTGCATCGACCCGGGTTCGATTCCCGGTCTGGACATTATATAGCCTTTTACCCTTTTGCACGCAGACCACAAACTTTTACCATGTGTGTTAAGAATAAGAAATAATGTGGACGACGACCTCAAGTTTGATTGAATAGCCAATGCAAGCAAAGCAATGCATCCTTCTTACGAACCAGTCTTGCCGTGACGGGCCGTCCTTCGTGTTTTGTTGTGCCCTTTCCTGGCGCGCTCGCTGCCTCCGAGGAGCTCTTTCTTCGTTTTCGTCGTCTCTTTCTTTCTTTTGCCCTTTTTATCAAAATTTGCCGTCATAATAATAAGCAATCAACCACCATGAAAAATTCGCTAATAAGTAAACTATCTCACAAGACCATCATCAATCATCACTCTCCACTGGAACTTCATTACTCATTCTTCAAAACCCTTCTACAATGAGCGACGATAGCCTTTCTGATAATGATATTCCCATCCTGGTAGACCATGACCAGAGCTTACAAATCATTCCAAAGAACTCTGTAGAAATCGATAATTATGTTGACCCAAAAACTAAAAATGAGAAAGATCTTCCGGCTGTCCCCGTCACAATACTAACGGGATTCTTAGGATCTGGGAAAACAACACTTATTCAATACATTCTTCGCTCTCCGGACCATGGAAAAAAAATTGCAGTCATAGAAAATGAATTCAGTGGCGTCTCTGCCGCTAGTTCATCTGATATATCGAAATTGAAGAATGGATCTCAGGCTGAGAAAGAAGGTCTTAGCATTGAAACATTGATTGCACGTGATGGTACCAACAGTAGCAATCTTATTGACTTGATCGAGCTCCCGAATGGATGCATATGCTGCACAGTGAAAGATTCACTTGTTGCAACCTTGGAGACTTTACTCGACAAAAAACGCGAGTTGGATTACATCATTATTGAGTGTTCAGGAATGGCAAACCCTGGCCCTGTAGCAAGCATATTTTGGTTAGATGATGCACTAGAGAGCCGCATCCGTCTTGATGGAATTGTGACATGTGTTGATGCGAGAAACCTAGAGATGCAACTTCAAGAAACGAATAGTAAACATGAATCCAATCTTGGTGGGGACGAGGCAGCACAGCAGATCGCTTACGCAGATAGAATCATCGTGAATAAAACTGACTTATTGGAAGGACATTCTGAGGGTCGATTGAAAGAGGTCCTGAAACAGATACGTTCAATCAATAGCACCGCACCTCTTCAAATGACGACATATTCGCAAATAAAAGACTTGACTTGGGTGCTTGATGCCAACTGTTTTGATGCCGAGAAAGTGCAAAATGTCGAGGAAGCCTTCGTTGGCCCAGATCAAGATGATGATAATATCGAACACCCTGCGACTGGAGAAGTGGAAAACAGTTTTTGCAAACCATGCACAACAGAAAGTAAGCATTCTCATACAAATGCAATAACAACAATTGCATTAATAGAAAAGGGCTCAATATGCCTGAAGCGAATGAACTCGTGGCTAGCGTCTGTTTTATGGCCAGATCAAGATAAAGAAGATAGCATACTGACAGCAGAGTTGAAAGAACTCGAAAAAATAAGTCAAATTACAACTCCAGAGCTAGTAGAACGCAGAAGGCGAGAAGAGACACAAGGGAAAATGCTAATCTTTCGTATTAAAGGAGTACTGTCAGCGCATCATTTGGATCTCAGTGAGGTCGAAGATGAAGATAAATTTAGCGTTGAAATGAATGGACTTGATCGGCGAAAGCACATCGTACAGGCAGTCAACGATCTTTGGGAGATTAATCCATTGCATTCGTCAGAGGACTGGCATAAAGACGAAGAGAGAATATGCAAAATAGTCTTGATTGGAAGGAACTTAAACGAGAACATTCTGAGTGCTGGTTTCAGAGAATGCTTTTCTAATTGAAGAATCTGTCTTGTAATCAAGCTTCACCTCAACTGTCACTACACCAGAGATTTGAATGATTTACTTTTCAATGAAGCAATAGCTGTCTGTTACAGAGGAGGCACAATGTACATGGCATCAGCGATATCGAGGACCACATTGCAGATATGTCTGAAAATTGGGATAGATATTACAAGAATAAAAGAAATAATAAAGGAAAAACATTTAACTATCGCCTGGTTATCATGAACACAACTGTTACACATCAAAGAAGTCAATGTTCAGTTCAGTCGGTTTTGATAATCTGTTTTGTAAATATTACAGATTGTTTTACAGCAAAGGCGAATTACTGGCACTTGTTGTCATGGGGGGAAGGTCACGTCGTATTTAAAGACCGCATCACAAAGGTAGAGTAACTCGAATGACCAATCATCTTGCCTCAATTTTGAAAGGTATAAATATAAATAGGATCGCATATCCTATGCGCATCTTGACATTAGAGAAGGATGCATTTTTGGAGAAAAAGTAAACATCATCCATATTTCTAAACGATACTAGAATTATTAATTTTAATCTCTATTTGCCCGTCACAATCATTATTCATCTGTCTCCTCAAAAGTTGGAACAGTGCTAACTCTACTGATGGAATCACCGTTAGCTGTGTCCACCTTTTGCACGAGAACCCCTGTTGCAGCTCTTCCTTGAGAAGAGATAGCACTGACCTTTTGTCGGACGATAACGCCTTTCGAGGTAATTACAAGAACCTCGTCATCTTTACTAACAGGTCGGAGACAGCTAAGGCTGTCATTCGATCCAGGCTTAAATTTGGTTGCAATGACTCCCACACCACCTCTGGCGCGTGCAGTAAAATCGTCAGTCTTGATGCGCTTTCCATATCCATTAGAAGTGACAGCTAGAACGAATTCAGAGCTTTCATTGCTTGACAAGACATTCACATCAGCCAAGGTGTCTCCTTTCTTCAATTTCATCGATTTTACTCCGCGGCTAGTTCTACCTGTTGGGCGAAGGCTGGAAGTTTCAAAACGACTTGCCAACCCCCCTTTGGTACCAATCAAGATATCATCACCATCGGCACACTTTTGGCACCACTTCAAACTGTCACCTTCTCCAAGAGAAGCGATAGTTAATCCCCTGGATGAAATATTCTCAAAAGCAGCCAAAGGTGTTTTCTTAATCCATCCTTGCTCCGTCGCTAGTACGCAGAATTCGTCCTTTGAAAATTCAGCGACAGGCAACACAGATGTGATGACATCATCAGTCCTGATGGGGAGAACAGCCGGAATTGGAACCCCCTTTGCTGTACGGCCGCCAGTAGGAACCTGAAAAGCACGAAGCCCGTATGCAATTCCTCTTTGAGTTGTCATGAGAAGGGTATCGTGATCATTGCAAGAGAAGCAATGAACGACTTCGTCGGCACTTGAACCACTGGAACCGTTAGACGTACCCTTCTTGCCACGTGTTCCACGTCCTTGATTTTCAAAAGTTTTGAGAGGCATGCGCTTGATATATCCACCTCTTGTCACAACAATCACATTCCTTGAGTTTTGCACAAGATCAATATCGTCAAGATCACCTTCATCTCTAACAATCTTTGTCTTCCTTGGAACCCCAAATTTTGTCTTCAGCTCGCCAAACTCTTCAATCATCAACGTTCGAACTGCAGTGTCATTCTCCACGAGATTCTGCAACTTATCGATGGAGTCTTTGAGAGTCTTCTTTTCGTCAGTGAGTTTGTTCTTATTCAATTTTGTGAGTTGTCCAAGTTGCAATTTCAATACAGAGTTGGCCTGTTCTTCCGATAGAGCCAGATTCTCATTGGCAGCGTCCATGAGAGACTG
>Ga0306864_1000616_pt1 | contig 16047 bp, 12 predicted proteins | sample AntRauTorckE5430_FD_190448 | JGI IMG/M metagenome (GOLD analysis project Ga0306864, IMG submission 190448) | Saline lake microbial communities from Rauer Islands, Antarctica - Metagenome Torckler E5 #430 (v2) (version 2) | ecosystem: Environmental > Aquatic > Non-marine Saline and Alkaline >...
TTTTCTTTACCCGCGACCTTGAACTACAAACGGAGGGCGAAACTTACACTCTTTCGGGACAAGACGGTCGCTTCGCCACCAAACACGTCGTGGATGGCCGTGGATTCAAGCTATTGGAAATGACGCTGAATGAGTTGGCCCAGGATCGTACCCTGAGTATTAGTAACGCCGACTTCCGCAAAGCACCGGGTAAGGAAGATGAACCCGACTTTGCTTTCGAGCGTACGGTTCGGATCAACGCGGAGGCTACCGGCCCGGCGAAGCTGGACCTGATTTTTAACCGGTTAAATTTTTCGGGCCCGTTGGCTATGCCGTTTCAGCGGCGTTAGTCCTGATCTTCAGAGTAGAACGTTTTTTTGTCTTTCACGATAATCTTCTGGCCACCCTTCAGCTTCCTGCTAAGTTCGGTATACGGTCCGGAAACGACCTTTTCTCCTTCCGTTAAACCCGTCTTGACCTGAATAACGTTTGCATCCTGAACGCCAGTGGTGACGACTTGCTGGCGAACGGTGTCTCCGCTAATTACAAAGACTACTTCCTCGATATCATCGGTACCGACGGTCTCCTTATCATCTGTTTCCTTTTCGCGGGTAGTTACGGCTTCAATCGGAACGGAGATGATGCCTTCTGCGGTCTTTGTGAGAATGTCAACTCCGGCGGACATGCCGGGGCGGAAAGGGTAAACGTTACCTTCCGCTACCAGATCGGCATAACTTTCGGGTTCAATACTGATACGGACCTCGAAGTTGGTGACCTGATCTGAGTTCAAGATATTATCGGCAAGGCCAGCGGTAGTACTGGAGTTCGCAATTTGGGTCACACGGCCGTAGAAGGTGCGGTTTAGGTAAGCGTCTACTTCCACTTCTACCTTATTGCCGATCTTAACGGTTGGCACGTCGTTTTCACTTACTTCTACACGCACTTCCATGGCGTTAAGATTAGCGATGCGCATCAGTTCGGTACCGGTCATTTGGATGGTACCAACGACGCGCTCGCCCTGTTCCACATTAAGTAGGGAGACCACGCCACCCATTGGTGCGTAAATGGTGGTACGGCGGAGACTGGTACGTAGCTCACTGAGCGTAGCCTCGCTAGATACTACTCCAAACTCGGCGGCTTTTGCACTCTGGCGGGCACCGTTGATGTTACTCTTTGAAGCAGATAGGTTGGCCTCGAGCACCCGGAGGTTCGCTTTGCTGGTTTCCATTTCTGCCTGGCTGACGACGCCGTCGGCGGCGAGGGTTTTGCTGCGGCTGTAGATCACACGGGCGTTCTCTATCTGGGCTTCGATTTGTGTTTGCTGGGCTTCCAGGCTATTGATCTGAGCGCGAGAGTTGGCCAGCTGTGCTTTACTGCTGTTCACACCGGCAACGCCGCGGGCGACCTGGCTCTGGTAGGCGTCGGCGTCGATTTTAGCCAGCAACTGGTTGGGCATAACACTGTCGCCTTCTCCGACGTAGAGTTCGACTACCTCACCAGAAACGTCGGAACTGATTTTGACTTCCGTTTGCGGGAAGATCTTACCGCTGGCGGAAACGACTTCCTGAATAGTACGGGCCTTAGCCTCCGAAGTGTACACTTTTGTGCCGGATTCTTTGCGGCCACCAAAGGCGACAGCGGCAATAATGCCAATAATGATCAGTGCGAAAACGGCGATGATTATCTTACGAGCCATGATAAAATAGATTTCAGTAGATGGAGTTTGCGTCCTGTTGGTCCCGAAAGCTTTCGGAACAGGATGCAATAGTGAGGGATAAAGAAGCAGTGCCGGTGCACCGTCTCCGGAGGATTAAAGTATTGGTTATTTAGTCGAGCGAGAAACCTTGGCCGAGGTAGAAACGGATCACCTGGCGGTTGAAAATTAGCTGGTACTTACTGCGCGTTCGTTCTGTCTGGGCCTGCTCGTAGCGGTTAGAAGCCGTTACGAGTTGAAGGCTGTTGGCCGCGCCGGCTTTGAAACTGCGCTGGGCGTTGTCGTAAGCCAGCTTAGAAGCTTCTTCGCTCGCCTGGGCCGCACGGTAGGTCTCCTGGGCACCACGAAGGTTGGTGAGAGCTAGTTGTACGTCGTTGCGCAGTTGGTTGTCTGCTTGCTCGATGTCGAGTACGGCGTTTGCCTGCTGAATTTTAGCCCGCTGAACGTTGATTTTATTGCGCCCCTGGCTGTAGATCGGAACGCTTAGCGACATTCCGGCAGACTGGCCGAAGTTGCGGTTGAGCTGGGTGAAGTAACCGAGCGTCGAAAATTCTACCTGGCCACCGGTCTGTTCTAATTGTGAGAGCGCGACCTCCACACCGTTGATCTGTACGGGGCGGGGATTTCCGAAGCCAAAGGTGGGATCTACAATAATATCGGGGTTAGCAAAGTCTTTGGATGCTGTAGAGAAGTTGGTGCTGATGCTACCAAACAGGCTCACGGTTGGGCGCATACCGGCTTTGGCGACTTCGATGCCCATTTCCGCTGCATCCCGACGAATTTCGGCAGCCATTACCGTTGGTTGGATGCCGCGGGCGGAGAGGTACACTTCGTCGATGTTGTAGGTGATGAAGAGCTCAGTCTCCAAAGGGTTGAGTTCAGGGGTGACGACTTGAAAATCGGCGTTAAAATCGAGTTCCAATAGGAGCTTGAGGGTCAGTTGTGCGAGTTCTACCTGGTTTTCGAGGTCGACGATGGTTCGCTGATTGGCTGCCTGCTGGGCAACGAGGTCGAAGCGCTGGGCAGAGGGTAGTGCACCTGCGCTGATGAGCGCGTCCGTATTACTCAGTTGATCGTTCGTTAGTTGTAGTTGAGCGCGGGTGTTGGTAAGTTGCTCTTCCAGTAGCACGATGTTTAGGTAACCGTTGGCAACCTGCAGGCCGATGTTGTTACCGGTGATTTTACGGTCCAGTTCTGCTGCGGCAAGGTTGAGGTCTGCCTGACGGAGGTTGTTCTTGATTAGCCCGCCGTTGTACAGCGTGACGCCGGCCTGAAGCTGGTAGCCTTGGAAACCAATTGTCTGCTGGTTGAAGGTGTTGGTGGTCGGATCAATCGTCCTACCTAACTGCACACCGAGATTGGTAGAGCCATTCGCCGTGGGTAGCCGACCGTTTTTGGCCTGCTGCCGGTTCAAACGGGCAATTTCAGTAATGTTGTTGAGCTGTTTTACCTGCAGGTTATTGGTCAGGGCATGCTCTACAGCACGTTCTAGTGTCCATGAATCTCCGCTTTGAGCAGAAAGTAGTCCAGTGGATAAACAGGCAAGGAGGAGTAAGTAAACTTGGCGCATAAGTGGTCTTTTGACTACGATGGTCAAAGCTAACTAATGGATGAGGGCTGGGAAATTTTATCTATGAACGGGTAGGAAAATTAGACGGCTGCGCCTTTTTGGACGCGTTATGCGCTTTTAGACAACCTGTGGCTTTTTAGACGGCTGCATCTCTTAAGCTACCGCACACGAAGCCGATGCGCTAACGTGCGGTAGCCTAAAAGCGCGCAGCGCGTCTAAAAGGCCGGAGGCCATCTAATCTACGTTGCTATTCATCCGCTTAGTACCCACCAAGCGATCGTACCTGCCGCCAATAGGCCGCCAGTAGATCAGCGCGAGGTAGTCATTCTCCGTATCGACGAAGCTACCTTCGATCATGTCGTAGGTGAACCGATCTGATGCTTTGGTGCTTCCAGCGGGCGGGTTTTGTTGCACTACGTAATGATAGTTGTAGAAGCCTTGTTTTAAGAGTGTTTGGCCAACGTAGGCGCTGATCTGTGTATTCCAAACCATCTTGTATTCCGGTTTTAGCTGGTTTTCGGTGAAGCCGCCGAAGAGGTAGATGTCGCGGTCTAGCTTAATGTTGGTCGCCAGGACGAAGGTCATACGGACGTAGTCTCCGCTGTAGTTGTAGTTGAAGCGGTCGAAGGTTTCACCGCTTGTGCTTTCTTGGGTGAGCTGCAGGTTAAGTTGTTCAAAGCGGTCGTTGATGTAGTCGCCGTTGAAATCGATATAGCCGAGGTAGGTGCCGTTATCGCGCGGCCGGTCCGCCTCCATCATCATGGCGTAGCCGTCTTCCTCGTTGGTGACGCTTACCATTTCGGTTCGGGGTGCCCGGACGGAGCGGATGTCCAGATTCCGGTATTCATTGCCGCCAAAGAAGCTGACCTGCCCCTGGTAATCGAAGCGAACGGCCTCTTTCTGTAGCAGGCTGGGAACGATGTCGGTTACGGCATTGTCCCAGCGGTTATTTTGGATCACCGTGGCACGGAGCTCTCGTAGCGGGTTGCGAACCTGAAGTTGTTTGGTGCCGACGGTAAGGTCTACCTCCTGGTGCGTATGGATTTGACTGACTATTGAAGGTCGCATCACACGACCGCTTACACCGGCCATTTTTTCCTGCACCATGAAGCGGCGGGTGATGACGGGGAAGCTCTCTTCTTCATCGTCGTAAACCACCAGTAGGTAATTTCCACTGGCGCTAATCTGCATGTCGCGGTTCGGAAAAACGAGCTCGTAGTGGATGTAGTCGCGCAGCGTCCGGATGCTGAAGTCGTAATCGTCGAAGTAGCCGATCGTGTTACCTGCGTTGAATTCCAGCGAGCTGAGGCTGGAGGGCTGCCAGTCCTGGTTGCAGTGGATGAATTTATAGGAGTAGCGGCGGACTTCGTCGTTAAAATCGTCAAAAGAAAGGCGGAGCCTTCCGCTGCCGTCTAGCTCGATGAGGGGGTAACTGTGGAGTACCCCTTCGAGGTGAAAACGTACGGTTTTGATGTTGTCAACGTAGGTATTGTCGATAAACTTCAGGCCCTCGTCCTGAGCGGAAAGGGACGCGGGGCTAGGCAACAGGAAAAGGATAAGCAGCAGGGCGACGGAGCGCAGGTGCAGAGGGAGGTTGTAAAAGCTAAGATTCATCCGGAGTATTTTCTACTAAAAGGTAAACGCTGTTTCTGGGCTAAGGTCGTACTTTACTATGGGTTTGACGTTTTGTTAAGGCCTCTCGTCCGGACAAGCCAGGGAAAAGGCTTGTCTTAAAGTCGTCGGACGACTGGCTGCCCGTAAAACACCAAAGAGACTGGCGATCATCCCGGTGTAACGAAGAGGCTGTCTTTTCGGTAAAATCGCCACGGCCGCTCCGCCCATTCCCCCGCCTTTACGCCGAGACCAATCCGCTTTGCCGTCATAATCTCTTCGTCGGGGACGGGGTGGCCAGACATCTCTAACCGCAGCGCATTATCGGGGTCGAGTAGGTTGGAACCGTACAGCCTTTTATCCGTTATCCCGAGTGCCTTAGCAAGAACGCCAGGGCCCGTAGTTAATTGTCGCTTTAAGCTTGTCATGTTTCTCCGGGCTTTGATGAGCTCTAGCCCCCGGCTCGCCTCGCCGGCGCGGAAGAGGATGGCGTGGGGCGTACCGACCGGGCCGGTTACCACATTTAGCATCATGTGGGTGTGCATCGTGTAGATGTAGCAGCTGCCGGGAGCGGCCCAGAATACTTCCGTTCGTTTGGTTCGGGTGTTATTGCGGGCGTGACTGGCGAGGTCGTGTGGTGCGTAGTAGGCTTCCACCTCGGTCAACAGAACGGCGGCTTCCTGTCCGTTGACGGTGGAGACTAGTTCGGCGCCGATTAGCCGGCGGGCTATGGTTAAAGGGTCGGTTTGGGTGAGTAGGGTGAGTAGGTCCATGGTAGAGGGGTGAGGGTGTTTGATGTAGCTAATTAACGGCGTCCGTTCGAATTCAAACTTGCAGGTGTTAGCGATCTCTAAATTTTACTAAAAACTGGTGAACCAATTTTGCGCGCCCACCTATTTAGACTACTTTACCTAGATGAAACTAGATTCATTTGTAAAAAACGAGAACCGCGAAGTTCTGAACCGGATCATATCCAACATCAGAGATCTGGTCAATTATAAAAATTTAGAGCCAGGGGATAAACTGCCTTCAGAAAGAGTACTCGCTGAAAAATTTGACGTCAGCAGAAGAAATATCAGGGAAGCTATTGAAACACTTGAGTTCTATGAGTTGGTTAAATCAATACCTCAATCAGGAACATTTGTTGCCAACATTGGACAAGTTGCGCTGAACGGTATGATCAACGATATTCTGAGGTTAAGGGAGCATGATTTTAAGTCTTTGGTTGAAACTAGGTTATTACTAGAATCAAGAGCAGTTGAATTAGCCGCTGAAAGAAGAACGGAAGAAGATCTGGAGTTGCTTGAAGTTGCACTTAATAGCTACAGGGCAAAAGTGTTAAATAGTGAAGACGCGTTACAGGAGGATTTGTTATTTCATTTAGCCATCGCAAGGGCAAGTGGCAATAGTACCATGAACGCATTAATGCTCCAGATAACGCCGAAAATCATTTCTGTTTTTGAAAAAAATCGCGTTTGTGATGATGAAGAAGCTATTTTAGGAATTGGGAAACATGAAGTTATTTTCGAAGCTATCAAGAATCAAGATGTAGAAAAGGCCGTCGAGAGCATGGAGTCGCATTTTGAAAAACTAATTGAATTTTGTGAGAATTTTGAAAAAAAGAAAGGGGTTAAATGAATAGCCAGTTTATTTTTTACCGTTCTCAAGTATAAGGTTCGTGTAAAGCGGACATCAGTTACCCTTGCACGAAGTCTGGCGTATCAAATTAGAACACTCACCGAAGACAAGGTATTAAAAGGCTTAGCCACTTTCCTACCCGGAATCTTCTTCCTCGGTTTCAACATCGGAACGGGCAGCGTTACGGCCATGGCAAAAGCGGGTGCTTCCTACGGTACGTTTCTGCTCTGGACGATCGTTGCTTCTTGCCTGATCATCGGCGTACTCCCGTTGACATCATCAAGGGACTAATACGGAACCATAAGTTAATAGCGCCAGATACTACTTGGTTACCTCATGTTCCCGGTAGTAGTATAGCTGCGGAATAATTACGTCCGATTACTTGTTATCGTACTTCCTGCACGAGTTGTAATGCCTCTGCAGCCAGTACCTTAATGCCTGCGTAATCTCCGGCGGATAGCAGGTCCTTACGCAGTAATGCCGAACCCATCCCCACAGCAACAGCACCTTCCCCAAACCAGCGGCGGAGGTTTTCCTGCTCTGGCTTTACCCCGCCCGTTACCATAATCTGCGTGCGTGGCGAAGGAGCCAGGACGGATTTGATGAAGCCGGGGGCCACGGCGTCGCCCGGAAATAGTTTGACAATCTCCGCCCCTAGCTCTTCCGCACGGCCAATTTCAGCGGGCGTAAAGCACCCTGGCATCCAACCTACTTTCCGGCGGTTACAAAGTGGAGCTAGTGCTTCCACCAGCATCGGACTCACGATGAAATCAGCCCCGAGACTGATGTACAAAGCCGCCGTTCCTGTATCCACGACCGAGCCGATGCCCAGTGCCAAGTCAGTATAGTTGGCCCGGCAATGCTCGGCCAGTACGTCAAATACTTTATGCGCGCCAACCCCGCGGTTGGTAAACTCAAAGCTACGCAGACCTCCGGCGTAGATCGCATCGATGACCTTGCGGGCTTTGTCTGGATCACTCAGATAGGCAAGCGGAACAATGCCCTGGTCAAGGACGGTTTTATATACATCTAACCTTTTCATTTCTATTCTTTAAGTATTTAATTATCAGAAGCTAGGAGCTAGTCCTCCAACTCCTAGCTCTCTAGCTCCTACCGGCTAACCCGTCCGGATCCATCGCCCTCCATCAAACTCATCACCTCATCCACGGTCGCCAGGTTGGCGTCGCCGAAAATGGAGTGCTTGAGGGCAGAAGCGGCTACGGCAAAACGGAGCGCCGTAGCGTCATCATCGGGCCAGGTCTGGAGGCTGTAGATCAGTCCGCCCATGAAGCTATCGCCGCCGCCCACGCGGTCTACGATGTGACTCAGTTGGTAGGTCGGAGCGGTGTACATCTGCTTACCGTCCCACATCACGCCAGACCAGGTATTGTGGCTGGCAGAGATGGAACCACGCAGTGTCGTAATCACCTTCTTGGCCTTCGGAAAGCGCTTCATGAGGGCTTTACAGACCGGGAGGTAGGCCTCAGGGTCTATCGTATCGCCCTTGGTCACGTCTACTGATTCGGGGTGAATGTCGAAGTGCTTTTCGGCGTCCTCCTCGTTGCCAAGGATAACGTCGCAAAGCTCAACGAGGGCGGGCATTACTTCCTGAGGAGATTTGCCGTAGTTCCATAGTTTTTTGCGGTAGTTGAGGTCAGTGGAAATGGTAACACCTTTGGCGGATGCCACCCTGCAGGCTTCCAGGCAGGCGTCGGCGGCGGATTGGCTCAGGGCGGGGGTGATGCCCGTCCAGTGGAACCAGTCTACATCCTCAAATACGGCATCCCAGTCGATCTCACCAGGCACGATGGTGGCCATACCCGAATGATCACGGTCGTAAACCACCTTGGAGCCCCGCTGCATCGCGCCGGTCTCCAGGAAGTAAATGCCCAGACGTTCGCCGCCACGGACAATCTGGCTGGTGTCTACCCCCCGACCACGCAGGGCGTTCAGGGCGCAGTCGCCAAGGTCATTCTGGGGCAAACGGGTGACGAACCGGCTGTCCATACCATAGTTGGCCAGCGTTACGGCTACATTGGATTCCCCTCCGCCGTAAATAACGTCGAAGGAATTAGCTTGGGAAAAACGTTTCCAGCCGGGAGGACTGAGGCGAAGCATAATTTCGCCGAAGGTTACTATTCTAGGCATACCGAAGTTTATTTATAGTTATTGAATCGACGTTCCGTAAGCGGTCCGATCGTCGGACATAGTACCCAGATGTTCGCAATGGCAGTACCAGAATTTAATATACCCTGGGCTAGTGTCCGCTCCTTGGTCGGAAACCACTCCGCGTTTCTCTTAGTTACTCCCGGCCAGTTACCCGCCTCGGCAATACCAAGGGTGGAACGGATAAAAGCAAAACGGGCCATGCTGCTGGCTACTGCATAAAGTGCCATCGTTATCGAGCACACGCCAATGGGAAGTACAAAGTCCAGTCTCGTTCCGGTCCAGTCAAATATTTTGCCAGATATCGCCTGCCTAAATGCGTAGGAAAAGACAAAAACCACCGAAAAGCGTGTATCTGCCATAATACTAATAGTGTATGATAATTAAAGAATCCTTACTAGCGAAGAGGAAGTAATTCATTCCGGAGAGAAACGAGTAGCACAGGCAAAATTATGTATCTGTGAACGATGAAGCGTTCAAGGTCAAGGGTGAATATTCTGATTGAAGACCTACTGGTTATTATTTGTGATTGCCCTGATAGCAGGTTAAAGATACCATACTTTAAGTGGTAAACCAAATTGGTTCACCACTTTTAACCGAAAAAACAGATGCCTGGTTCCGCTCAATTATTTCGGTGTCCAAAACCTTCCTATTGAACAGTCGCTCCGATTGTCCCGCTTTAAAAAACGGCTCCTGTATGAACATCGCGACTTGTACAGATGGAACTAAAATTCCAGTGCTGAAGCACTGTCCGGAGTTTCACTTTTCTACTTTAGAGTCTTCTGTGCATCTCACACTTGAGTTCTAAGCCTTACTCATGAGTCGGAGGCCAGCGCTGCTGGAAGCTAAGAATCAACTTGCCCACGACTAAGGAATGCGAAATAAATGAACCCTACTTTTTGCCCCCACCGCACTTGAAAACTCTTTCCGTAGTTATGGCCGTGCAAAGAATTTTTTAAGAACGGTGAGCACAAAGCCGTCAGGTCAAAAACACGTTTTACTTAATTCGCGCCCTTGAAGAATAGACAACACAAATACTATGTTTATTTCCTGATCTCGAAACGAAAATATAAGTATTTTTTTAATTACTAAACCGAAGGCCTACCCTAATGCGTTAGAAAAGTAGACAAAATATATCCAAAGGCATGGGCGCAGATTTCCAAATGAACACCAATCTCTCCCCTGGCATTCAGGCGATGCTTCCGATGTTGTACGCTGCCTGGGCAGACCGTCACCTCAACCTGAAGGAAATCAACGCCCTGCGCACAAGAGCCAATGACCTAGCCTTCCTAACCGACGCCGATAAGAAGACCCTGCTGATCTGGACCGACCCCGTCCGCCCACCCGACCGTGAGCTCTTTCAGCAATGGCAAACGATGGGCCGCAACGCCGCCGAAATGCTCGCCACCGACCGCAAGGCGAGCCTGGCAGAACTAAGCGTTATTCTTGGCCATAACGCCGAAGGCCGCCCGGCAGACCGCGCCGCTTTCTGGGACCAACAAATCAACCCGCTAACCGAAATAGAACTCGGCCTCGGCGGGGTACACGAAACGACCTACCGTGGCCTCTTCCCCCGCTTCGATCAGCGCGAAAAACTCGTTGAGGCCGTCCGCGATGCTACCGTGAATCCTGCCGAATTTCAGAAGATTTTGGACGGCCAGCACGCCGCTACCATCGCCAGGGTAAAAGAAATTCTCCTCCGGCCCGAGTTCGAACGCAAAACCCTCCGCATCAAAGAAGATTACCGCAATCAGGTGCTGGAATGGTGTAAGGTTCTCGGCCAGGAAGGAATAGGCGCCATGGCTTTTCCCGAAGAATACGGTGGGGAGAACGATATGGGGGCCTACGCGGCTGCCTTCGAGACGATCTCTTACCATGATCTGAGCCTGACCATCAAGTTCGGCGTACAGTTCGGTCTGTGGGGCGGCGCCGTTGCCAACCTCGGCACCAAGCGCCACCACGACAAGTACCTTAAGGATACGGGTACTTTAGCACTTTCCGGCTGTTTCGCAATGACGGAGACCGGCCACGGTTCTAACGTCCGGGGCCTAGAAACGACGGCCGTTTATGACCACGAGGCGAAAGAATTGATCGTTCACAGCCCAAGCCTCGCTGCTGGCAAGGAATACATTGGCAACGCGATGCACAGCCGGATGGCGGCGGTCTTTTGCCAGTTGATCGTTGGAGGAGAGAGTCAGGGCGTTCACGCGGTGGTCGTCCCGATCCGCGACGAACAGCACAATACTTTGCCCGGCGTTCGGGTGGAGGACAACGGCTATAAACTTGGCCTGAACGGGGTCGACAATGGCCGCCTCTGGTTCACCCGCGTCCGCGTTCCGGTAGAGAACCTGCTGGATAAATTCGGAGGTGTCAACGAGGCAGGTGATTACGAAAGTGAGATCGAGAATCCGAGCCGCCGCTTCTTTACCATGCTTGGCACTTTGGTTGGCGGTCGTGTTTGTGTGCCACGTGCGGGAATGAGTGCAGCAAAATCCGCCCTCGCGATTGCCGTCCGCTACGGACTACGCCGCCGCCAGTTTGCCGCCGACCCGATGAAGGCCGAAACCATTATTATGGACTATCCCAACCAACAGCGGCGGCTGATCCCGCTCGTCGCCAAGGCCTACGCCGTGCAGTTTGGGTTGGATTATCTGCTGGACCGCTACGTGAACCGCTCCGAAGAAGACATGCGGGAGATCGAGGCCATGGCCGCCGGATTAAAATCTTACGCCACATGGTTCGCCACCGCCGCAATTCAGGAGTGCCGGGAAGCAACCGGCGGCAAGGGCTACTTAGCCGAAAACCGCTTCGCTGACCTCAAGGCCGATACCGACATCTTCACCACTTTCGAGGGCGACAATAATGTGCTGATGCAGCTGGTGGCCAAGTCGCTACTAACCGAATTCAGCAAGTCCTTTAAAGAAGACGGCAACTTCGCGATGCTGAAGTTCATCAGCCGCCGGGTAACAACCATCGTCACGGAACAAAACCCCTACGCCATCCGGCAGACGGATCGGGAGCATCTCACTTCGCGAGACTTCTATCATAACGCGTTCGACTTCCGGGCACGGCGGCTTACCAGCACCCTTGCGCAGCGCCTGCGGGCGTACGTGAAGGACGGAAAGTCGTCTCACGAAGCCAGTTTGCTGTGCCAGACGCATATGATTGCTGCGGCCGAGGCTTACGTTGAGGCGCTCTGCATAGCGCACAGCCTCGAACGGATTGATGCGCTGGAAAGTAGCCCGGCGAAGACGGTCCTCAATAAAACGATTCAACTTTACGCCCTGCATACCATCGAAGGGCACGCGGGCTGGTATTTGGAGAGTGATTATATTGCTGGCAACAAATCTAAGGCGATCCGTACGGCGGTGGATGTGCTTTGCGCAGAGCTTCGGCATGAGGTTGGGGCGCTGGTTAATGGTTTTGGTATTCCTGCTGCGTTGCTTGCTGCGCCGATTGCGCTTTAGGCCGTGGGGGTTGCAAAGCCTTTAGGCTGTTTGAATTTCGGGCGCGGCCGCAGGTGCAGTAAAGGTTGAGGGGCAAGGCCGTTCTCTTAACGTCGCTTAACTTGCAGTTTCAGCCTAAGGCCGCAGAAGAATTGTACCGGTCTGAAGGCCTGTTTATTCTCACGGCCTAAAAGCCGGGCAACCCATCAGTATGACCGCAATAATAGTAGAAGACATGCCCCCCGCACTCGCCGCCCTCAAAGCCGAGCTGCAGAATTTCTGCCCCAACGTAGAAATAATTGGGACCGCAGGCTCCGTAGTGGACGCCGCTAAACTCCTCCGCACTACCAAACCGGATTTACTCTTTCTCGGCATTATACTGGGCGATGGTACGAGCCTCGATATCCTGGAAATAGTGCCCGACATTACAGCGGAGTTAATCTTCACTACCGCTTCGGACGAGTTTGCCGTCAGGGCCCTTCGCTTCGCTGCTGTGGATTACTTACTCAAGCCGGTGGAGGGAGCGATGCTGAAAGCAGCCGTAGACCGGGCAATGCGCCGCATCACCTTTCGTAAGGGCTCACCGGACACCGCAAGCCTGGACTTACTAAAAGAAACCATTCGCCAGCCAGAAGCCTTGCCCGACCGTATCAGCCTTCACACTTCGGAGAATATCGTTGTAGCGAAAATCAAAGACATTATCCGCTGTGAGGCGGGCAGCAACAACACCCGTTTCGTCTTCGTGGGAGACCAGAAGTCGGCCTTTGTTACGAAGAGCTTGAAGTACTACGAGCGGATGCTGACGGGGCACGGCTTCGTCCGCGTAGACCAGTCAAATTTAGTCAACTTCGATGAAGTGGTGGAGTTTAAGAATATCGACTCCGGTTACCTGCGGTTGAGTAACGGAGACGAGGTGCCGGTGGCTAACCGGAAGCGGGCTGAGGTTGTGAGGATGTTACGGTAATGTCGCTATTTTCGTATCCGAGGAACATTTGGCAGGAACTCTAGCTACCGCTTCTATACTTACAAAAGGATACCTCGGATGAGAAAGTAGCTCAAGTAGGTTGCCAGCGAAACGATTTGGTTACGCCACTACTCCGTGGTGTCTTTTCAAACGGGCGGTAGCCCATATTTGAAAAGCTTCTCGGAGGTATAAATGGTGAACCATCCATCAGCCCTAAGCGTAATGCTAAGTACCTTCATTCTTCAAGATTACTGATATGTACCCCTTACTGATTGTTTCTGTACTTCTGCTTTTGGCCATTATGCTTTTTCTCAAGCGGTTATCTTCCAACCGGATGCCGGGCAAGAAAAAACGAGCACAGGCCGTCGTGGAACTAAAGGCGGAGATGGATACGTGGAGCGCCAATCTCGTTCCGTTGAACAAGGAAGAACTCGACCTTTTTAGCCTGGCTCAGGATAAGCAGGTGATCAAAGGCGGTGTCGGTGCTACGGCGAAGGGGACCTTCACTACCATCTTCCACGAGCCGGTCGTGAGTTATTCTTACCGCCGCTATCTGGGAAAAAAGGAAAATGAATTACTTTACGTCCGCACCGCTGATCACGAATATGTGTACTGGACGGAAGAAGGGAAAACACAACTCGAGATTGACGGTAACCCCGTTGGCTTAATGGAGGGCGGTGCACTCTTCGGCCAGAAAACGGGCAAAGAATTGGCGCGCATTGCCGCTACCGCCCGTGAGAACTATCTGCCCGTTAGTGTTGGCAACCGCGAAGTCGGATCTCTGCAACTCAAGCCTCTCGGTAAGGACGACCCGCTGAGCCAACGTGCCTTCCAGTTTATTCCGGAAGACCTTAATGATAAGGAGGAGCAGTTGTTGATGAGCTTGGCTACGCGGGAACTTGTTAAGCGTAGTATTCCTAAGGGGTAGAGGCACCTAGATAAAGAGGGGCTACTATCGCTGAACCTTTATGAGGGTTGAAGGTGAGCCTCGCAAATAAGAAGGGCCTCCACCAGTAGGTGAAAGCCCTTCAATTAACCGTAAACCAGCTCAGGTTACTCGGTCAGTATTGTGTAGTTCTGATTTCTTGCTTTGTGGGGAGGGGAGGATAGCGCGAAGCGCTACCTAACCTGCTCGAAAAATAAGAAGTCGGAACTGACTCTACATGTGCTTGATCATTTCGTCGCCGAATTCAGAGCACTTAAGCAGCGTAGCACCATCCATCTGGCGCTCGAAGTCGTAAGTAACGCGCTTGGAGCCAATGGCGCCGTTGAGGCCTTTGATGATGAGGTCGGCGGCTTCGGTCCAGCCCATATAGCGGAACATCATTTCTCCGGAGAGGATGACGGAGGAGGGGTTCACCTTGTCCTGGCCGGCGTACTTGGGTGCGGTACCGTGGGTAGCTTCGAAGATGGAGACACCAGTGCTGTAGTTGATGTTGGCACCGGGAGCGATACCGATACCACCAACCTGAGCGGCGAGGGCATCGGAAATGTAGTCACCGTTGAGGTTGAGGGTAGCAATCACGCCGTACTCTTTCGGGCGAAGGATGATCTGTTGGAGCATGGCGTCGGCGATCACGTCTTTAACGATGATCTCACGGCCGTCGTGCTTAATGACGTGCCACGGGCCGCCGTCGAGTTCTTCTGCGCCGAAGTCCTGCGCGGAACATTCGTAGCCCCAGTCGCGGAAAGCGCCTTCGGTGAACTTCATGATGTTGCCCTTGTGGACGAGGGTCACGCTGTCTTTGTTGTTGTCAATGGCGTACTGGATGGCGGCCTTCACTAGGCGGTTGGTGCCTTGCTGGGAAACGGGCTTGATGCCGATGCCGGTGGTGTCGGGGAAGCGTACCTTGGCGTAGCGCTCGGGGTAGTTGTCCTTGAGCCACTGCAGGAACTTGGCGTTGTCTTCGGTGCCTTCAGCGAATTCGATGCCCGCGTAGATGTCTTCCGTATTTTCGCGGAAGATGATCATGTCAACGTCTTCCGGGTGTTTCACGGGGCTGGGTACGCCTTCGAAGTATTGTACGGGACGGACGCAAGCGTAGAGGTCCAGTTTTTGGCGTAGGGCTACGTTGAGGGAGCGGATACCGCCGCCGACGGGCGTGGTGAGGGGGCCTTTGATGGAGACGAGGTATTCGTCGATCGCATCGAGGGTGGCTTGTGGAAGCCACTCACCGGTTTTGTCCATGGCTTTTTGTCCAGCGAGGACTTCTTTCCAGACGATTGATTTCTGGCCGTTGTAGGCTTTTTCCACGGCGGCTTCGAGTACGCGGCTGGCGGATGCCCAGATGTCGGGACCGATACCATCACCCTCGATGAAAGGAATAATGGGGTCGTTAGGTATGTTTAGTTTGCCGTTGGCTAAGGTGATCTTGGTTCCGCTCATAGTGGATTACTTGATTTAAATTTGGTTAGTCGTAAAAGGGTGTCCTTCTCCGGACGGGCAAAAATAGCAAAATTTAAGCGCGCACAAGACTTAACTATGTCGGGAGAGTAGGAGTTTACGTAGTAAATAACTTAGTATTGAAAAAGTATTACTTTTTTTCGACAGCGTGTACCCTGTTAATCTTTGCCTGTGGAGGCTTGAAAGCAGTAGTCGTGCTCTACGAGCCAGACCCGCCCGTTGCCGGTCAAGCGTCCTCTGCACCAGCGTCCGCGCCGGAAAAAACCGTTGAGGAACTGATCAGTTTTAACGAATTGGAGCTGAGGGCCCCCTTTGAACTAACGGAAATTTTGCCTGCCGTTTACGAACCTTACGTGCTACGGTCGGAAACGGACGCTCCGCCGCTACCACCGGCTTCCAATGTCTGTCATATACCGGTAGAGGTGAGGAATTATGATGGGATTAACGGTAGTGGAACCCTGCTGGAAACCGACGCTGGTAACCTGTTACTAGTGGGCGTTTCTTCCCGGGGAGAGCCCCTGGAAGCCGGTACCCGCATCAGTATCGGCTTTGAAT
>Ga0306864_1000618_pt1 | contig 16041 bp, 12 predicted proteins | sample AntRauTorckE5430_FD_190448 | JGI IMG/M metagenome (GOLD analysis project Ga0306864, IMG submission 190448) | Saline lake microbial communities from Rauer Islands, Antarctica - Metagenome Torckler E5 #430 (v2) (version 2) | ecosystem: Environmental > Aquatic > Non-marine Saline and Alkaline >...
CATTACGAGAGTTTCCAACCAACACTCCTTTACTCCTATTGTTGCAAGCCCGATTGTCAATCACAGCTGCTGAGCCCCTGTGATCAAATCCTATGAAGACCCCAGTTGAATTGTTTGAGTGAAGATTGCATCGTTCAACTCGGCCAGATCCTGTATCCTGAATAAGAATTCCTTCAAGATTACTATGCACCTCGCAATCAGTGACTAGTAAATTTCCTTTTTGTTGTGAGACAATTCCGGCTCCGCAATTGCCATAAATTTTGCACAAGTGTAGAATTGCCTCGGCTTCGCTCACCAAGACTCCACTTTCCATTTGGTGTGAGTGAATCTCACAATTGGTAGCTTTGAGCGCTCCTGCACCTTGCCATACCATGATACCTTGTCGCCCATTACTATAAAAATGGCATCCTTCAAGGTTCGCACGTCCAGCGGACCTAAGTTCAAGGCCAGATGCTGCGTTATTACAACAATGAATCTGATGAAGTGATAACCGAGCACCATTAGCACATAAAATTCCACCTTGTGCACCACGGTGAACCACGCAAGCTTGCATGAGAAGTTTTGTCGAAACACTTTCAGCACAGACTACGGGGCCGCTGGAAGAGCTTAGGACACAATTGCGGAAAACTGTAATGCCTCGTAGTGCGATAATCGCAGGGACTGACATGTCGGCCGGTGATTCGCAGGAAATTTTGAAACCAATGATATGAATAGGCGCTGCTAGGCGCGAATTGCAGATAATAGAACCAACGGAATAAATTTCTGCCCATTTGTTGGCTTGAATGTTACCTTCAAGGGATTGGATGGCATCAAAGTCATTGACAGTATTGCAACGCAAAGTAATCGGTTTTGTAAGAAACAGGTTCTCTCGATAGATACCTGCATCTACCAGGATTTCAGAACCAGCTGGAGCATATTGGATTGCCTCGGTAATGGTTGAAAATTCTGAATCTTTCCCAACTTGAAGAGTTTTCTTAGGCAAAAGCAAGACCTTCTTTTCAATCATTTCTCTGCTGATAGGAAAGGTGTCAGCTGTAGACTTGAGCAAACTGATAGCTTCATTGTGCAGACCAAGTGCTACAAAGACCTCAGCGCACCGAAGGAGTGGTTTGATTGTTTCCGCCGAGGCACACATGTTTGCCATTAGACTGTCCTGCAAAGCTTCGTGCAGATGACCCATCTGCAAGCGCGCAGCACTTCGATTGCAGTATAATTGCCACAATTCGACAACATTCGTAGACTCGCCTGAAGGGTCATTTCTGTGCTTGAGTGCTTTGGAATATAATGCATCTGCTTCTTCAAAGTGTTTCTTTTGAAAAGCTAGATTGCCTGCCTGTTTACTTTCAAAGACAGCTGCCGCTTTCAAAATACGATGTTTTTCAGGACATCTTTCAGAGATGATGGAAATAACCGGGATATTATTCTCTTGGATGCTGGCAGCCTCTTGGGAGCTCCCATTTGTGCTAGCTATAGAATGAAGAGCCGCCTTCTTCAAAGCTCGGACCCTCTTCTTGGTAATATCATAACCTTCACCAATAAGCAGCACATAGATCTTCTCTGCACCCTTGGCGCCGTCTTCTCCAACCAATTCTGTAACTCTTTCCTCCACCGATTTCTGCTTTGATAGAAAACCATCCTTCAGCTTCTTGTTATCAATCCCATCATGTTTGGACAATTCCTCGGGATCAAAGATGAAATCTCCCTCAGGATCATCAATGCGTATTCCTTCAGTTCCGTCCATGCGCATTTTATAAAAAGGCTCCTTGATTGCAATATTACGGCCGACTTGCAGTGCTTTACTGTCTACATTCCCGTATATTGCTAATTCTTTGATATCAGTCTCATCTTGCACAAGAACATTGACAGAAACGAGATGCAGTACGCGAGTAACAATCTTGCAATACACTACGCAACCACGATGGGTTTTGCTAACTTCTAGTTCTGATAAGGAGATGGGACAGAGGGAAGAGAGTTGATCACTGGCACCTCGTGCTTGCTTTCTTGTAAAGTCACAAGTGGAGGAGTACAAAGTAGTCTGTGTTTCACCTTCGTCGACGGATTGATTGAATAGAGCAATCTGTTCCTCTGGAGTCTTGCCTTTGATTGATGTAACGGGCGAACTTTGTTGCAATGACGTTTCTTTCATTACCTTTTCGAGCATCGAAAGCATTGATTTTTTATTTTCTTCGGCCATGGTATTACTTTTGTGCTGCTGGATAATTTATGGACTGCCAGTATTGAATAGTACTTTGAGATGGCTTGATTTATGTCTCACTTATGGCAGATAAGTAAGGTAGTAAGAAGTATACTTGTAAAAAGGAAGGTAGTAAGTATTCAGTATGTATTCCTCCCGGGAGCGCTCCCAAACGTGTGGGGTTAGATCGAGATTGGATGGTCGAGTGGACTAGTACTTGCAGTAGTGTAGAACATATGGGAATGGATTGTGTACAAAGGATCTAATAATAAAAAGGGTTTGTTTTGGAAGAAAACTAAACCTGGCCTCGTTTTCCTTGATAGTACTCGTAGTAGTGAATTTCGTCTGCGCAGATGGCAGGCATTGCCAATTGAAGAATTACATCCGCAAAATAGTTGATTTGAGTAAGCATCAATACTAGCAGTAGTTCTATACTCTACTAAATTATTGCAGAGGCACCGGATGATATAAAGCTAATAATAACAACTGTATCTACCTGAGCTACAGTAGTAACAAGCATATGTCATATGTTGTATGGTAGCAAGTATATTTTGCGTGCATAGAATTTTGCGCATTGTGCTCTTGAGCACGCGCCCAAAATAAAGGGCTGTCAAAAATTTGAGAATGGCGCGCAAAACTGTGGTATTTTAGAAAATCCACCATTTCCTTTTTATTGCACAACAACTTTTTTACCACACCACAATATCTTACTTCATCAGTTGATCATCATCGTGTAGTAAACAAACAATAACAAATAACAAACAACAGCGCTGGTGAGTAAGCATCCCAGATACGCATGAATAAATCAGAATGTACTGCATTCGTGCTGGTGTCGAATCAATGGAACACATGACATCTTTCTGCAAGACTGATCAGGAGTAAACTTCTTCCTTCTCTCATGTCGGCGACGTGTCTTTCAGATTCTTCCGTTGTTCCATTGTTCCATTGCAACAGTATAAGACAGGACTCGTGACATGATCCATGATTCACCATCACGGAACAATGTCAGCCTTTCTGAAAGATATTTTCAAATACAATAATTGTCTTCCTTGTCTACTCCTTCTCACAATATTATTTGCACATCCATCTTTTCTCAATATTATGTAATCATGAATAGCAGCACGAACAATCGACCGAATTCAATAGAATAGAAGAAAGATCGCAATACGAAATAACGGAATCCATCTATCCATCTACCAAATAAATCATGTCACTAACGCCCAACGCAATTCGTCAAATGGTGTCCATTGAAAATGGAGGTAACAACAATCCATCCTTCACACCAAAGGTGCAAGTTATCCGCGTAATTCCCATCACATCCAACCCATCTTCCAAACGTTACCGCGTCATCCTGTCTGATGGAATACATCACTGCCAGGGAATGCTCGCTACACAAAACAACCACTACGTCGAAACCGGAGCCATTGCTAATAATGTCATTCTACAAGTCAGCGACTACATGAAGAACGTTGTCCAGAACAAAACCCTCATTATCCTATTAGGATTCCAAGTCCTGAATAACCCAGGCCAGTCCATTGGATCACCCTCTTCCATCGATAACGCACCTGCAGCGTCTGCAACTACACATGCACCAACCGTGCCCAAAACTGAACCGGTGCGAGGTTCCAACCCCTACGGCGGCATGTCACAGGCACCTGCAGCGCCCATCATGCGTACTGCGGGATCCTCATCTTCCAAACCTATCACTCCCATTGCGGCCCTCAACATGTATCAAAATCGTTGGACGATCAAGGCTCGTGTCACGAATAAGTCTGATATTAGACATTGGTCCAATGCCAAGGGTGAGGGACAATTGTTTTCGATGGAAGTATTGGATTCTACGATGGACATTCGTGCCACCTTTTTCAAGGAAGCTGTGGATAAATTTTATAACATGCTGGAGGTTGATAAGATTTATTGTTTGAGTGGGGGGCGGCTCAAGGCTGCCAATATGCAGTATAATACTTGCAAGAGCTCGTTTGAGATTACTTTTGATCAGAATGCTGAAATCACCCTGGAGAGTGATACGGGAGAGATTAAACATCAAAGCTATGATTTGAAGCCGATTAGTGAATTAGATTCTGTGGAACCTGGTGCTCATGTGGATATTTTGGGGGTTGTCAAGTCTGTGGGTGAACCTTCGACCATTGTGAGTAAGAAGAGTGGTAAAGAGCTTCAGAAGTGTGAGCTTACGATAGGGGATGATTCAGGAGGAGAGGTTGCATGTACGATTTGGGGAGATAGAGCCATGGGCGCTCCGCAGGAATTTGCAGGTACGCCAGTGGTGGCCTTTCGTAGGGCCAGAGTTAGTGATTTTGGTGGAAGAACTTTGAGTGCTAGTGGTGGAAATGGGACTGTTGTTAATCCTAAACTACCTGAAGCTGATCGTTTGAGGAACTGGTGGCAGTCCGGTGGAAATCAGGGTGCTGTGAAAAAGATGAGCACGGGAGGTATGGGAGCTAATCGTTTTCCTGAGTTTGACCAGCGTAAGAACATCGCAGCCATTAAGGGTGAGGGAATGGGACACAGCAGCGAAAGCAAGCCTGACTATGTTAGCTTCAAAGCGACTGTTTCCTTCATTAAATCTGATAAAGAGGGGGGAGCATGGTATCCTGCGTGCATGAATCCCGAAGATCCGTGCAAGAACAGGTGCAAAGTGACTCAGAATACCGATGGTACTTTTCATTGCGATAGGTGTAACCAGTCAAATCCAGATTGCTTGTATCGCTACATCTTTTCTGCAACAATCAGTGACGGCAGCGCTACTTCTTGGGTTTCATTCTTTGATGATCAGGCTCGTATTCTTTTTGAAGGTATGGAAGCTAACGATTTACAGAAGATTTACGTGGATGAAGCTCAAGGTGGGATGGAAGCTTATCAAGGTTTCTTTTCGAAAGCTCAATTTACTGATTGGGTATTTACATGCAAGGTCAAGCAAGAATTTCACCAAGATGAGGCCAGGGTGAAAACAAGCATTCAATCTATCCATCCTGTTGATTATGCGAAGGAAGGAAGGTCTATGCTCAATGCAATCCTTGCCATGTAAGCCTCTGAAATTCTATATATGATGTAATTCAGGTTGAAGTTTTGGGGATAAAATTAGTACAGGACTTTGAATATATATCTCGGAGTAAAGGATGGTATAAGGTTATTTTAAATTACACATTGCGTTAAAGTTCTCTCCTTATAGCTTATAGCCGCATTGAACTATGACGGATGCCATGCAAATCTCCTTTCCGCCACAGCTTCAGAGAGATGTGATGTGTCAAAGGATTGATTTTGTAGAATTATAAATCGCCTTGAATTCCACCTCTTGCGCGATGATTATACCATCTTTTCAAATACAGTCTACACAATGAATTTCATGAATCATTTCGGTTGATTTGATAATCGAAAATGGCAACAACTAATCGATTTTATTCATTTTTGTTGGTATACAGGAGACATCCAAGATGACCAATGTAATTAGAACATGAAGTAATGGCAAATGTCAATAGAGACCGAACTTCGATTTGCCTTGATATGTGTGGCATAGAGTTGGGGTGATGCAGGTCTGTTTCGATGTAATTCATAAATTTCAAACTGTGAGGTTTTGCATGTGAGGACTCAGCAGTGTTGTGTGGGTTGTGTTTACATGGTGAAGTGGAGAAGTTATGGGGGAAATCAGAAGGTTCACGATCATCGCGTTAGATGACCGCAATGAATACTAACATGCTCATTTATGATGTGTCTATCTAATCTATTCCTTTTTTGTTCCATGGTCTATGGGATAGAGTGGGACTAGATCTCCTAATGAAAGAATGAATAGCTTGTAGCTCTCTAGCTATGTAGAGAGAAGAGAGGTATATTTATATTTATGAAAGCTTCTGCGACCAGTGGTGTTTGAAAATGGCAGTTAAAACGACAGTTGAGATCGATTTTTTGGTAAATCCTTACGGAAAAGAATCTGACGCCTCGCGACTCGCGACTCGCGACAAGCACCAAGCACCTCATCACTCATCACTAATCGCTCGCACCTCACGTAAGGAGGACAACAGCACGAAGCACGAAAGATGACAGAATGACTCAACTTCATCAATCATCACCACTACAATAACTCCTTATTGCGTCTTCAGATCATTCCAATGCCGAATATCGGGTTCAATAAAAATCTAAAACCTGCAATCGCAGCTGCATTATTTTTCCAATTGCTGTCTAGTTATTTTGGAACAACCTCTGCCTATACAATCAGCGTTGTGACGCCACAACTAAAACAAGCCGAAGAATATGGATTACTCGTGCACCTTGAACCAGATTTGCACATTTTAGGAACTGTTCACATCGGAGCACGTTCAGCCGAAGAAGCCCAAGTGCTAATTGAAACAGTCCAACCCTCAAATGTAGTTATTGAAATTCCGCCCTCTCGCCTTGAAAGAATACGCAGCAGTATTCGAACGAAGAACAAGCAAAAACTTGATTCCAGCTCTGGAAACGATATGATAAAGTCTAAATCAAATGATAGACCCCAATCTAGAACTATAGTTGGAGCAATGAGCGCTTATCCTTCGTTGGCCATTGCTGGTTGGTCTCAAGGAGGTATATCGGGCTTCTTATTCTCAACATTAATAGTTTGGCCAAGCCTCTTGAAGAGATCAATTACAGGAAATGAGGAGGAAGAAATCCTACCCCGACGCAACGAATTTGAAGCAGCTATAGAAGCAGCAGATAGAATTGGAGCAAATATTATTCCTGTTGATCTGGAGTTCGATGAACTTGTTCAGTCTTTTGTAGATTCCATGTCTATTCTGTCATGGATGAATCTGGCACGTGCAATTTTTGTTCAGTCAATTGGTTTGGTTCCAGTTGACCCTGTAAAGAGGCAAAAGGGTGAATCACTTGTCGAGTGGGAAACACGAAGAAGACAGGTGACGACTTCCAGAGCATCCAGAATACACGGAGAAAAGCTTTGCCCTGAATTAAGTCGAATGCTAGTGGATAACAGAGATAAAACTTTTGCAGAAGCCTGCTTAAAAGCAATGGATAATAACGTGGGTTTGGGTAGAAAAACTGTGTGTATTGTTGGACTGGTGCACGTTGATGGAATCGTGAAGGGCTTAAATTCATAGTATATAAATGCCAGTAATAGTTTAGTTGCCAAACTACGGTCGACATCAATCACAGTGTTATAGAGAATGTTCTTATGTTAAAAGTTTCTTCTAGGTAATTTGCTTTTTCTATTAAAAATCATTTTAATCACTTTTGCATTGAAAACGTGAGAGCAATTAAATAGCGAGCTTCCATATCCGTTGAAAACATTATTTAATGGGTTTGATAAAAATATTATACAAAAATAGCACTCAAAGTAAGCTAAATATCCCAAGAGAGAATGATCAAAACGCCTCGTTGACAAAAGATTTAGACGTTGAGAGTTGTTGAGAGGAATACTAACGAGCAACACCACAGCTTTTACGGTATCAAATCTTGCCCACATAAACATCTCCACAAATTACCAACAACTTTAGAGCACAAGGCTCCATCGAAAGTGTATAGAAAAATCCAACTGATTTGAACATCGTCAATAGAACCAATCAGTACCAAACATTTTTCCACCACCAATCAAAATGAAATCATTAATACGTTCAACAATTTTCGTCCTCATCTTCCTTGCTCTAGCAAATGCTCATGACGAACTGAGCAAACCTCTATCCAGCATAAGGGCTGTCAGCACTCGTAATAAAGGCGTTCGTCGCGCATCTGTGTGGGGATCATTCTTGAGTAAGTTCTAGCGATAATTTTGAGATGAGTGCTTCTTGACGAAACTCTTTCTGCCATTTTCTAACCAATTGATTTCATAGATTTCCTTCGTTGTCCTCCTGGACCTCTTTCGCATTGTGATTCAAGTAGCAGCAGTTCCAATTCTGATGGTTCAAATAGTTCAAACAGTTCAAAGAGTACTGATGATTCTGATTCTAATGGAGACGATAGTGGTGGCGACTCAGCATCAGATGCAACTGATGACGGTTCGTCTGGTACCACCTCCACCACAAGTAACGAAAATCAATATTATGATGGGGAAAAAAGTGGATCTGGTGGATCATCTGCTGTATTTGGTTCGCGAAATGCCAAATACGCTTGGGTGGCAATACTCGGAGGCGTAGTTTTAGTCGCAACAGTGGTTGCTGCCGCTGTTCATGGAACGGTAAGTTCCCACTTGAATTGCGATTGAAAGCCCAAATTCCCTTCCTAGTGTGTTCATCTTGCTCACTCGACAGCTCTCATATCCAACTCTCTCATTTACCCTCATGATAATCCTGTTCCCTCGCTACTCACCATTCACCATTCACCATTCACCATTCACCACTCATTATTCATTACAGTCAAAAAACAATGATCTTGCCACAGGTAGCACACAAAAAGCATCTGCAGCTGGCGGTGCTCACGCCTTGAGTGGAGTAGTAGGAAAGAGAAACAAGGCATTCAAGAACGCCATGAGAAAGAAACTGGGATGGAAAAAAGACGCCAGTGGACTCAGTGAATCGTTGGCTTAAGAAATCTTATCGTCCCCGATCCTTCACTCTCGACCTTCCTGAGTGCGGAGAGAAGAACGAACGCCGTATATTATTTTATTGCCGGCGTCGTTCGCATTACATTTCTGTTGTTGTTATGTATGTATTAATAATTGAGTCAAGTCAATAGTTGTCTCGTCTGAGCATAGGCTTGACCGTAAATTTAAATAATGTCTTTTAAGTTTGAGAATTCCTCATGTTCAAAAATCAGCAATGTTGGGACTTTAGATTGATGAATGATTGAAAGAAAACTTCTTATATTCTAGGATGCAGCAACCCATACAAAGAGGCGCCTTTACTCTCACCCGTGTGTCACATTAATAAGCGTATCGTATATTCTAGGATGCAGCAACCCATACAAAGAGGCGCCTTTACATTGGATACGAATTACATTCCTGTTCCTCTCGCTCCGTTGGCCATGTCCTGTGCCCTTTTCATTTGCAGAGCTTGATGTTCCTGAAATCTCAAACCTGTCCTGTTTGCACTTTTGATGTATCTTTCCGAGCAGTTCTCGAGGCACTTCGATTCATGTTTGTCCAGAGTCTTATTGCGAAAATTGTTCACACACGTGTCGAAGCATCTTTCTACCAAGCCCATATACATTCTAATAAATAATGGAGTACATGGTATTGACGTGAGGTTTGAAAAGCATGCGTGAGTTCCAGTGATGATCATCAGAAGAGTGCTGTGAGAGATAATAGATAGAGAGGAATGAAGGAAAGGCGGGTATTTCCCGACATGTATCTCTCGCACTCATTAAACTAACTAGTACGTAATTGATTACTATGTACTCACGTTAAGCTATCCTTGACTTGGCTATTGACCAGATGCTGCTCAAGTTGTTGTTGCTGGTGTTTTGGAAGGTTCTGAATATTCTCCATTGTAGATTCTTGTTAGTTGGTGGATTTCGTTAGTGCAGTCAGTGGTGTGGGGTAATGGGGTAATGGGGTAATGGTGGTATCGTATGATATAATATATAATGATGTATTTATCTGTATTTATGATAGAGATAAAAGCAAGGCAGAAATTGCTGATGATGATGATGTGTCCGTCGTCGCTCGTTTCTCACCACACAAAAGCAAATCTGACAAGCAATTATTAATATTTTGACCCGTAAATGAAAGCACCCCCTTGCCACGGGTGATAAAGATATTATATAACAAAAGTATAGCCTATTAATAGCCACTGTATAATAGCCTCGTTTCTGTCATCGCGTCTTTCCTATATCACCCCTACAACTCGAGCCGCCAAATCTGGAAGTAGGAAGATGCTTTTTTCAGCCATCGCACAACAACAAGCAGATCAATCTAACATGACTGATCCACCACCACGACGGGGTACGAGACCCTTCTTTCCCCCCCAATCTCTTCCCAACCCCTTTATCATCACCCAGACGTGAGGGGAATGTCCAATATCCGTTTTTAAATATTACGCGTTAAAATCACTAGTTAAATATTACGCGTTAAAATCACTAGTTAAATATTATCACGTTAAAAACACTAGTTAAATAGTGCCCAATCAAGCGCCAGTTACTGGCTATACCTCGAAGTATACTACTACCAACTTCAGCTTACTATGCGTAGGGTGTTTTATTGAAGAGATTGATAACTGATTGGGAAATTTTGGTTGTATATGGGTCTATTGGTGTTGTGTCAAAGTTAATGGTAGATTATTTTGCTTGTTGTTGGCTGCTGAAAAAAAAACCATCTTCCTACTTCCAGATTTGGCGGCTCGAGTTGTAGGGGTGATATAGGAAACACAAAACGATATGGGACTTACATTTATAAACGCCACATGACGTAACAATTAACAAAATTTACTATCTGGTTTTCTATTCACCCGTGGCAAGGGGGTGAAATGAAAGTACCATACATAAACATAGTCTATTATCTTCTGTTACATACATCTATTTTCTCCACCTACTCTAGTGATATAACCAAACAACCGCTCACTTTCACACTCACAGCAAGAACTGCAACAAATACAATGGATGTCACCTTGGAGCCTCATCTGCAGAAGCAACTACAGCAAAATGTAATCAACAGCACCATGAAACAAAATGTTGATCTCATGTCAAAAATAGCAGATCAATGCTTCAACGAATGCGTCAACCACTTCCCATCAAAAATGCTGTCCAAGAATGAAGCCAAATGCATCGAACACTGCGCAGACCGTTTCATTGTTCTAAGTCAAAGGGTTGGCAAAAAATATCAAGAGGTTCAGCATCAGGTTGTCGTGAAGGAAAAATTAAAACTGACGGAATCGCAGCAGAAGCAGCAGGAAGAAGTTATCCGATAGTATTATTTACAAGATTAGGATGCAAGTTGGTTCATCTTTATTGTTTGTGGGTATTGCGTGATGTATGATTATCGACTGTCGATCATCGATTATCGATAATAGATTTAAAAGGACAGAAGGAGGCTGGCTGGTTGTCTAGTGGTGCGCGGCACGCGGGGTGTATCTTTCGAGAATTGCTATTTGAGCAGTGGAGGTTGTGCTTCTCTCGCTCGCTCGCTCGCTCGTTCTCTCTCTATTGACCATTCATTAAAACTATTGAATAATGAATAATGAATATCGTCGTCTGATATGGAAATTGGACGGATCAGAGAGTTACAGTTTGGCAATATTAAATATAGCTGCGAAGCAATCTGTAGGCACTTACTGTCTGTACTAGTTTATCATGGAGGAATGAAATTATCAACAACTTATAACAGGTAAGGTACACATGAGGAGTCATCCTTCATGGACTTCTCAATCGGTTTTGGTATGAGGTATAAAGTAAATTCACTAGTTTCAGATATATCTAACTTTATCTAGTGAGGAGGAGTCAACAATAGTAGCCGTGGAAAAGATATTACTGCGCTGAGCGCTGACCACTGAGATTAGTGGCCTCGCTGTTTAGTAAAGTCGTACAGTACAACAATATTAATTCAATATGGGCGCAATCTAGCAATGTGTTTTAGAGATTCACTTTTCTCGGTGACACAAAGTAGTTGCAGTAGTCTAGTAGCAAGATAGGTATGACACAGCATTATTTTTTACCCAGGGGAAGAAAACATAGGTAGCTAAGAGCGATTTGTATGCCATACAGGCTACAACACTACGATACCAGAGAGGTACTTTGGTACATTCTCAATTGAACCCCCCTTTGCGGTGAGGGGGGGGTCAATTCGATAATAAAAATTTCTGCTCGTAGCTCGTACGTAGCTCGTAGCTAGAGTAGCTACTATCGTAGCGCTCTCTCTCTCTCTCTAGAGCTAGTCGCTACCATAGAGAGAGAGCTAAGAGAGCTAAACGCTATGTGCTATGTAGACTCCCGGCAGCTCCCGGCCCACAGCCCACAGCACAAGGCATACACTTGTACTTTGTACTCTCATTAATGAAGAAGTGTTCCAGTAGTGTACCAACTCATAATAGTACCGAAGAATGCAAGATAACAACGAAAACAAGAACACGCAAAGCGCTCTGTTGAATGATTCGGAGCAAAATCATCTGTTGAATGGTTTAGAGAAAGTCTTGAGCCTGCCCAAAATGAGCCTTGCGAGATGGCTTTTTTCAGCGCAGGAATGAACTTTTATAAAAACTACTTTGGACTATCCAAAACGGAAGCCATTGCGAAAGGATTTGCTTCTGAAATCATTCCTATCAACTTTCGGTCGAAAATGAAGAAGCTTTTGAGAGCAATTATAGAAAACGATGATGAGCCAATTTTGTTTCGCAGTCATGCTAAATATTACCGTATGTATTACGACGATGATGACAGCTTTAGAGATCAGTTTCTTAAAGGGGACTTTGGTAGAAATACAATAATGAAATATTATGAAGACATCACGGATATGTGTGACTCACTGACTTTAAAAGAAAGGGACGCGGCTCTGGTAGGGCTGGACCTTGAAGATATTAATCAGCTCCAAGCCGGTCCTATAGTGGACGGCCGAAGGGAAGTTGAAGATGCTAATCAGCTCAAAGTCGGTCCTTTAATGGACAACCTGAAGAAAGTGATAAAGTCCAGTGTTATGCAGGGCTCAAATGTATTGGCGGTGGGAGATGGTGATGAAATTATAAATTTGTTACAGGAGGTCCTCAGTCTGCCAAAACTGAGCACGAAGAGATGGCTGTATTTCTTTACCGCTATGAATTATTTCATGAAAAAATTTGCTTTGTCCAAGGAAGATGCTGAGCTAAGAGGTATTGTCATGATTCGTCTGCATTTTTGTCGACTTTGAAGCATGTTTTGAGATCGATTTTGGAAGACAATGACGAGCCGATCTTTTATCATAGCTATGCCAAATACTACTCCTCTTTTTACGATGATGAGTATAATGAGTTTCTTGAAACAAGCCTCAATACTATAAATGATCCCCTGAAGGATATCATCTATTTATGCGAATCGCTGACTCCGAAAGAAAGGAAGATTGCACTTGAATCAGATTATACAGATATCAAAGTACCGGCAGCTGCAGGTGATAAGTTTCATGTCGGATATCTAATGGATAACCTAAAGAAGATGGTATCCAACCAAATGGAATTGAACTCAAAGACGATTATGAATCACGAGTGGAAGCTGGTTTTGGATCTGCCCCCATCGCACGAGCTACGTTTTGCTAAATTCATGAACTGCTGTGGTAAACTCAAGTCACTCCGTCCCGTGCCAAAGGAAGTTTTTACAATTTTGAAGATAATATATCAGCATAAGAAAGAGCCCGTCCTTTATAAGGCCTATGCAGCAGCTTGTCTTTGTATGCTGGACAAAGACAACTCGATGGACCCGGAAGCCAAGGTAGAATGCATGAAAGAAACGATCCGATTGTGCGATTCTGCCAAGACTTCAGAGAGGAGTGGAAGGGTTTGTTTGGGAATAGACGAAAATGGCAATAAGAAGGTTGTTCAAGTTGAAACACTTTTGAATAATCTCAAAAAGGATGCCAAGAAGTTATTAAATATTACCTTACAAGGGATCCCTGACAATCAACATCTTATCCAGTACTGCGAACGCATGGTTTCATTTGTGGACAAAAATCAAAATAGAGACAGTAGAAGCAATGCTTGTGATGTGGAAAAGATTAGATTGGCGTTAGAACGTGGTGGCTCTTCAATCAGTGATACGTTCCCCCGTTCTCCTGAAATCACTTCGGCGGTAATCGATAAGATCAAGGCGCTTCCAGAAAAAGATATCGCTGTGTACTTATTTCGGGAAAATTATATTTTTTAGAAACAATCTGGTGATTGTGTAGTGGACATGGAGATGGAGGAATTTCAGCGCGACTCCATTCTTATGCGTTCTTATGAAATCATTATGAAGCATTTCAATTCGGGGTCAAGAAAGAAGTTGTTCAAGCAAATGCATGTTAGTACTTGTCCTGAATAAGCTCAAAAAGCAATTTTAGGCATATTTGTCAAATTGTGTTTGAGTCCGTATGATGTACTTGGTTTAAGAAAGAGCAACATAGCATCATTTAGACCCAGAACTGTATTCCTTGAAGACAACGATGACGCCAACCATCCTCAAGTGAAGGCGTTTTTGAACATGATGGGATGCTCAGAAGTTTCTTTAGTAGATCCCACTATTGCAAAGTTGGCAGTAGAGCTGGGGGACGATGCAAAAGGAAATTGCTCTGTTGTAACTAAAGAAAGCTCAGAGTTTCCCTTTATGCGAGCACTTGACAAGAAGCTAATTTGTTCTGGATGCGGAGAAGTTGATCCAAATGTGAAGGAATGCCCTTGTCGCAAAGCGTACTTTTGCAACGAAGAATGCCAACGTTTGAACTGGTTCAAGCATAAGAAAGATCATAAACGCTTCATTAAAAAACTGCAAAAGAAACAGGAAATATGATGAAATCATACTAAATCTACGACATCGAATATGCCGAATTCCGACGATTAATGCATTGGGATAGTGTACTGTAAACAAAGAACGGATGTTAAACTTTTTAAGACAGGTGTCTCTAAACTCTGCACCGCATAAGCCGTTCGTACCATAAACAACGAACAACAGTGTAGTTAACGCACAAATGCCCCCTCAATGCTCGACAAAATCACACGTCTATTCCCGGACAAAAGTAATGGTCTTATGCCAACCGATAATCAGCAGAGGATGTTTTGTCACTTCCTTCGAGGACGGCATTTTCAACAAATTCAGGGCGACAAGTAGCACAATTAGACCTATTCGCCATTCTTGAAAACAATCCAATCCTCTTCTTCAAAACTCCGCTCAAAGCATGTTTTGTATCACCAGCGTTTCTATTCTTGCTACCCATGTACATGGCTCCAAGCGCAACACTTGCGGCAAGAGCTGCTAGAGTGATGGAAGTCACTTTTCCTTCCGTGGACTTGAAAAAATCTGCGATTCCGTTTGATTTTCCTGAACCGTTTGCACTAGCATTAGCATTATCAGTGGTGGAGGCATTGGAACCATTGACATTGTCGCTTCCGTCGTCGTTGCCGTTGCTAGCGTTGCTGTTGCTGTTGCTACCGTCGTTGTTGCCTGTTGTATTGTCTCCAGTTCCGCCACTTCCTGAACCGCTTCCCCCGCCTTGTCCACCGTTATTCCCGGCCCTCTTGTTCGAATGACACTTATGGTCTCCAATGTGACATGGGCCATGGAGAAAAGAAAAGAAACTCCAAAAAGATGACAAAGATCTATGATCATGATGAGATTCACTGCTATTTGGTATTGCACGAATGTAAGTATCACCACGGCGCACTGCTGATGGAAAATTGTTCTGGGCGATGCTTGTCTGAAGTATTAGAAAGACTGCTAAGAGTCTTGATACACTCTTCATTTCTCTCATTTTATATCACGTATTCTTCACTATTGATGCTGCTCTTGTTGATGATGGTGGTGGTTCAAGTGTCAGTTTAGTGTTCGCGTAGCTGAAGGTTAGTGATTAGTAGATTAGTTATTACTAAGTTCAGCACGACGACGGAGACTGAGAACTGGCGAAAGTTGCTTCCTATTTTGACATCATTCGTGCACAGGCTGCGTTTGAATCTTGTGGGAGTCACAATGGATTAGAATAGCTCAACGCGCGTTTGAATGAAAATAATAGCTGTTTCGAAAGGTTGCTGGTGGGACCAACATGCCTGGCAACTGGCAGTTTTGTCTATCATGATTGAATTTTTGTTCGCGCCAGTTTTTGTGTAAGACTGGTATTTCCTTATGGTACTAAAAGTACAGTAGCTTGAAGGACGCTCCACCACGCGGGAGGAGGATGATGATTCTTGCGACTTGTCGTTCACTACTGTCCACTGCCCACTGCCCTACGACCTCCTACGACCAACGACCTTCGTCGTATTACTGCT
>Ga0306864_1000620_pt1 | contig 16004 bp, 8 predicted proteins | sample AntRauTorckE5430_FD_190448 | JGI IMG/M metagenome (GOLD analysis project Ga0306864, IMG submission 190448) | Saline lake microbial communities from Rauer Islands, Antarctica - Metagenome Torckler E5 #430 (v2) (version 2) | ecosystem: Environmental > Aquatic > Non-marine Saline and Alkaline >...
ATGGTTCATGGTACTTACATGGGATATCGCCGACGACTATCTACTAGTATCTAGAGTATCTACTCTATGTAGCTATTCTACAAGCCTATTCTACAACAACACGACACGATACACGATACGACACACAACAACACAACACAAGAAGTGACTACTGCCTGCGCTCACGAGTCTCTAGGGAAATAATACATCATAGTCAAACCTAAGCAAAGCAAAGGCTTTATTTAACATGAGGTCATTCAAATGCAGCTTTTCCTTTCTGTTGGCCTCGTCTTTGTCTCTCACATCCATTGCAGAACAAGGAACGCCAACCCTCGACAACCCGTTCCAAACATCGTTCAGGAAGCTTCCTCAGAAACCATGCGTTTCCCTCTTCACCCGTGATGGACGCATTGGATGCGGAGCCTACAGCAGAGAATCCATGACCGGTCAACTGCTCTCTTGGACTTCCATGATGGATAGCAGCTACTACGATGTATTATCAAAGTCCCTCCCAAAGTTTATCGCCGTTGTCGATGAATACGAATACAATTATCAGACCGTGCAGCAAATCATTGATAATTCTGATTCCTCTCTGCTACAGGGAATTCTCGTTTTGAACCATACCGCATCTTCCTCTGCTTCCCTGTCATCCTACTCTAGTCCTGCACCAGTATCGCCACGAGGAGAAGATACGGCTGAAGCGCAATTGACGCCTGACAATGATTATGCCTGGAATGCAAATGGTGATGGTCTCATATTGAAAGACATGTACGGGGTTCCTACTGGATATGTTGAAGATGAGACTATTGCGGAATATATTCTCACAGTGGCAGACCGGCAGGCCTCGGACTTCCTTTCGGCGCTGAGCAATGAACAAGCTAATGTTTTTGATGAGGACATTAAAACGTTTCCTCCCATCATGGGTGAATTTAACATGTACATGGGACCGGAAGGTATGAACTCCACCACTTGTTTGAGCTGGATTGATACGGATGGTCAATGGAGGCCAAAATGCTTGCCACTTGGAGGAACTAGTGTTTTGGGACTGGCTGGTTCCCCATATGAACGCGGCAGCGGTAGTGCCAATGATGATGGGAATGAGAATAGTAAGCAGCCCGTCGTCATGGTGGCGACTAATATGGATGCAACTTCCATGTTTCATGATTTATCAAGTGGAGCTAATACTGCTGCTTCCAACATTCTCACCGTCCTCATGGCTGCGAAATTGTTTGGTGAATCCGTTACTGATAATCTTCTTGACGGACTCCAGAATAAAGTGATGTTTGCATTCTTTCAAGGAGAGAATTATGGATACATGGGTTCGAGATCGTTTCTGCGGGATGTAGCGTATCCTGGATTTCAGTGCGATGACAATGCTTCTGTGGCCGCAATGGCAAAGAATAAGGATGATGATGATCCAAAGATGGCATGCCTCAATCCCTTGCGACATGATTTGGATTTCATGGATATCGGAGACATTGTAACAATGATTGCAGTAGATCAAGTCGGTATCTTGAGCGACAACAAGACATTCTACGTTCATGATTCTGGTAATGGCTACTATGGTGATATTATGACTGGCATGAGCTCTGATGATTGGACAATCCAATCTGCCTCTGCAGGGTCCCTACCCCCTTCTCCATTGTCTTCGCTGTTCTCCCTTTCGGAAGGCGCGGTAGGAGGAATCGTACTTGCAGGATACGATACCGCTTATGCAGAAAATTCTTTCTACATGTCCCATATGGATTCAAATGACAGGGTCACAATTGATCTAGAATCAATAGCCAAAGCTGCTACAATTGTGGCTCGTACAGCTTTGGCTGCTGCATATGGTGATGCTAATGACGGAAGTGCAGCTGATACAATTGCTGAACTTGATGCTGACGATGAAACTCTCAATAGTTTGGCAAAGTGTCTCCTTCAGAATGGAAATTGTAATCTTCTTTCTAATTATGCGAAAATGGAAAGAGCTAATTCCAGATCTGAGTACGACGCCGATTTAGGAATTGGCCCATCGCTTGGTAAACCACCAAGCTATTACCCAAGCGTTTTTGATAGCAGAAATGGGCAACCCTTTGTACAGGTAAATGGGAAGAGTTATGGAGCATATACTGCTTCTGATACAGCTTATGGAGATAATACTGATGACAGGTTTTTGATAAGGCCAAGCATGATCTCCATGTCACTGCATGGATTGTTGAATGATTACTTGGGAAGAGGCGGATCGGATGGAACCAACGATTCAGCTGAACTCGAAACATGTTCAAGTACATCAGACTGTTCCAAGGTTGAATATTGTCCAAACAATGGCGACAAGTCTGTGTGCACGGCTAGCAAAGTTTGTGTATGTTCCAGAGCTCAGTATCATATTGCATTGGACGAAGCAATAATACCATCTCCAAACAATGGGACGGGCGTCTTTGTTGTATCTGATGATGATGAAGGTGTGAGTCCAATGTACACAGAACCCTATTGGAGCAACGATATTGGAGTGCACGTCTTTCGATCATCCGGTGGAGCTGCGAACTGGACCCTTGGGGTTGGCATTGTTGCATCTGTAGGATGCATAGCAGCCACCATATATTTGAATAGACGCCTTCGCAAAGAGAAGTTGTATTGAGATTGAACTGTAAATTCACTTTATCTGTTTTCTGCTTTCCAAACAGACAGCAGAATAAAATATAAAACCATTTATGTCTATTTTCATTTTCATTTGTCTGATGAAATTATTTGAGTTTTCACAGAAAAAGGGAGACAGGAAGAGGAAATAAAACGCCTCCTGCTGCTCTTATCACTACTCCTCCTCCTCACCCCTCACCACTCACTTCACCAATAATCAATCGTCAATGAACAGAACGTGGCAACCTATCTATTTGCTTTAACATCTATCTGTAGCAGAGCACAAACGACTCTCCAAAGTTTGTAACGATCCCGGACATTTTACAAGAACAGCCGACAGAGATGGCAACTGAAAAGAGGAAGAGAAAGAAATCAAAGAATCATCTAGAGATGAAGGAACAAAAGGCCCCTACTAGTAACTCGTCGACCGATCAACGACAGAAAGACAAAACAAAGAATCAGGTTTCCATGTCGTTAGCTTCCCAGTTGAAAAGAAAGAGAGGCACCGCTGCAACTACTGTTCTCCCACCAGAATGGAGCGGGGTATCTAATTGTACAGCAAAATTTCTCGAACCAGATGATGGCGAAAACTTCGAAAGCTGCGTCCGTGAGTGCTACCAAGGCTTTGTCTACGAAAAAGCAGATGATCTACCAAAAGAATTTCACGAAAAATTCACTTCATCTTTTCATGGTTTGGATGATTCAGGTCTTTTCCTTTATGACGTTGTTCAGCCAGGGGGGAAGAAATTGAGTTTGACGTTCGTCACAAGAACTCTAGTTGGCGACCCTGGTTCAACCTACAAGTATCTCGGCCTCCGTTTATTCTCTCATCCATGGTGCGACATTGACGATGATGGAAATGGGAAGGTTATTGGAAGTCTTTGCGATGCTCAAAATTCCTATGGGCAAACTCTGATAGAATTAGGGTATTCGAAGAAGTGCACAAGGGCACTTTATTATACAGGACTGTTGAATAAGGAATTAAGCACTCGAACAAATTCGATTCTTAAGAATGAGATTGCTCCTTCGGTGAAAGACGGTCTTGTAGGGTCGGCAGATTATTCATTGACACTTATCAATAGAATGGAACCAACAACTGTGAAGAAAGACCTGAAGAACGACAAGATACATGGCATTGGCAAGACTAGCGTATCATGGCACAAAGATTCAGGTTTGAGTGATTTCTCTAGCATTGCGGTGTACCATCATATCGAAGGGAAGAACACTGCCACTAATGGTAATGAAATCAGTCCTTGGAGGGTCGCACTGCGTGTCGCAGATGAAAAAACTCGTACACCTGCTCTATCCGTTCCTTTGCCTAGTGGAACTGTATATTATCTATTGGACGACTTCAACCATCAGCACGAACACGCTGTTATTTCAGGCTCCAGTTCTTTACGTTATTCCTCAACTCACCGAGTGGCTAGGGCTGGTGCTGGAACGTGGCAATATATTCGAGATAAATGCAGAAAAGTTATTTCTTCCAATATCTGTGAACAGGTGCTGTTGGCAGCTGATAGCAACATAAAACCAGCTTTTGAGGCGTGCACGAACTCAACGCAAAGGAAGCAACTAATTAAAGAAGTTCAAGCCTGCCATCAGTTAATGACAGAGTTAGAGTTTGAATGGATACGTCAGTGGTACATCCAGGGGCGTACACATGCCAGACTGCATCCTTATTGGAAAGAGCTTATTAAACTTCTCGAAATGTATCATCAGCAGCTAGGTACAGTGGTGAGATGCATAAATTCCGCGCTCAAGTCTGCGAAAGGTGATATCGTGAGTGAAGACTTGTTTGACGTTACCATTGAAGCTATCGAGAATCGTGGGAAACTCAGAAATGAGTGGAAACAAAGGCTGAAAGATTCAATATTCAAGACTTTAGAACAAGAAGCTCGTCCTTTCAAATGCGAAACGTTGGAAGAGAATGATGATGTTGAAGCTGCAGTTGTAAGAGACTGGCGTGGTGCATTTGTGAGCAAGGAATTTGATGAAGTCAACGCCGACGCTGAACAGAAGTCAAATAAAAAGAGAAAGCGCAAGGACAAGACTGCAGGCCTGACAAAAAAAGAAAAGAAAAGGACGGCTAGCAATTGGGAGAGAATGAAAAAAAAGATAAAGTAAAATTGAAAACCTGAAGGAGCCATGGCTTCAGATTCAAAGAATGTCCATTTTTGGAAATTGCGTTGTTCTGGATTGCACTTTGACGATTCGCGGGTATGTGTAATGTCTGGGATTTTTTATGAACACTTTGAACCGATAGCACCAGTCACATAATATGAGCTGACTCCTGCTGCTATGATGCATCAACAGCATCTTTTAATATGAAGTCATTAAGAGCATCCTCATTCATTCTGTTTTGAAATAATCAGTGCGATGCATGCAACCTAAAACTGCCACAGTTGGTATCTTGTCTTCTTGGGCACCGCGAGAATGAATGTTATTTACAGATTTGAGATCTGCATGGAAACGGAAATTATCTTCACATTCAATCAACTTGAGCAATCTATATTTACCACCTACCTCCTCAGTGCATTATGTATGTAAAGTCAATAACTCAAACGTATTCTAAATCTAAAATGCTTTAAAATGGGCCTTTCTCCAATTCAACCCTTGCCACGATGTAGTGAATGATATTTATGAAAGCAAATCAGTGCAAAATCAACGAATAAAATCTATTCTACAATTCATCCCAGACTCTTATTTCAGCGCCTTCTTGAGTGATATTCATGTCATTGAATTCAACTCGCATTCGACCTAAACGTTTTCTGACACAAGGTCCTCTGTCACAGCATAGTTGATACAATGACTCATTCCTGCTTTGAAGACACTGCCCCTTATTGTTATGATCAAGCCCACATCCACCCTGTAACAACTGCATGATCACCTGATAAAAGTTTGAGCAGCAATTACCCATCGTTGATCCTGCATTCATCTGAAGCTTGAACGTTGACAGCATGGAGGTGATTACGTCATCCGCTGCATTTCTCCCTAACTTGGCCCTTTTTGGACTGCCATTGCCCTGGCGAATGTCATTTGTATTGGTAATCCAACGAGGAGTAAATGGAAACTTGCTCATGTATTCCGAGTTGTTGCTAAAGGCATACGCTTTATCCATAATATATTTCATTTCCGATGTAACGAGAATATCAAAGGTGACGTTGCCACTCTCATGACCGTACTTACCCGCGAAGCCTTCTTCGTACCATTGGCTTTTCAGGAGTCTCATATGAGTAGGGAACTGCAAGCACTCAGACTCCTGGTTGCATTTGTCACTTCCGCGTACAGGAAATCCAAAGGATCGAGCAGAATCAAAGTCAGGAGGGAGATCATTATCCATAAATGCCTTGAGTTGATTGCCTTTGGCAAGTGTTGGGCGCATGATATAAAGCATCAAAGATATATCGAAATTCGATGTTTCGTGATGTATTTTACCCGTTTCTGATAGCAATTCCTGTGCGGCCTTCCTCAAAATGGGTACTCGTGCATCAGTTGGATCCAATTCATCAATGATCAAGGTTGCAATACGATGTAACTCAACAAATACAATTCTTGTAGGAGTCAGTCTTTGCTTGGAAGGGTTTACATAGCGAATAACTCTTGAGTCTCCATGAGGCAGTTGTGGTATCCCATTAATGAAGTTTCTGAATGTCTCGAATTGTAGATCAGGTGCACGAATGATCTCTTCAATGGTCGGCACACACCCTGACAATGGCTGGAAGCTACATTGGTAATCATTACGGGAACATGAAGATAGTTGCCATTTACCTAAAGAAAACGATGCTCCATCTGTCACATCGTTGTAGAAGATCGCTGTACGATTCATTGCAATTGCTGCCACGAACATGTTGTAAAAATCTTTGTTGAGGAGAGAACCAAGGCCACTGTTGCGCATTTCTGCAACTAGAAATTTGGCATTTTTACATTCAAAATCAAATGTGCTGACATTATATTTCTTCATATCACTGTGACATTCTTGCTCACCCTGGACGGACTGAAGTTTCTGTCTTTCAGTAGCCTCCTCCATGGCATGATGGTGCTGGTGATAATATAGGGAAAGATACATGAGTCTAAGCTTCCACATACGGACTTCCCTTGCTTCATCGTGATCTCCCTTTGTGGTCCCACTTGGATCATGACCAATGGACATCAATGGAGATTTCGGGTGACAAATAGGTTGGGCATCGAGAAGTAGGGCAGGTAAGTTTTCCAGAAGAGGGCCCTTGACAGGATAATCTACCTGTGAAAGTTTTAGTGGTGAGTTTCCATATCGTGAACTTTGAAGCCATTCTTGAGAGTTTGCAGCCAAGCATGACTTCGTTGTTGGCATACTGATTTTTGTTGTCAGATCAACTTCTTGTCCTTTAGTATTCTGTGTTGATAATGTATTGTCTTGTGAATTATTGTGTGTATCTGTGACTGCAGGATGTGGATCCGTAGTATGTGCAGAATCATCATCTTCATGTTTGTCAATAAATTGTTCCTCCAATAATGAATCATCATCATCATCCTTGTTTGTTGGAATGGGAATGTCCATTTCATCAAGATCAAGTTTGAACTCTATCGCCATCTGAAAACATAGCGAATTCCTGAACAGGAGCGAAAGAAAATGAAAAATGCAAACAGCATGCCGATACAAATACTATTAACAATAATGCGAAAGCATATCGTTTTTCAGCATAGCTAATTCTTTTTTTAATCTTTCTAGAAGATCGACCCATCTGAATTCCAGAAAATGGTGTTTGCTTTTGGCTGCTGTCCTCTCTTGCGTCTATGCTCGATGTGTGCAAAAGAGGGTGCTTTTCTATGCTCTAGAGATACCTTATAGTATGCTTTATGCTTATTCGTCAAAATTTCAGCACAAATTACAAAGTTGTTCGGTCTTTGGGCTGGTTTCGGGTTGTCAACGTGTGAAATTCGAAATTCGAACAAAGTTTACTACCATAGCTAGAAACGAGGATAGACGAGGGGAGGGAGGGGGGGGAGAAGACAGACAATGAGACATGAAACATAAATGATAATAGAATCATCATCATCATCTGAATACATAAGGTCCCTCCTCCTCCTGTTCTTTGTCATAATACTATATGCTAATACTACTATAGATGCAGAGTGTCAATACAATCAATTAACAAGAAAGAATCAAAATGGTAAAGAGGCAGAAAGAAAAACAATATCAATCGTCAGCGGAGCATCGCATAAACTCACAGCTACGGAGTGGTAACTCACGAAACTTATCCTCTACCCGTCCGCTTCCCTTTGACTGCTGTGCGCTTACACTCACTCCATTCACGAACCCCGTCATGAGAGTATGTGATGCCAACGGTGTAATCTTTGATAACTCAGCTATATTACCCTATGTGATGAAGCACAAAGCTGACCCCGTCACTGGAAAACACATGACTTCCAAAGATCTTGTCTCACTCCAAATGGATAAAGATGAGGAAACAGGAAAATGGCAGTGTCCAGTTCTCAACAAACCTTTTCTAAATCATACAAAAATTGTTGCAGTGGTGCAGAATGATAGGTCGACTGCTAATGTATACTCGTATGAAGCCGTGCATGAGTTAAACCTCAAGGCAAAGAGTTATGTTGATCTCATTTCAGGAGAAAAGTTTGATCGAAAAAAGGATGTGATAATTTTGCAGGATCAATCCAATGCAGAATTGATTCGTCTGAGAGATATTAACCATTTCAAACACTCCAAAGCATTGCGTCAGCAAAATAATGAACAGATGGATGGAAGTGATAATGTCAAGCTATCAATTACAGCTTCGAGGATTATTGATAAAATGAAAAGAAAGAGAGAGGATAACGAAAAGGAGAAAGCTAAAGCCGCCAGTGGTGGTGAAGAGTCCTCCAAAAAACTTAAAGTGTTCACAGATGATCTTACAGGTGTTTCCATGACATCGGGAAAAGCATCGGGGTCATTCACAAGTTCAGCCATGAATGTCAACAATGATAACAGTGCCAGAGAAGCTACAGAAAAAGAGATTCTGCTCGCCAAGTTTGCTGCAATCAAGAAATTAAAAAAGAAGGGATTCGTGAGGTTGCATACGAATCTTGGTGTGATTGATGTGGAACTACGCTGTGATATTGTTCCCAAGACTTGTATGAACTTCATTGGACTTTGTGAGAAGGGAGCATACAATAACACATGTTTTCATAGATCTATTCGAAATTTCATGATTCAAGGAGGAAAATCCAGTAAAAAGGGCGATGCAGAAACCAGTCTTTGGGGAGATGCGTTTGAGGATGAGTTTGATGATCGCCTGAAGCATACCGGAAGCGGTATTTTGTCAATGGCAAATGCAGGATCCAACACGAACAAGAGACAATTCTTTATTACGTTTAAGAGTGCACCCCATTTAGACAGAAAGCATAGTGTTTTTGGACGGATACTGAAAGGGATGAATGTGCTTTCTGTCATGGAGAATGTCCCTGTAGATAAAAAGGATAGGCCAAGAGACGAAATCAAGATTATCACTGCAGAGGTAATCTACAGTCCAATCGAAGAAGCAACAGAGAAGGAAAAGGTCAGGATTCAAAAGCGAGCTGAGGCAAAGAAACTAGAAAAAGAAGAAAGAAGATCAACTGCGTTAGGAATCATCGCCAAATCTGTAGACACGTCTTCGACATTAGCCACTGATGCAGATGAGGATAATGTTCCAGCTATTGGCGTATACTTACCCAAAGCAGCTATCGGAAAAATAGAGGGTGTGAAGAGTAATAATGTAGAAAAACAGGATGTGATTTTGCCAGTATCGAGGCTTCCTCCTCCTCCAAAAAAGACTACGTTTGGCGACTTTAGTGGGTGGTAAATATCAACTAGACTCACAAGAATTACGTTTCCTTTATGACTTAATTGAGTAGCACAAATGAAGATGCCCCATTTCTTCAACCAGATCTCTATTATTATTGCATTAAGTTAATCAATATAGCTGAGTGCATCCTGATTTCAGGGGTATTAGCTGAGATAAACGTCAAAGCCACTGTAGCGGCTCAGTTATCCCTACTAAATCGTGACATTTGTTGCGTTAAAGCAAAACAATCATTTTGATCTGGGTTTTCAGTAAAAGTTGCATGAACAGTGATGCAATATGTCTGGTAATTGTTGTTGTGTTGTTGAATATGACTCTGTAATGGTACCTAGCTACTACATTGATTTTGTAATATATGTTGGTAATGAACACACGATCTCGTGATTATCCACTTCCTCCCTTGAACAGGACAAAATATAATGCGGTAGGAACAATGATAATTCCAAGAGTCAACTGAAAACAGGCCAGACTCCTTAGTGGATGTGGTTCTGGATGCAACTTGATGTAAATCGCTCCTGTGAATTTATATAGAAGTTAAAGCTCGAATATTTGATAAAGCTCGACATTTGGCACTGATGAGAAAAATGAAACAAAGCCTTACCTGGTAAGATATAACTGACCATTGTGGAGCCAGTCGCACCAACAACTCCTAGAATTATCCCAAGATCAGAGACCATCATTGCTACCGCGAAAGAAAGAACTAGAAATACGCAAGTAATCCCATAAAATAGAAAGCTATCTAAAATTTCCACCATATCTTCGTCAACCTCAATAGTAGACGATGGATCTATTCCATCATCATTGTTATTGGGAACCTGATCATTTGTATCGGCGAGTCTTTCAAACATTTCAGGAGAGGCTTCAGTGGAATTTTGGACCGGCCCAATCTGTTGAGACTGATATTGTTCACGTCTCCTTTTCTCTCGTCTTCCAACCAGAGCATATACTAAGCTCGTTAGACAACGACGGCTTGGATCCAGTTGAAGTGGATATGATAGAATGACCATTATCGCAATGCCAATTCTCATCATTGTTACTAGACCAGTCTGAGGATAATTGAGCAAAATGTCACCTTTGACTTCACTCCCATATGTTCTGTATCCTTCAATAGCCACTATCATGTATAGAATCAAGGCAGAGCTGATAGCTAAGATAATCACTTTATCAATTCTTTGTTGGGTTGGTCTCTTCAATTCGTTTGAAATCGTGAACACGTTTTGGTGGCATGTGAAGCTGAAGACGAAGATTGACAAGTTTTTGATAGTGTCGTCAAAATCTGTAAACAAGTCTGTTTCCCCTCGACAAGTGTCATCGATTTGGTCGTCTTCCCTCGGTGGATAGTAATGAGTACCATTGTTTTCACAAGCATCAAATATACCTTGTGCATAGAGTACAATGCCCACTGCCAAAGCATAAATAAGGATGAGTGAAAGTGTACTCGTGAATTTCAGTGCGCTAAGCGTCTTGAAGAAGCTGATTGGCAGCACAAAGAGTAGAGCAGAAATGATCCAAAATTGTCTATTTGTGAACACCATTTCTTCAATCTCTTCAGCAGTAGTTTCAGTTTGATCAGAAAAGTTACGAAAGACATAATGGAAACTATCCACCATACAATCACCGACTGTCACAAAATAACCAGTTGCAACCCCAAAACACTTCAATGCTACTGCTGCATCAATGGCAATAGCAAATTGCGGCATCGCTGTAACTGCTACATTATAAAATGATGCAGGTTTTCCATCCCGCATTCTGGCCTGAGCTGTAGTAGCACTCACTGATAACAAATGCAAACCAATTGCACTGAAGAAAGCAGCGGTAAATAGAAGGATTGTGCCAATAAAAAAACCGGATCCCGCGTACGCTCCTGGCAACCCAAGCATCCCAGCTCCTGCAACTGTATTTAGTAGATTGATGACACAACTGATGATTGAAGCCTTCTTCTGTTGAGGGTTCCCATTATCGTCAAGTTCTAGTGCAAGTGGTCTTCCAGAGGATGATTCTTCTTCCTGGTCATCGTAGTTGAAGCTGAAATCAATATCTGCCACATTGTCCTGAAAGTTTTCAATCAGTGAGGAGACCCTAGTATCTTGTGCATCATCAGTGCGAAGGACGGCCATCTGAGAGGATGGTAGTGATTGATGTTGCAATGTTGCATTTATGATGTATTGCGTTTTTATTAAAAATAGCAGATAGCAGCTTTTGTCTGGCTTTTGTCCTCAGTTTCAATTATGAGGTTGATATTTTGGCCTTTTTAATAGTCTTGTCCCGTTCAGTCCCGTTGTCCCCAAGCAGCGAGCAGCGGTCACTTTTTCATTACATGGATGGCAATGTGATGGCCCATCCCATATAAGATATAAGTGCGCTTTCATCACCCTAAGGATTGGCACTGATACGATGGTATCTAATTCTTGAGTAGCAATGGATACAATCCGCTTCAGCAATCTTTTATTACAGGAGGAACAAGATGGAAGTTAGTTAAGAAGGAGGAAAAGGACAATTGTTGAATCATCATCTTGTTTCATTTACACTACTGTAGTTTGAAGAATTCGGGCGGTTTTGTCAGGAGTTTCATTATATGTGGGTTAAAAACAATGGAACATAAGTAGTCTTACTATAGTTTGGAAATCTCTTGTCGGCATGCCTTTGTCTTTCGATATCATTGATTTTGGCCTTGCTGTTTTATATGAAGTGTTCATATTCAACAAACAATGTTGATTTCTACTTGCAACTTGTAATTGCGTCAGCGTCAATCTAACGCATCCGCCATACAAGGTTGACAAAAGCTCAAAACGTGATTTTGATCGAATTCTGATGATATGAAATTGGTGATTGGACTACCTTTCAATGATAAAATATATTTATGGCTATAGGGTTGTTCAACATGTATAGATAAGTAGCTATCAAGAAGATTGAGATGCGCAAGTTGGAGATACCGTTTTGGTGAAGAGACTTCTGATACATTTGGCGCTACCAAAGCTGTGCGTTCAAGCTACCAGCAAGTGGACATGATAAGTGGGAAGGTTTGATTTTGTCGAGTTTGTAAATAAAACAGTTGGACAGAGCTTGCGCAATTTACTTGAGAGCATGAATAGTAGATGATTGGCAATCGTTGATTATACGATGCTATTTTCCGCTAATGCATGAACTGGTTCAAACGTCTGGAATCGAATTGGAGAAGGATTACAATAATGTCCTCTGACGGAAGCACAGTATGGCAATTAGTGGTCTACACCAATAATCCTAATTTGCTTACCTAACTCAAGAGGCACTGCTGCAACTGCGATTTTCATAATTTTAGAAATAGCTACTAGCTTGTTCGAAGAATGGATTTCTGTCAACCAGTTATAGCCCAGGTTAGGATGCGACTTAGTTGGACAAGTACAAGTACATGACTATACGCAGCCGCTTGGAATAGCTTGTTCTTGCTTATGGACCATTATGTGATTCACATGTACGGTGCGAGATCCCCAAACACAACAACCGTAATTCTCTCCTTAAATAGATTGTCTGTTTGGTATTCAATTTAATCGCAAATAACTTTGATCACCGTCTCCTGGTCGAGGCCATCGGACAGTGAAAGATATCCCATGTATGTAATAAATGAAAGGGTCGAATAATTGAATATTAAGCATTCCTGTGTCATCGTCACGTCTTAGTCTTGATCCAGAAAGGTCGCAGTTGGAGGAGTCCCTTCATAACTGTTATTGCAGCATTTATCCTGGCTTGTTATATGATTTCGTTCTTCAACATGGCAAACAACAGCTTTAAAAAGCATTGTTGATTTACAATGGTTGACTTCCCACCAGGTATGATATAGGTGTGAAGGATTCACCAGGTCAGGCAACAATGTGGTGCAACAGGAAATTCAGCGCTTGGCCTTTCTTTTGAATGCATCGAATAATCCTCGCGAGACGTCCGACGTAATTAGTTTGAGATGTTGACATACTCAGGCAATTCTTGGGCGATGTTTGTTAAGTTCGTTGAGCCAATATATAATGCACCATTGCTCGAATCGGATGTTGCTAACACTGATGAGGTTGCGAGGGGAGTCTCACGATTACTACGGAAGGATGCGAATCAGTGGAATAGCAGGGTCCTTTAATGTTTGCTCCAAATTGGTAACTGGCAATAAACCAATGGCAAAGCAAGTTTTGTCAAGGAAACGGTCGTAGATAAGCAAAGTGACTGAGACTGCCTTCGCCTGCGCATTTTAACGATATATTAAGTACTGTTCCTAGTTCAAACAAATCTCCAAAGAGTTCAGTGAAGATACAGCCATAATACGAGGAAAGAATGACCTCTTCACTCGTATATCCCACGGTACAATGAAAGAGAACAACCGAAGTGGGTATGTAGGGGGTGGTCTTTGGCGGATCAGAGTCGGAAAATTGATAACGAGACTTAAAACGAAAAAGTATTGTAAATAATTATTTTGAAAATGCGCACTTTTTCTTACGATTCACTCTCAGTCCCTCTTCATTTCCCACTTAACCAACAATCACGAAAAGGTGGCTTTATCATTGCCAATGCATTCTAGCAATAGCACTCCTATCGTTTGCGATGTTGGAAGTGGGTCCATCAAAATTGGTTACGCCAACAGCAGAGCTCCCGCACAGATTATTCCTTCGGTTGTTGGCCACATAGCGAATGGAAATTACAAATTTGGGAAGGAAGCAATACTCAACCGCGACAAGACTCCGTGCTCGTTCCCAATTCAAGGAACAATTAAATGGGATGAAATGGAGTTATTACTTTCCCATGCCATTGACGAGGTGACAGAGGCTAATGTGTATTCAAGGAATAGTATTCTTGTAACCGAGCCTTCGTTGAATCCTATAAAGAACAAGAAGAGGATGGCAGAGATTCTGTTTGAAACCATGGATTTTGATAGGATCAATATTTCTAACCAAGCGATTCTCGTACTTTATGCCCAGGGATTGCTTTCAGGCATAGTTATTGATTGCGGAGAAAGCGTTTCTCAAGTAGTCCCAGTGTTTGAGGGGTTCGTCCCAAATCATCTCGTTAAAAGATTTTCAATTACAGGGCGGCACATTACAAAATACCTTTCGTCTCTCCTCCAGTTACGATCAAACTCAAAGTCCGTATCAGATATGGTAACTGTGCAAGACATTAAGGAAAAACTCTGTTATGCTGCTCATGATTTGGAGCAAGATAGACGTCTTGCAAGAGACACAACGGTTTTGGTAGAAAATTACGTTCTCCCGGACGGAACCACTGTTAAGGTTGGCAGAGAAAAGTTTGAGTGCACAGAGGCTTTATTTGATCCCTCTCTGATAGATATGGAATGTGCAGGGTTATCTGACTTCGTTTTTGATACGATTCAGGAATGTGATATATCAACTCGCAAACAATTTTACGAGCACATTGTCCTATCGTAAGTGAAGCAATTTTAAATAATTTACCTTTAAAACCAGAACTCACGTCATATTATCCACAGAGGAGGATCATCGATGTTTCCAGGGATGCCGAACAGGTTGCAAAAGGACATTGAAGACCGTTACATAAATGAGATATTACAAGGAGATGAATCTAGGCTAAAGAAATGTAAAATTAACATTGAAGCGCCGAGGTAAGTATCATTCCTTCAATTATGTATCGCAACATCCAATTTTTTCGACGTCTGAAAGCTCATATGAAATACGAATCATCTAAAGTCATCGACAGCATACGGTATATCTTGGTGGCTGTATTCTTGCAGAATTGATGGGATCAGACACAAAGGACTTTTGGATGACAAGACAAGACTTTGAAGAGGATGGTTTAGATAGACTCAGAGGTGCAGGCAATAAAACGTAACCAAATAGGCACAACATATCCCGCAAATAATGCCAAATCGGTATGTAGACTTTCATGGTTTCCTTTGTGACTGCTGTCATTACAGCTTCCATATCCCTAAGATCGATTTAGAAATATCGGTCCAACGCCGCATCGGCAATTTCTAATATCATATTATTATCTTTCAAAACATTTCTCTTTTGGAGTAATGTTTTTGATCTTTTACCGCCTTTTCCCATTTTTATTCCACTCACAAAAGTCAGAAGCTCAGGGTCTATCGGGACCATGAAGACGTCAAACATAAATTCTGCAGGCATAGTTTCCAATGAATTTTCATTGTCGCTTCCACTTATAACTATCTCTTGCTCCGTATCTTGGTTACAAAGTTCGTGTGTCTCTTCAGCTGCATACTTCGTTTCTGCAGGCTGCCCTTGCATATCTGCTCTGTTGTGTCCACTAGAAGGTGGGGTTATTGGCTCGATATCATTTTGAACTTCTTGTTCATGACTTTATTCCGTAACCCAAAGTCGTTTTAGAGTTTGATCTAGGTTCTAAAGCTAATCGCACTGCTGTAATTAGAGCTTGAGCAACTACTTGCGTTCTACCATCTATGGCGGCACATGTTTTTGCTACTTGCGTAGCAAATATCTCGCCATGCGGCCCATCACAATTGGCTCTAGTCACTTCTACAGACATGTATAAAACTTGGTCCTTGAGGATATTCACATCCTGTAATGTTTCTCTTGCCCTGACGATAATGTTTGCCACACCTTCATCACCTGCAATCGC
>Ga0306864_1000621_pt1 | contig 15985 bp, 11 predicted proteins | sample AntRauTorckE5430_FD_190448 | JGI IMG/M metagenome (GOLD analysis project Ga0306864, IMG submission 190448) | Saline lake microbial communities from Rauer Islands, Antarctica - Metagenome Torckler E5 #430 (v2) (version 2) | ecosystem: Environmental > Aquatic > Non-marine Saline and Alkaline >...
CTCGAAGTGATCATGACTGTTATCTCATTGTAGTTCGGTATCCCATAGTCAAATAATTTCCCCCCATCTTGATCTGCATCATTAGCCTGTGCTTTCTTCACCCATTCTTTGGTTTTGCTCATGATCAATTCTTTTGACCCAATCTCCAGCCAATCAACATACATGGGCATCATCTCTGCACTGTCATCTGGATTGATATCGCCCCCCTCCACTACCCGGAGATAAACCCTCCACGGCCCAGGGTAGGTCCTCAGGACTCTCACGATATCACCTTCCACCATAATGTTTGAACAGTGAAAAGTAGGCTCAAACGTCTCAACGAATTGGATCTTATCATTCCTCCTATCCTTTCCAAAAAATGCCATTCCGAAATCAGTCATTCTCCTCCATTGGGAATTCACCACTATGAGATTCCTCTCTTTTCCAACTTGTTGATCTAGCTCCATTAGTTTATCAACTGTATCGGCCGATGGGAGGAGGATCGAGCAGCAATCATCCTTGGGGGAGGGAGCTTGGCCGAATAACGCCCGTACCCCATCTGATTCATCAATCACGCTCTCTGCAATCTTCATTTTCATGCTGATGCTGTCGGAGACTTCATTTTCATTATCATTTCCATCTCCATCCTTTGATATTGATTGCGACTGTGTTTGCATCATCATGACAGTATTGATCAAAGGCGAAGCAGCCTCCATCATTTGTCTGGCTCCACCGGGCCAATCATCTAATTCAGTCGCACCGATGAGGGGCAATAGGAGTCGAACAGCATGCCTGTGTATACCATCTTTGGAAGCATTCTTGATGGATATGGCAGCTTGGCGGACTTGATCTTCTGGTGATGTGGGGAAGCGCGATGTTGCCATCTCGCCGAGTGGTGGTGTGATGTCGTTGGAAAGGGCGGTGCTTGTTTGGAATGATTTGTGTCTATGGATGGTAGTGAAGGCGTTGGAGGCTATCAATTGGGAAAGTGATAGGCATGATGTCAACAGAAGAATCATCTTCATTGTTGATTGGAAAGGAAGGTGCAGGCTTTTGTACTGTATCGGGGTGGATTGGTATTTTATGTGGTGACTGGTGACCATCAACAACAACTAATGCCTCTAATAATGCCATAATTACGTGTTGCGTATGGCGTAAGTATAGATGTATTTGAGTGCAATCTTAAATCTGGGCGCGCAAATGAAAATCGGTGTGAAAAAAGATCCGAAACACGGAAACACATCATTCTTTCCCTTGAACCTTGAATCTAATATCATCAACCTCTCACATCTTCTTCATTTTCCTTCACACATTACTGTCCACAGTACAGCAATAGGCTTCTCATCTTGCTGACTACAAGAATGACCATCAGTTGTGCCTGCAAGTATTCATTGTTGCTTCTTGCAGCGGCATCAACGCAAAACGTAACTTCCTTCACTATTACTAGTACTAGTAGCAATAGTATCTGCCATGGCTCCTCCCAGCAGCACCATGAAGAACCAGTACTAGCACATGTACACCAACGGACCCATCTAAATCCCCAACTTCAATCCTCCTCCTCGTCAATGGCATTGGCATCATCATTGGCATCGTCTGAAGGAGCAAGTAGTAACCGATCGGAAGCGACATCGACAATATCACTCGAGAACCTTTCCTCGAAAAATATACTGGTCATTGGTGGATCTGGGAGGGTGGGCGGCAGCGTCGTCTGCCAACTCACGAAACACAACGCAAATGTCATGGTGGGGGGAACGAAATTGGAATCATTTGAACGATCGCGGGAGAGATGGAAGCTTCTTTTTCCCCAATTCGCATCTCAATTCGATGCAATTACCTTTCATGTTGTGGACAGGGAAGACGATGCCTCCATTGCTAAAATATTGATGGAAGCGAATACTAATGCTAATGATAATCGAAAGATTGATCTAATTGTGCACACGGCTGGACCATTCCAGGGAAAAGTCAATAGCCCGAATGGGGTCATCAAGGCTTGCGTCGAACATGGAGTCGGATACATTGACGTATGCGATGATTACTGTACGGCCCGTGCTGCCAAAGCGGCATATACGGACAAAGCTACATCTATAAATTCAAATGGTTCTAGTTCAGCTAGTCCTGTGCCTTGTATTTTGAGTACTGGGTGTTGGCCAGGGGTTTCTTCGCTCAATGGCGAAACAATTGACGCAGTCCGTGCTGGAAAAGAGGCCCAATTTGAAACCAGAGGATTTGACAGTGGACTTTAACTTTTTTACAGCTGGAAGGTGAGTTGAATACAAGGTCAAATTGGCTCTCGTTGTTGCAGTCCTATTGTAATAGTTGAGTTGTCTTTGTAATAGTTGTGAATGAACTCATATTAATGATTTATTTGACCATTGCAATAAAGTGGAGGAGCCGGAGCCACTCTGCTGGTAGCCACTTTTTTAATTTTAGCGGAAGAATCTCTGATGATTGTGAATGGGAGTCGGAAAGAGGTTCCTGCCATGAGGGATTATTCCAGAATTCATTTTGGTGAAAAGGTCGGAGATAAGGATGTTGCGCATCTTAATCTCTTGGAAGCTGCATCTTGGTGAGTCTAGTTAGGTCATGGTTTGATAGTTTGAGAAAGTTTGGAATGCATGTGAATGATGAACTGAAACTGATGATAATGTCTCTCCATTGCTTGTCCATTGCGTTGATATAAAATGAAATCCCAAACAGCCATGATGTTCTCGGCATTGGTAATGTCAAGACACTCTTCGGCACAGCGCCGAATTTCTGGAATACATTGTTAGGACTGATGGCGCAGCTTCCATCCTCGTTCCTTGCTAATGAACCTCTGATGGAGAAACTTGCGATATTTTCGCTTCCCATTGTGCGGGTCGTTGATTATTTCGCTGGAGCGACTAATGCTATGCGAATTGACGTTACCTGTGACAAAGATCCAAGTGTCAAGGAGATGGCTCTATACGGTACGTACATGTCATGATAAGGTTTGAATCAAGATCGCAGATTGGTATTGGTATTGGCACTGTTGTGTCATTGCGAGCATTTTTCTTTTCTTGCATACTGACCACAGTCCATTTCCCCTTTTGCAGCACATGAAAATCTTGAACCCTGTGTAGGCGAATGTGTAACTGCATTCAGCGCAGCTTTATTGAGTGGAAGTGTACAGCCTGGTATCTGGTTTCCAGAAGAAGCCATTGTGGGCAAAGAAGATATTGCAGCTGTGCTGGGATTAGCGGGTGTTGGTGCTCATACCCTAGAAGTTGAAAGCAGTGATGGATTGCAATATGAAAATGTCTGGGGAATTAAAGAGAGTTAATCGTCTTTGTCTTTGCACCTTCTTGTGTCAACTAGAGAATTGGATTATTATTACGTTGCATCATGAAATGAGAACAGAGGTCTGCTTATTATGAAAAGAGTTTTGTGACATTTTATGAGCACATGCATGGACAGCTTTGGCTGTTTACATAGTATCATGATGCCAAATATAGATCTCTCTCACATTCTTATTCTTGTTGCTGGCCTTTGGTAATTTCAATCTCGTCTACTCGTGCCCGATGTTATAACTGTTTTCGTGTTTACGATCATTGTTTGTAATCCCATGTCCCATGTTCCTTATTCAACTTCTCTTCGCGCATTTTACACGGAGTCAGGGGTCCCACGTGCGCTGACTCATTCATGTGGTGGACGACACGCTCGCCAGCACGGACCAAAAGAAAGATCCATTCTGCATTCCACATAAGATCACAAAATCTATTCAAGATGAAAATCCTTTCACTCCCACTTATCTCTGCCTTGCAAATCCTAGTACAGACCCAGTACACATCATCCTTTACCATTAACCAACGCGTTAATTCCGGAAGAACTGTGCAAGTTGGTGATCAATCACGTTACAAAAGAATGAACAACAACAAGAATAGCAATTGTCTCGTAAACGGTGTCGCAGCTGCTTCGTCCTCATTCAAATCTGCAGGAACTGAACTTTCAGCGAGGACGACCTCAGAAGAAATTATCCCGAGGGAAATTCTATTCGGTAACCCGACCAACACTTCTCCGAATTTATCGCCAGATGGAAAGTATCTCGCCTACCTTGCTCCCAGCACAGAAGGTGTATTGAACATATTCGTCCGCGAAACGAGCGATGAAAATAACGATAAAGCACGCATGATTACCAGCGATACATCGCGCGGTATTCGTCAGTATCAATGGGCGAAGGATGGAGTGAACATTCTGTTCCTCCAAGACTTTGAGGGTGATGAGAATTTTCATCTCTGGGCGATTGACACTACAGCAGATGATCCTAAAGCAAAGGATTTTACACCTGGCGAGAATGTCAAGGCATCCAACCTCATCACCAACAAGAGATTTCCAGATGAAATCCTCGTGGCGACGAATGAACGCGATTCCAGCTGTTTTGATATGTATCGTGTTCAATACAAGACGGGAGAAAAGGTATTGGATACGAAAAACCCTGGCGATGTCCTCGGTTGGGGCAGCGAAGATACGTCATTTCAAGTTAGGGAGGCGCTAGTGAAGAACCAGGAGGATTCTTCTCAGATCGTTCGTGTGAGAGACGATGAAGATAGTGAATGGCGCGATCTCATCACTTTTCCCTACGGTGAGAATGGAGCTCTCGTTGAATTTTGTGGTGACAATGGAAAGAGTTGTTGGATGACTAGTAGCGTAGGAAGAGAGACGACTGCATTGCTGAAGGTTGATTTACAAACTGGAGAGACTCTGGAAACCATCTCATCGAATGATAAGTGTGATGTGGGTGGGATTGTGCTTGATGAAGATACTAAGGAATTGAGGGGAGTGTTTTACAATTATGCAAGAACAGAGCGTGTTTTTATTGACAGCAAGCTTGAGAAGGATTATGAAGTGCTTCAATCGCTTGGATCCGAAAACTGTGACATTAGTACCGTGAGCAAAACAAGTGACGAGAAGACGTGGGTAGTAGCGTACAGTCGGAGCGAAGGGCCAACTGAGTTCGTCCTTTATGACCAGGTTGCGAAAACGACGAAACCTTTGTTTGTTTCAAAGCCTGAATTGCTGGACTATAAGTTTGCTCCTATGGAAGATGTTGTCATCACTGCTAGAGACGGATTGGAGATGGTAGCTTACTTGACTAGAGCTGATACTGAGAAGAAGACACCCCTAATCTTGTTAGTACATGGAGGTCCTTGGGCAAGAGATTCATATGGATTTAACCAACAAGCCCAATGGTTTGCGAATCGTGGTTACGCTACCCTTCAAGTTAACTATCGTGGATCAACTGGATATGGAAAGAGCTTTTTGCACAAGGGAGATGGACAATGGGGTGTCGGAACCATGCAGGACGATCTCACTGATTCTGTGAAGTGGGCAATTGACGAGGGTATTGCCGATGCAGACAATATTTGCATTTATGGTGGTTCTTATGGGGGATATGCCACTCTTGCAGGTTTAACTTTCACACCAGATCTTTACAAGTGTGGTGTCGACATTGTGGGTCCCTCTAACATTAAGACTCTGCTTGATTCCATCCCAAGCTATTGGGGACCATTGCGCAACGATATGCTCAAAAAGATTGGTGACGTCGATGCGGATGAGGAATTCAATCGCAAAATCTCACCACTCTATCACATTGATAAGATTAAATCAGCCCTCTTGATTGGTCAGGGTGCAAACGACCCCCGCGTCAAGCAAGCAGAAGCTGATCAAATTGCATTCGCCATGCAGAAGAAGGGTATTCCAGTGGAATATGTCCTCTATCCAGATGAAGGCCATGGATTTGCCCGCCCCGACAACAGAATTGATTTCAATGGCCGAGCTGAGAAATTTCTTGCTGAACACTTGGGGGGCAGAGCTGAAGAGTTTGTCGAGGTTAAAGGAGCAACTGCAATGTTTCCCCTCCTTGATGAGAAGACAGTAGAAGCATAATAGAAAAAGTTCCAAGTTTAAGACAATCAAAAGGAAACACTAATGAGCCGCGAATGATCCGAACTTTTGATACCAGTGATCTGACACCGAATACTGACAAAGACCCAAATGGATGTGATTTTTTCACTAGTAAGTTTCAGCCCTTTGTCGCTTTCGTAGGGAGATCAGACGATAGTAAATATGGAAAATGCTACGATCAGCAGTGTTATTAATAAGGTAAAATGAAATAACAGCGAACCGAGAAGGAACAAGACATTTCATTCATTTGTACAAAATATATAGGTTCCTCGGTGTCTTTCATGCTGCCAAGTGCATCGAGCTGTCTTGAAGGAAATATAGTTGTACACTCTGCAGCAATTAAAGATACCTGTTGATCAAAAGCCTCCATCAATTGATCTAATGATACATCCAATTCTTGTTCGTAAAATTCATAATGATTGTCGGTTTCTGAGCTATCCTGGACATAATATGGCATAATACATAATACCTAACTTTAAAGCAATACAGTTTGCTGTTCGGTCAAGAAGGAAGTCAAATTTGTTGGGCTGCTAGAAGCTTCTAATGTTGGTTTGGAAAATGATGTGATAGTCGGTTCGATTGGGCAATCGAGTTGGAGAGATGATGTGATAGTCGGTTCGATTGGGCAATCGAGTTGGAGAGATGATTAGTATAATAATGGTCCCATGGCCAATTAGATCAACTAATCTAGATAATATCATTTAATTTACTAACCCATGGCTACAATCAAACAATGACTGTTTGTTACCACTTTTCATCTGTTCATACAATTATTGCAAATAAACAATCTTCTCTCTTCTCTCTCTCTCTGCGTGCTCCCACTCCTCAACGCCAGTAGTGCAGCTTCGCTACAATCTTCAAATATGCCCATGACCCATGATGCTCACCCCGCGATTTCGTTCTCGCTCCCCATGCAACTTTCGCAGAATTGATAATAATAAATATTTTTCAAAAGATATTTGTCAGTCTTTTCCAACAACTTGGGATACTTCCAGATGCATTCTTTTGTTCTATTTCGAGGTAGATTAGTCTCTCTCTTCACATACGGGCTAGATACCAACATTCTAGGCTGAAGCTTTTTAGACATATACTGAAGATAGGTTGTGAACTGATTTTTGAAATCATAGCACTTGATATCAAAATGTTCCGTCAAATCCTGATGAATGCGATCTAACATTACGAAGCACTTATCGATAGATTTGTAAAACTTCTGATCCGACGAGGCCTCGCAATCCAACTGACGATTATTATGATTGCATTGTGACATAAGATGATCCACACGATCACGGCAGGGTACGTGTAGTTCCATTGGAATACCATGAAATGTTCTGTTCCCAAAGTGACTAATCCAAAATTTCCATTTGATTTCATGGCTGACATAATTACAATTCTCATACCCGATTTTTTCCATTTCTCCAAAACTCACCCTGTCCCTGCCGAACTTTCTCATAGCGTTGGGACTATGGTAGGTAGCCTTGGCTATTTCATTCTGTTCATACGAGTCATAACTGTATCCTTTATGTCCGCATATACGTTCGAATTGATTGGCAAGAATTCCATTGAGAGATGTACCTCCTGTCTTTGCCATATGCAAATGACCATAGATGATATTTGGATGGACATAATCTCCGGGTAGGGCTGGCATTGGTTTGCTAGCATTGCTATCATGCAAAGTGTTAGAAGTAGTAAATACAGAACTGACAAGAGATCTCGGCTTTATAGAGTGTGACGACGCTAGTTGTGACAAGAATGGGTTCATCAGCTTGTATTGTCTTTCAAAAGAAAGGAGTGAATAGAACATCAATACGACGAAGTAGAGTATCCAGCGCGCGTTACGATGCATTGTGATGCGGTTGTTGACATTCATGATTTTCACTTATTTCGTTGTCGGTGTTCAACAGTAGTTGTATTATCTATTATCGCTTGATTAGACTACATTAGGTCTTTTCCTGGCAGCTTTGGTGGCGTGTGTACCAGTCCGGAAAGATGAGTAAAATAGATGAATGACCCGTGGACCAATCCGGGAAGATATCTTAAAACACTAGAATATTCAAATAATGTAGCACAATTCAAATGTGTTTTTTTCAATCAATCCAAATATTGTAGCATAATGATGATGTTGTTATACAAGAGCCCTATGGTAAGAAAAAAGGCTGGAACGAGAAGATTGCGATGACAGCTAATTGTATGTCAGGAACTAATTACGTCACGGAGATGCTTTTGCTTGCTTCTCGAGGAGGGGAGATGATGATGACAAGCCATTCTTTTTTATTCTTTATTTTGAACACAGTAGTTGAACATACAAATTCCTTTCATCTTTTGAAGGACGTTAGATGAGTATTTATGGTATCGTATGTATGATCTGGTATGATGATGTCAAATAATTTAGAGATTGGAAAAATGAAATTAACGTGACAGCAACCACACATCATGACACTCGTTCAAAATTTATATTTGGGGCGTAACGGAATTATAAAAAACAAATGTAGCAGCAGCGCATGTACTAAAGACCTACAGAAGATTATGGACCATTAATAAGTATCGCAGTACAGTATTTTATAAAACTGATTACTACGACTATTTATGAAAGTATTAGTGCGTACTTAATACTGCATGATCAGACCTGGACTTCCGAGTGGGAAATCTATTCGCATACCACTTTCAAAATTGACGTGAACGTTCTGTACATCTTGCCCTACAGATGGCATCACGACCTTTCCACTTCCATGTACCGCGTGCTTTACCTTGGTTCCTACCGGAAAAAATATTGCCGAGTCCATCTCGGGTGGTGGAGACGCGTCACTTCCAAAGTCCTGTTTATTTCTTCTCGGTGGCACTCTGGACTTCTTTGTCTGAGGTCCTCGCGAATTGAGTGTGCTCTTACTGCTCAAGGCACGACGACCGCGTTGAGCTGCATCATTTGAAACAGGTCTACTCATTGTTCTCTGTGGAGTTTGGGGTCGTGCTCTGAGGTTCGATCCCCCATCAGAGTTGTTTTTCTTTGCGTGGTAATTTGCCCATTTTTCTCTCTCTTCACGGTTATCTGCCTTTTGTTGCAACATTTGTTTTGCAATCCGTCTATCGTCCTCGGCCTTTTTCATTGCATGAGAGGGATCCGATGTTCGCCGAGCTGCAATTTTCCTTTTGACAACTTTCTTCTTGGGAACAGGTATTGCAAGAGGATCCATCGAAGCTCGAGGTGGAGATCTGATCTTTTTTGCCTTCTTCATTTTTTTTGTTCGTGGCATAGCCGCATTGTTAGAACCAATTGTTGACACAGACTGACGAGGCGTTGAAGTAACTTTTGGATTTTCCTTTGTTGCAACTAGGGCATCAAGGAAACGGCTCCTTTCTGCTTTGTTTACTTTGAAACCTTGTCCAAAGAATGTGGTCACTTCTTTTCTCCATGTCATTATTAGATGAGTTTTTGCCCGTGTCATCGCGACATAAGCAAGACGGCGTTCTTCGTCCAGTTCAACAGAACCTTCTCCTTCCATTATAGCTCTTTGTGTCGGAAATGTAGACTCTTCATTTCCAACCAAGAACACTGCGTCGAATTCCATTCCCTTTGAAGCATGAATAGTCATGAGGTTGGCAATCAGCCGGCTCTCATCTGAGTCCGAGTCGCTATTTGCAGTTTCAGTCTCTGTTAAAAGAGAGACGTCGTCCAAGAAATTAGCAAGCGGGCTCATTTCTTCCATTTGAAGCTCGCCATCAATCTCTGTCTGTTTTCTTTCCATACATGATCCATCCTTAGTGTACCGTTCAGAAGCATTCAGCAACTCCATGACATTTGCCCACCTGTCAGCAAACTCGTCGCTCGTTTTGGAGATTACATCAAAGTGATCTTTTAAGCTCATACTCTCAATAGTAGATCCCAGCAGTTTTGCTACAGTCTGAGATTGTGCCTTACGATACAGCTGATTCATCTTGTTTGCGAAAGGAAGGAGTTTGTTAAGCGTCCTTTTTGTGAGAATTCCCTCTGGTGGTAGATATGACCTATCATCTCCCTGACCAGTCTTTGCTAGCGATAGTAGTATCTCTAATGGGGTTGGTTGAGGACCATTAGGGTCATTTGCCGCCACATGTCTTGAAACTTCTTGACAATATGAATTGAATTCGTTGAGACTCACATCTCCCAAGCCGCGGCTTGGTGTTTTCATTGCTCGAGCCATGGCAGTCTTGTCCTTCCCATTGTACAACCATTTTAGGAAACAGAGACAGTCCTTGATCTCAGCACGAGAATAAAACGTTCCAGCACTACCTCTTACCAGATATTTTAAATTATGTTCAACACACGCTTCCTCCAACGCGCGGGATTGTGCATTTGTTCTGTATATCAAAGAAACAGTTGATGATGGACTCAGCACTCCTTCGTTAGCCATCTTGTTGATTTCTTTGACAACAAAAGTTGCCTCTGCTTTGGCATTAGCGCAGGCAAGAACTCTAGGTGACGGTCCCTTTCCACGCATTGGTTTCATATCTTGGCGAATAGCTGCATTGGCATTACTGGTAGATTTGTCAGATATCACCTTCTGAGCTGCCATCACAATGTTAGTGGTTGACCTATAGTTTTCCATCAAGTACACAGTGTCAACTTGCTGTTCTTGGCCAGCCTCGAAGTTGCGGACAAAATCTGACATACTCTCGGCATGTGCTCCTCTCCAACTGTAAATACTTTGATCTCCATCCCCAACTATTAGAAGACTATCTCTTGACAAGAGCCGAATCAAATCGAGTTGCACTTCTGAAGTATCCTGAAACTCGTCTACTAAAATATGCGTCCATCTTCTTGCCATGCGATCCCTTACATCCTCATTTGTCTTGAGTAACTCTCGAGTGTACAAGATTAAATCATCAAAATCCATTGAATTTTGAGACAATAGTGCCTTCCGGTATAAAGGATACACGTCTTCAGCAATCTTTCGAACTTTTGATGTCATTTTGACACCGCCGGGTTTATCTTCTTCGTTGCCACCTTTGGATTTTCTACCGTCCACTTCCATGGCATCATCAGACTTTAATTGTCCGACTGCATTCAAAATAGTAATAGGTCTAATATCGGCCTGTCCCCTTCCACTACCCTTCAAATCAACACCTGCATCAGTAAGACACTGCTTAATGATACGCATTTGCTCACTTTGATCGATAATGGCATAGGACCCGTCGAGCATTTCTCCTTCAAGACCTTTGGATCTATAATGCTGAATGGAAGGAAGGCTGTCGAGTGCACCACTATTCCATCTCAAGATCTTGGAACAGATGGAATGAAAGGTTCCCAAGGAAACTCTATTCATCATATTTGATGAAGCTTCTCCAAATCTAGCTTCAGATCCATCAGAATCCACTACTTCTTCAAAAATGGCATCGTCATCACCGCTGTTTGTCGGCGCTTCCTCACTGTCTACAAATTGAAGTTGGTATTCCTCATCCTCGCGAAGTAAACTCTCGAGGCGATGCTGCATTTCAGAAGCAGCCTTTTTAGTAAAAGTGACTGCCAGAATTCTGCTATTTTTCGTCCCATGCTCAACTCCGTTATCTTCCTTTAACAAGTAGGCAATGCGGCAGATCAGAACTCGAGTTTTACCCGCACCTGGCCCTGCGACAACACGCGTGATGCTCGATAGCGGTTGAGTAACTGCTTCTACTTGCGCATCGTTCAGTCCATCTAAGATTATGTCATAAGTTGCACCATTGCTTTCGACAGTTGTTGCTGCCATGTCTTCTTCGATGATAATATCATCTCCTTCTTCTATTTGTGTCGATAGCAGCTTACTCATCGAAAACGCTCTATTTGAAACCACGCGGGGCGCATCGAATTGACATATTGTCATCCTCTGATGAGACTTCAAGCCAATCGATTTCCCCTGAGGCCTGACGCTTTGAAATGCGAGATCTCGAAAGGACTTATTACTTGTTGCAATGTTGCGGCTTCCCCTATTTGCTGATACCAGGAGTAGTGATCTACTCCATACCGATGACATTGATAAAATAATAATAGCAGCAGCCAGTCGATTCTGCAGTTGATTGCTTTGCTTTCCTTTTCTCAACATGTCTCCCTCTTTATCATCCCTGATGATCTGAGATAACGGGAATGAAGGAGAAACTAGAAAATGGAATAATGCTGAGAGTTTTGAAGGATTATGGTTTTGGGTTTTGGATTGGATTAAAAATTAAAACATGAAAGAAGAAAAATGATTGGCAGTTGACAGACTTTAACCACTGTATAACCGTCTGACGTTCACCCTTCTAACCTCTTCTAACCAACGCATTCATTATAAAATTTCCCATATTATTTATTTATCATCACCACCATTTAGTCTACGATACCATTTACCACGTACAATATGAATGATAATACAGAGTACTTTCATAAAAGGAAAGTGCGTCTATTGATTTTTGTCTAGCCAATGATTTGTATCATATCATTATTTTTCCGCAACACTTCTCGCAGGTCATCACCAACACTGTATTCCAGAAAGACCCTGAATGGAACGTTCATCATTTGTGACGCATCACAAGGATCACAATTCATTTCCACCAATCTCGTAACTTTGCTCTGCAATCTCTCTAATTCTGCGGAAGATGGATATTCTATGCCTTTCAGGATACTTTGGTGTTTGATTCTTTGCGCATCGACAGTTTTGGGAAAGGAAGGATGCTTGGCACTGCCATCTTCTAGCCTCCCACGTGTGCGTTCCAACAGTTTGTCCACAAGGTCAACTTCATCCTTACCCGTTGGCTGCAGGACAGCTAGCACAACAAGGTCTGGTTGATTCTCCTGTATGTATAATTCTCTAGCACCAGCATTTCCATTCGTGCTATCTACAATTCTTACGGATTGACAATGACCATTCAGAAAAGATAGCAATTCATTGTGAAGCATCGTTTTGCTCTTGGTCATGGATATGTTATTTCCCCTCATTGTGGCAAACTGAAAGTCTCTCTGCCACCAACAAACTGTATCAGGTGAACTTCGTTCTGTGAGTTGTGACGCGAGCGTACTTTTGCCTACGCCAGCAGGACCAATTGGCAGCACCAGTGTCTTGGGTCGACGCAATAATTTCAGAACAGAAGCAGTATAGCCTGTCCCGGCGAAGAAATCGTAGGATCGAAAGTTTTCGATGTAATATCCATGGGGACCTGCCAAGAAATCCTCCACATCCCTCACGAGACTTTTTGTAGAGCACGAGTTGTATATTATGCACTTGACAGCTGGATGATCCTTGAGGAGGTCGACGTAAAGAGGATTCAGTCCCTTTCTTCCCCCCGTTGTGACAACCACGACTGGAGGATGATTCTGCCGTTCCAGGGCCGCGTTCAAAGCTTTCTTCACGCCATTTGCCATTTCGAAATTGCCCAGATGGAGAACTGTTGCATTGACTTTATCTGCATGCCTTGCATAGTTCGCCTCTGCATCTTTGGCCACTAATGGGCAGTGCTGCACGGCCACCACTTCCGAAAAGAATTTATCACCCACCCTGTCTTGAATCGTACCAAATCCCAGGCCATAACTGTTAATATCTCGCCCTGAACAGACGAGTATGGCGCCTTCGAATTCCTTTATCCACTCAATTGTCTGCACAGATTGCAAGTCTTCTACTTCATGATTTATTTCACAGAATGCATCTGGACTTATTTGGTATGGCAGGCCTGTATGAGTATGTTCCAGCACATGCATAGATTCCCCGAACAACATAATAATTGGCACATCCTTTGTCGGTCTGGCCTGGTTGAAAGTTTCATTGTAGCAAATACACACAATTGCAGGAAATATCTTTGTCAGATGCTTCACAAATTGATCCTTTAAGTTATTCCAATCATCATCTCTTTCTCCATCATTAATATTACGTTGCACGGTCAGCCGTATCATCATGGAACCATCACGGACAGACTTTGCCATGACCTCACGGAATAATGTATGTTGCTCCATTTCGTGCATCCAATCATGTATTCCCTGACATACTTCGTTCAAATGCATTTCAGCCAATGGGGAAAGTCCCTCGAGCGGAAGATTGTATGTTATCTTGTTTCGATAATGCTGCAATTTTTTGGAGTGGATGTGGAGGTCTTCTCTTGCGGCAAAGAGGAGAGAGAACAGTTTGGAAACCCAGGATTCTCTTTTTACATGTGTCTTGCTACTTGTCAATTTCTTCTGGCCCATTCTTAATTCTATTGCCAGCACTGCCAGAAGAACCTAATTCTTGTGGGATTGATTGTCCTTATAGCCAGTTCAAAACAGTTGTGCCTGATGCCTAATGGCTGATGGTTAATGGTCAATGGTCAATGGATAGTCGGTCATCGGTGGCGCAAGGCGCATTCTTCCATATCTATTTTCATGCGCCAACAGATGAATTTGTGGATTGTGAATTCTTTTTTCGCGGCTATTTTACGTTCGTTCATTCCATTGTAACGGGTGTATTTAACCGTATGGTATGATAGAGAGCTTCAGCCCACTATCTTGAACATATCTTTGTTCCAAGAAAGCTTTTGGTTTATGTTCTAACGCATCTAAAAACAACATGCGATTTATGCTTCACGCCATTGTAATACCATATCATAATGTCCGCCTGCACCTCTTTGCGACAAGTACTAGTAGACTTCCCGCAACAAATGCTGCAGCTGTCAACAAACTTCCACCACTGCATGTTCGAAACACTAATAGAACCCTCATCAAAAGAAATTGTAAAAGGCGTTAAAAATTAGGTCATCATGGACCTTGATGAAATTCCAAAGACACTCATCTAGTGTCAATTCCAATACGAAAGCTAGTTGTCGACTACTAAAGGGACTGCAGCACTTCTGGCTGCAACAATTTGTGCTTCTTGACCAACTCCTGTGAATCTTGCAATTGTAGGTAGAGATGGAGATACAAGGATTCAAAGTGATTATGGCATTCGCAACAGGTGGCATTTGAGATGAAGGAATGTCTACACACAGGGTAGGCCTGAAACCGCAGGGAAGTGATGACATCAAAGTATGAGGCTCTGGGTTTTTTTCTCAAACGGAATGGGCATTGAACCGAATTTCGCTGACGTCGTTCACAGCAGTCCACGACGAGAGAAGGTGTTATTGTATATAATCACTGAACAATACAATCTTTTCTTGATCCGTCGCTTGAATATTCAACATTATAGAATTGAGGCTCTCCGAACGTATCACTACTGTGCGTCCTTACTTTATGTTTGGAATGACTCTCTCTCGTAGATCAGCCAGCAAGAAGATGTCATGAATGCTCCATTCTCATATCTATTTATATTCAGGGTCAATACGACCGATATGCCTGTTTGATGGCTATTAGTTCCCGCCTTTTACCCTCCGCTTGCGACACTAAAAGAGTATGAATCTTCTCTGTCGCCAAACAAATGTTAGCATTAACCTTCACTGAGTTGATCTTCGCATCGAAGTTCTCGTTTGAAGCTTTCATAGACTTTGTCAAGGCACCAAGCTCAGATTCAAAGGAACATTTCAAAGCTTCAAGATTTTGGGTCACAGGGTCAACCTCCGGACTTGCTGCCGTCGTCACCAATCTTGCTGCCTTCGCCAATGCCTCAGCAGCTAATTGGTGATTATTTGTCTTTGAACTAGACATGGGTAATAGGGTACTTCTATCATCGCCTGCTGCACTAAACGCGAAACCGCAACTTGCTTCTCCGCCGAAGGGAGTTGGAGCTTTTGTCAACATAGGTTGAAAAGCAGAACCACTACTTGCTACTGGTTTTGTAGTTGAGCTTCTGAAGGGTGTAGGAGCTTTCGTTGACATAGACATAGGTGGAAAAGCAGAACCACTACTGGCTACTGGTTTCTTAGTTGATCCGCAAAAGGGTGTAGGAGCTTTCGTCGACATAGGTGGAAAGGCAGAACCACTGTTAGCTACCGTTTTCGTAGTTGATCCGCCGAAGGGAGTTGGAGCTTTCGCTGACATAGGGTGGAAAGCAGAACCACTACTTGCTACTAGTTTCGTAGTTGATACGAAGGGTGTTGGAGCTTTCGCTGACATAGGGGGAAAAGCAGAACCACTACTTGCTACTGGTTTCTTAGTTGATACGAAGGCTGTAGGGGCCTTCGCTGACATAGGTGGAAA
>Ga0306864_1000625_pt1 | contig 15961 bp, 13 predicted proteins | sample AntRauTorckE5430_FD_190448 | JGI IMG/M metagenome (GOLD analysis project Ga0306864, IMG submission 190448) | Saline lake microbial communities from Rauer Islands, Antarctica - Metagenome Torckler E5 #430 (v2) (version 2) | ecosystem: Environmental > Aquatic > Non-marine Saline and Alkaline >...
CTTCTCTGAACCTCAAAAAGCTACTCAAGTTTTTATTTCCTACAAACTCCGAGGTTTCCCCGAAATTTCAGGGTAAACTGGGACAGGCAGATTCTGTTCTTTGAACCTTTTTCGATTGTAACAAGGTTCAGAGAACCGAACCCGCTTGTAGAAAAGTAATGTTATCAATGATTTTGAGGTTCGGAGAACCGACACCGTTCTCCGTAATAGAATTTCACCGTTCACTAATAGTTAAAGGGTTTTCCTATAAAAAGTTGAATTGACAGAATTCTATTTTATGTTCACTTCGTAAACGTTTTTTGACCGCCGAGTTCTCGCATACGCATCAACACTAAATTACGTAATATGTAATGTTTTAACAATCAGCGTTTTGAATTATTAAAAAACGATTATTTTTCTGTCGGAATAAACCGTGTCGGTTTTGAAACCGATACGGTTTCAAAAAATCACGGAAAAGCCGACAGTTTATTCCAAATTGCGTTTCAATTAGTGGGAAAACTGATACGGTTTGAACATTCACAATCAATTCTGCATCCAAATAATTTTCATCTAAATCCGTAATCACTTCAAAATCCCAAATATGTTTTTCGGGTAACGTAAACAGCCAAACATCTCGATAAATCCCACTCATTCGCCAATAATCCTGACTTTCCAAATAACTACCGTCCGACCAACGAATCACTTTGACGCTCAAATCATTTTTCCCAGCTTTCAAATATTTAGAAATATCAAACTCCGTAGGTGTCATGCTGCCTTCGCTATAGCCAACTTCTTTCCCATTTACAAATAAATAAAAAGCAGATTGTACGCCTTCGAAATGAATGAAAACTGGTTGGTTTTTCCAAGTTTTCGAAATTTCAAATTGGCGAGAATATATTGCTGTGTGATTTTTATCAGATGTTATAAATGGCGGGTTTGAACCATCAAAAGGTGCTTTGATATTGGTATAATGTAAAAATGAATTATCACTAAAATTATTATTCATTTCAGTATTTGAAGGAATATTAATTCCAAATTCCTTATTTGAACCATTTTTAGCCGTAAAGTCAATCGCCCATTCTCCATTCAAACTCACAAAATATTCCGATTTCGATTTCTCAAAAGTCAACGCTGTTTTTTCGTTTTGAAACGGAATAAAATGTGCGTGAGCTGGGAGTTTATTAATACCGAAAATGGCGAAACCTTGGTAAGGTTGAGCGGAAATATTGACGCAGAAAGTCAAAAGAATAATAAAAACCGTCATGCCGACGAAAGTCGATATCTTCGGAAGGCAACGGAACAAACTTTCAGATTTTTCACCAATTAAAACTGGTAGCTTTTTGAAAATCGAGTCCTTATGATTGGCAGATACTGAACCACGAGTACTCAGGGTAGCATGACGGATTTTATATATTTTTTGATTTTCTTCGTTTGGTTTTTTTCTATATTTATTGGGGTTTATACATTCTCGTCAGGATTTTCCATGAAAGTTATTTGGTTTGTATGTTAACAATCATTAAAATTACTTGTTTTCATATTAATATTCTAATCCTTTCTATTTTTGCAAAAAATGGTCGCTTGTTAATGACGTATAAAAAATCGGCTGTCGTCAATCGTAAACCGTCAATCGTAAAAAAAAACTATGACAAATTTAAGTGTAAATATTAATAAAATAGCGTTGGTCAGAAATTCACGAAAAGGGAATTTTCCAGATTTGTATCAAATTGCAAAAGACTGTGAAACCTTTGGTGCGCAAGGAATTACGGTGCATCCTCGACCAGATGAACGCCATATTCGTTACGCTGATGTGCCGATTTTGAGGGATTTGGTGACAACCGAATTCAATATTGAAGGAAATCCGATTGGCGATTTTATGGATTTGGTCTTGAAAAACAAACCGCATCAATGTACGCTTGTTCCAGATTCGCCAGACGTTTTGACTTCTGATCAAGGTTGGGACACGATTAAAAATGCCGACTTTTTGAAAGATATTACGGCACAATTACAAGCCTCTGGCATTCGTGTTACGATTTTTGTTGATGCAAATCCGAAAATGGTCGAAGGTGCGAAAGCGGTTGGAGCGGACAGGATTGAGCTTTACACGGGCGACTTTGCGAAGGGATTTTCGACGAATCCGAAAGCTGCCGTTGAGTCACATTCGATAGCGGCACGAGTGGCGAACGAAATCGGAATTGGCGTTAATGCTGGTCATGATTTGAACTTGGATAATTTGACGTTTTACTGCAAACACGTTGAGAATTTATTAGAAGTTTCAATCGGTCACGCCTTGATTGCCGATACGCTATATTATGGTTTGAGCAATACGATTCAAATGTATAAACGAGCATTGAGCGACGGAAATGCTTAGTTTTACTTGGTTTTAAGAGGCTTTAGGAGGTCGGACGCCTGACGGTGAGGTTAGGTTTAAAAGCGTCCGACCCTTTTTTTTCCTTTATAACTTATTCACCGAACTAATAAAACATCGCCTGAAAGTTGATAATCCTTTGTCTCATTTGGTGCATGATGTTTGAATTTTAACGCCCAAATATAAACGCCAATTGGTGCATTCTTACCATTTACCGTTCCGTCCCAACCAGTGAAACCATCATTTATCGCACTGCTGTAAAAAAGGTTTCCCCAACGGTCAAAAACCATAAATTCATAATTGGAAATAGGAAAGTCAGCGGAAAAGTAAGCGAATAATTCGTCATTTCGACCATCAAAATTTGGCGTAAAAGCATTGGGAACAAAAGCCGTAACCTCACATTTTTTTTCTTTAATAAAAAATTCAAAAATAACGTGTCCACACCTGTAATTCATTCGATAAGTATAAATCCCTGGTGCGGTCAATGTCCGAATATACGTTTGAAAACCATCTTGCCATTCCACATCCAAATATTCAACTGCCATATTTGGAAAATAGGTTTTCATATCAACAGAAACTTCGCCCACTTCCCGACACAATAATAAGGTGTCCGTGATATAAGTTGGCATCGGAATCATTTTAATTTTATCAACATTATAATACACCCTACTGATTTGACCGTCAAGCGTTTGATAAGTCGAATCACAGGGTGAAGATGCGGTAAAAGAATCAATCGTCATGCTAAAACCAAGGTGTGCTTCGCCTCCGTCGGCTATGAAACATTCCGCCAATGTCGTCCATTCAAAAGATGGAATGGTGTCTTGAAAAGGGTATTTATCAAAAGTAAATAGTGGCTCAATATTAATATTGAAAGCGGCATCAAAATCAATTTTAGTTGCGGATTGAATCGTATCATGTTCTAAATAAACTTGTAACGCCATCGCTGGATTTGAAAAGCAATAATGAGGATAATATTGATGGTCTATCTCTTCAAGACTGTTCCATTTGCCTCGGTATCGAACGTCAATCGAAAAAAAATGTGGAATTCCACCTTCGAGCGGTCGCCTCAAAGTCGTTCCGAATATTTCAGAACCCATTTTCCCTGCATCGGTAAAAATTCCCCAAAAGCCGAGAAAGTTATTTCCTTCGCCAGGGTATTGCCGAACGGCTTGTGTTTCGATAGAAGATGCGACACAATCTTTTACATACAAATCGCACGTTCCAGCGACATTATGCCAAAATTCGCTATTTAATAAAGATTGTGAGGGAATCGGACAATCAAATCCATTAAAATGGAATTCAAAGTCTTCGTCAGGAATAAGGTTTTGCGAAAAGCCAACTTGAACTTGAAATATGCAGCAATTGATTAGTATAAAAATATATTTTTTCATGTTTAATAATATTATAAGGAGTCGGACGCTTACCCGACGGCGAGGCAGGTTTTCAAAAGTATCCGATTTTTTTTATTTCATCTGGTGCAATTAAATCAAATTTTAGTGACCAAATATAAATCCTATTTGGCGCAGTTTTGCCATTTACCGTTCCGTCCCAACCCATGAAACCGCCGTAATTTTTACTTGTATAAAAAAATATTTCCCCAACGGTCAAAAACTATAAATTTATGATTAATAATTGGAAAATCTGCCGAAAAAAAACGGAAATAATTTGTCATTATAACCATCAAAATCTGGCGTAAAAGCATTGGGAACAAAAGTCATTAGTTCGCATTTTTCTTGTTGACTATAAATTTCAAACTCGGTATTTTCACATTCATAACTTAAAATTAAATTATAAAAACCACCTTCCGTAAAAGTCTGTTTTGTACCAATCGTTCCGTCGCTCAAAATCGGTTGAAACCTTGTAACATCAACCTATCCAAAATAATTAACCGCATCAAACCCTATCTTTTTTTTCTTCATAAAATAATAACGTGTCGGTAATTTTTGCAGGAAAAGGTATTATTTTGGGCCATTCTTCTAAAATTGTAAAAATTGCACCTTAAAAGTCTGCGAAAACCTGCTCATAAGGTTTCCCCGTTCCACCCCGATATTCCTGTCACGTCTATGCGATACCAATGCTTACAACGTTAGAAGGGTAGCCAATAAATGGACGTATGTTTTAAGATTAATTGGCTTGGAAAATACAAATAAAAGCGGATAATAATGCCGTTAATCCGCTTAAACAATATAAAATAACATAGAAAGAGCGGATTATAACTGGTATAATCCGCTCTTTCTATTGTGAAAAAAACCTATGGGGTTTTTTGAACTCCATAGGTTTAGAACAGTTATCAAATCTCAAACAGCCATTTTGCACCAAATTTTTCAACTAAAACATTGTCATAATAATCGGCACGTTCAAAAAGGTTTTGCAACAAAATTGCACCAGTTTCCATATTCAAATCTCGTTCAAAAATCAAGACTGATAAAATAATGCTACCATCTTTAACGCTGAAATTCAAGCCTTTAAGTAAATAATTTTGTTGCAGTACAAACTCGTAAAGCGTTGCATTCGGTTGTTCTGGCAAGTGACAAAGTATCGCATCGCCAACGATGTAACCGTCTTTTTCATTATAAATAATCTGAATCGTTGCACTGCCTTGATTGACCTCCCAAGCGTTCGGCCCTTTTCGGGCTAATTTTATTTGATAACCCGTTTGTTTTAACAAGTTTTCAATCGTTCGGGCGATGCCTTCGGGTTCATAATTTTCGATTTCAATTTCTAAAAATTGATTACAATATGGACATTCTTTTTTTAATAATTGCGTTTCCGCAACCAAAGTTTTGCAATGAAAACATTTTGTAACCACTTGGTTTTCAATACCTTTTATTTTTTTATAATAACCAATTATCGCTTGAATCAAAAAATCACTTGCGAGGGCAAACGAGAAAGAATCGTTGATATTGTACATCGCCGAATTAATCCCTAAAACTCGGTTTTGAGTATCCAAAACTGGGCAACCGCTTTGGTCAGAAACAATGGGCAAATCCAACTCCAAATAAGTCATTTTATCCGTTTGTTCAATCGTATCAACAAGTTCCGTTTGGATGATTTCTTGCCATGAATTTGTTGGAATCGCTGCAATCCAAACTGGAATTTCTGTTTCTAAATTATCCAAAGTAAGCAGCTCCAAATCAGGTGCTTTCCAACCTTCCGGAATCGCCAAAAATGCCATATCTAAAACCGTATCTAAGTATAAAACCTTCGCCAACGCCTTGCCATTTTGTCCTTGCACAACGACTTCCGCATTGCCTCGAATGATGTGTTCACACGTCACTATAATTTTCCATTTTGGCAATATAAAACCCATTCCAACACTGGTTGGCGTTGCAATTTGAATAAGAGTTTGTTGGTAAATTGTAGCAGGTTTCTGGTTTCGGTTCACTGGTTTTTTATTTTAACGTTAACTTTAATTTTAACTTTTTCCGTCCACCGTCAAGCGAAACGTCCGTCAAACCGTCAATCGACTCATCATTTCCAAATAAGATTGTGCAAAAGTCCCTAAATTCTTGAAATCTAAAATCTCAATTTGCGGTTTCAAATTTGGATAATTTTTGCGATGTCGTTTGACAATTGCATTGATTTCATGTCTAATTGCCGTTTTATTAAACGATTGATTTTTGTCCTTGTATAAATCAAAACGATATCCCAAATTTAAAAAATAACCTGATTCCGTAACTTGATAAAACAAATGAAAAAATGCCCGAATCGGCAGTGGAACAGCGTAATTAAACAAACAATAACCAACCACGTAACTCCCTGATGACAACGCCACATCGTAATTTTTGTGTTTAATATACCATTCCATATTCGACATTTCACCATCAATAAACGCCTGAACGCTATCGTGATGAACTGGCATCGTTACGCCAAAAGTCGAGGTTGTTTGATAAATCTCTTTGAGAATTTCCGCTTTCGGGCGATTTAAAATCGTTTCAAATTCGGTTTGTAACAAGCGACATTTTGCAGCAATTGTTTGGTCATCATGAGCGAAATATTCTCGATTGATTCGTTCCAAAACTTCCATGATAAAACCTTCGGGACGAATCAAATAATCCAATTTATAACACAAACTCATCAAACAATATCCCTTATTCATAGACGGAACGGTCGGCGGCATCGTTTCGATTCGCTCCAAAGTTTCGGTAATAGATTGAATTAAAAAATCGTATTTAATCGTTTTTTCCGTTTCCGAAATTTCCTTAATATGCCCCGTGTCAACAGTTTTTAAGGTTTTAAATTCATCTATCAAAAGGTCGTCTAATTTGTCCGCATTCGTTGCGACTTCTTTGAGTGCGTCATAAAGTTTGTAAGGCGAACCGTCCAAAACATAGGTATTAAATTTCATAATAATACCATTTTTATCGTCCAACGCAAAGCGACCATATTTCAGCGAATAATTTTTTTCCATCAACCGTTTCATAAAATCAACCTCCAGCGTTTCCGCAACAGCGACCTTCGTTTCGACCTCTACTCGCTGCTCATCTGCAAAGCCAACTACTTTCTTCGACCCTTGCAGTAACTCGAATCGAAGTCCTTTATCGTCTTCCCAAAACTTGACATTATCTTCTGCTTCATCTCTCAAAAAATTAAAAAAATGAACGTAAGCCTTTACATATTTTCCCTTTTCAAATTCATCAACGGAGCGTTTAAACGCCGCCTGCTGTTCCTCTGAACGATAGGAATCGCTGTATCGCCCAAAGTGAATACTCGGTTCGGTCGATGATTTTCCGCCAAAAAGTTTATCAAAAAAGCCCATATCTGATTACTTGGTTCTGGATACTGGTCAAATATTAGAGAAAAAAGATACATAAAATACGTATCCACCTATTGTTTTGATTCGTTATAACGGTCAAACCCGCAACTCGAAAACGCACAATCTGCACCTTCAAAGTAACGAAATTATTTTGGATTTTGTAGCAGTATAATGACAAAAATCATACTCTTTGATAATTCCTATAAGTCTTATAAATTCCTACATAAATAATACTTTGAAATCATTGAAAACAGGGAGTGAGTGAGTAGATAACTTTAAGTCACCTGCTCACTTTTGTACCGAGTACTCGGTATCAAAAATCTTAAATTATTAAACTGGTTTAATAAAAAATAGGATTTTCAATTAAATATTGACGTGTAGAATAGGGGGTACACGATTAATATTGGACAATTTATTCCCAATTTGCCACGGTTTACTCCAATTTCCTTTCGGGGAAGACCTGCAATACGATTCCTGTGACCTTCAATACAATTCCTGCAACCTACAATATGATTCCTGCGACCTGCAATTATTCTTTGGGGATAGGAATCTTTGATTTAAAATAGCATGTTTTCTTACTTAAAAAGTGCCATTAAACCAGAGTAATAATTGGGCTTTAAATTATTTATGGCTTTATCTAATATTGGTTTAAAGTAAATTCAATTAATATTGGTTTAAAGTAAATTCAATATGTTTATTTAAATATTTTTTGAGTGATACCAACGTTTTAACCTTAGAAGGACAGCTTGTTAAGATGAGTATAGTTTGCTAATCCGTTATTTATAAACAATATCGTTTGTCGTTAAAACTAAAAATAGCGATGTTTTATATCTATTATTGTGGGTGATTAAAATGACAAAAACAACAAAAATAATGAAAATGAAAAATTTGTATCCAAATCAATCAAGGAAGTTGTACAATAAGTATATCGACCTTTCGAATCGCATTCGTAAAGCTATAAAAAATGGACTATTTTATAAATATAGTTTCCAAAAACAGCAACAATTCTTAAAAATTTTAAAGGGTTATCAAAAGCAACTACAAAGGGCAGGTATTGCTTTAGGTACAGCAGTCGTATTGACGTTGCCAGCCGCTACCGCACAGGCTCAACAGCCAGTAGCAAATGGCTCGCAGTTTCAAGTGAACACTGTTGCAACCACGAATAATGTGGCTTCTACGGCTGCTATGGATAGTGATGGTGATTTTGCCGTAACATGGGCGTCTTATGACACTACCTCAAGTACTGATTATTCTATCTATTTGCAGCGGTATGATAATACAGGCGTAAAACAAGGTAGCGAAATCAAAGTAGCAGCTGATGCTGCGTATCATCCAACTTCACCACAGGTAGCTATGGATGACGACGGCGATATGGTCGTTCTTTGGTCAACTTTTGATACAACTACTTATTTAAGTGATATTTATTTTCAGCGCTACGATAATAATGGAGCAGCCGTAGGTACAGAAACGAAAGTCAATGACTTTACCGTAGCGATAGGTTCTAATTCTGTAGCGATGGACGACGATGGCGATTTCGTGGTAGTTTGGTCAGGTTACAGTTTAGGTGGCTCGAACCTGTACATGAGAAGATATGATAACAATGGCACTGCTTTAGGTGGAGAAACGAAAGTAAATGATACCTCTTATTTCCCTCTTCTGACAGATGTCGCAATGGATGCCGATGGTGATTTTGCGGTTGTTTGGATGGCTTATGATTATAATATTTATCTTCAACAATATGACAATTTGGGAGCAGCCGTAGGTGGAGAAACTGAAATAGGTTCACCTGGAAACTATAGTGTTTATCCTTCAGTAGCGATGGATGATGACGGCGATTTTGTAGTTGTTTGGACGGATTATAGTAATTATGCCGTAGAAATGCAAATGTATCACGCAGATGGCTCAACTCAAGGTGCTGTGACACAAGTAAGTACGAATGCCATTAGTTTGGATGCTGCCGTGGAAATGGATGCGACGGGTAATTTTGTAGTTGTTTGGAATGGTCTTACGAATTATAGTACTTACGGACAAGCCTACAATTCAGTTGGTACAACACTTGGTAGTTCATTTTCAATAAATCAAGGAGGAGTGAGTCGTGGTTTGGCGATGGATGATAATGGTGATTTTGTGGTCACTTGGCAGGCGGAAGATTTTATGACAAATGATTATAATATTTACGCTCAACGCTACACTGGAAATTTACCAACGGCAATAAAAAATCAAGCGGTTACTTTATCACTTGAAATTTATCCAAATCCTACCACAGAAATCTTGTATTTAAAAACGCCTGAAAAAGGATTGGCTAAGGTTTATAACCTTTTGGGACAGACGATGATGGAAGTAAGCGTATTAGAAAGTTCTACCTCAATTCCAGTTGAGCAATTACCGAAAGGGAATTATTTACTCGAATTAACGAATGATAAAGGACAACAAGCAACGATGAAATTTGTAAAACAATAAGTTAGGCATTAGACACTTAGTAGTGAGTCAAATTAATAATGTCGGTTAATTTTCATGCTTAAACCGTATCGGTTTTTAAAACCGACACGGTTTCTATTCGACACGATTAACTTGACTTACTACTTAGACATTAGCCGTTAGCCGTTTTGCTTTATCAAAAATATCCAAAAGCGAAGCGGTCTAACGTCTAATTATAATTATAAAAATAAAAAATGAAGCAACCTCCAGCACCGTTTAGTTGCGTTTATACGCCTAACTTACCAGAATTATTACTACAATTAGGCTGTACAATTGCATTAACAACCTATCAAGCAGGGAAATTAGTTTTTTTTAGTCCTGCGAATGAAAATAGTCTTATCCAATTACCAAGAGATTTTAAAAAAGCAATGGGACTTGCCGTTGATGGACGTAGATTGGCAATTGCTACCAAAGATGAAGTTATCGTCTTAGCTGATGCTTCGGGATTAGCAAAAAATTATCCGCCAAAACCAAATACTTACGATGCTTTGTATGTTCCACAGGCGATTTATCCAGTCGGCATGGTGGATATACACGATATGGATTGGGACAAAAATGGAAAATTATGGGCAGTAAATACCCGATTTTCTTGCCTTTCAATGATTGATGATCATTATAGTTTTACGCCAAAATGGTCACCGCCTTTTATCAAAAGCTTTGAGCCGACCGACCAATGTCATTTGAATGGGATGACGATGGTTGAAGGTATGCCTAAATATGTGACGATGTTTGCCCAATCGACAACGCCTAAAGGTTGGCGACCAACGGTTGAAACTTCTGGGTTAATTATGGACGTACCTTCTGGCGAAATTGTCGCTCAAAATCTGCCGATGCCGCATTCGCCTCGTTGGTTTGATGGCGAATTATATTGTTTGCTTTCCGCAACAGGCGAACTTGTCAAAGTAGATACGAATACAGGAAAATACGATGTTCTTTGTCGTTTTGATGGTTTTGTAAGAGGACTTGCAAAGCATGGCGATTATTTATTCGTAGGGCTTTCAAAACTTCGGTCGAATTCATCAACTTTCAGAGATTTGCCAATTGCCAAACGTGCCATTAATTGTGGTGTCGAGGTGGTTCATTTACCAACGGCTACCGTTGTTGGAAATATTCGGTATCAATCCAGTGTCGAAGAATTGTATGATGTTCAAATTATACCAAAATTACGGCCAGGGGTTTTAAATCATTTAAAGGACGATTATCGTTTGGCGTTGAATACACCGCAATCTGATTTTTGGTCTTCGCCAGAGCCTGAAGAAGGCAATTAATTAACTTTTATTTTTAATACAAAAACATTTACAGGATTACAAAACTTTCAAAGTTTTGTAATCCTTTTTTTTGATAAAAACCCTCCTTTTTTTAATAAATTGAAAAATATTCGTTTGAATTTTACAATTATTAATTGATAAAAATCATCAATCTATCTTATCGTAAAATAAAAAACTGTGTCTTATCTTTGCTAATCATAATTAGGCGTCGTTACTCGTGACGAATTTTAACCAATCATTCTCGAAGAAAAATCGGGATTTTATTATATCACTAATCGAAAAAAATGTATCGTAAAGAAAAAGACAGTATCGGATATGTAGATGTGCCTGCGGATAAATATTGGGGTGCTCAAACGCAACGTTCTTTGGAGAATTTCAAAATTGGCGGTCAGAAAATGCCGATTGAAATCATTCGTGCGTTCGCAATTTTGAAAAAAGCAGCGGCTTACACCAATGTCGAATTGGATAATTTCCCAATCGAAAAAGCGGATTTAATCGCGCAAGTTTGTGATGAGATTTTAGCTGGAACATTAGATGCGGAATTTCCATTAGTCGTTTGGCAAACAGGTTCTGGAACGCAATCGAATATGAACGTAAACGAAGTCGTTGCCAACCGTGGACACGTTTTGAATGGCGGTGGGTTAACGGACGAAAAGAAGGTTTTGCACCCGAATGATGACGTTAATAAGTCACAATCTTCAAACGATACTTTTCCAACTGCGATGCACATTTCAGCATACAAAATTCTGGTTGATGTAACGATTCCAGGCATGGAAGCTTTGAGAGATACGCTGCAAGCAAAGTCCAAAGAATTCATGGGCGTGGTGAAAATCGGTCGCACACACTTCATGGACGCAACGCCGGTGACGGTTGGCCAAGAATTATCTGGCTATGTGGCGCAATTAAACTATGGTATCAAGGCGATTAAAAATAGTTTTGCTCACTTGTCAGAATTGGCTTTGGGCGGAACGGCAGTTGGAACGGGCTTGAATACGCCAAAAGGTTACGATGTTTTGGTGGCTCAAAAAATTGCAGAATTAACAGGTTTGCCATTCATTACGGCTGAAAATAAATTTGAAGCCTTGGCGGCTCACGATGCTATCGTGGAAGCGCACGGAGCATTGAAAACCGTTGCGGTTTCGTTGATGAAAATCGGTAATGATATTCGGATGTTGGCTTCTGGCCCTCGTTCGGGAATCGGCGAATTAATCATTCCTGCCAACGAACCTGGTTCTTCTATCATGCCTGGGAAAGTGAATCCGACACAATCGGAAGCCTTAACAATGGCGATGGCACAGGTTATGGGCAACGATGTGGCGATTAATATTGGTGGTATGACTGGACATTTTGAGTTAAACGTGTTCAAACCAGTAATGATGTTCAATTTCTTATTTTCTGCTCAATTAATTGGCGATGCTTGTCAAAGTTTCAACACAAATTGTGCGGTCGGTATCGAACCAAATTATAAACAGATTACACAACAATTGAATAATTCATTGATGTTGGTAACGGCTTTAAATACCCATATCGGTTACGATAAAGCGGCTACAATTGCGAAAAAAGCCTACGCTGACGAATCAACGTTGAAAGAAGCAGCGACTGAATTGGGTTATTTGACGGCTGAGGAATTTGATGCTTGGGTGCGTCCAGAGGATATGATTTAGGATTTTCCACCGGTATAACCTGTGGTTATTCATATTCAACCCTTTCAGGGTTTGTTTTTATAAAATATTGAAACGCTACGCCTTTTTGGTGTGGCGTTTTTTCGTTATTTTAACGAAAAATAAGTATTTTTATAATTCAATTATTTACAAAATCTTGATTTATGATTTTAGAAGCAAAAAAGTATCGTTTAATGGAATCATTGATGAAAATTTCAGATGAAACGATTTTTGATAATTTAGAAAATTTGGTCAATACTTACTTACAGAACCTTGCTTCTGTCAATCATTTGGTAAAGCCAATGAAAGAAAAGTTAGATATTGACGAATTAATCAAAACACAAAATTATCAAGGTGCGGATAAGGAATTTATTGACGGTTTGGCGGACGAAATGGATATCGAAGAACCCATCGAAGTGCTATTAAAAATGATTTAAAATGAAATATTTTTTAGATACGAATATCTTAGTCATCTATCTCAGAGGAAATCCAACAAAACACTTCATTGATAGTCGATTCAAACCTTTTGAAATTCCCAATGTCCCCCTTATTTCTGTTGTTACCGTTGGTGAAATTCAGGCATTTGCATTAAAAAATAATTGGGGCGAAAAACGAATAGCAAACTTGAATAAGTTTCTACAGCAGGTCTTAATTGTGGATATAAATTCGGCAGATATTATTGCAAAGTATGCCGAAATTGATGCTTTTAGCCAAGGTCGTTTGAAAGATAAACCGTTAAAAGGAAGTTCTCGGAATATGGGGAAAAATGATATTTGGATTGCCGCAAGTGCAGCTATTGCAAATGCGATTTTTCTAACTACGGACAACGATTTTAATCACTTAAAAGAGGATTATTTAAGACTGGAAATGGTTGAACTTTTGAGATAGCTGATTTTTTTTGCTACTTTTTAATAAGATTTATTAAAACGCTACGCCTTTTGGGTGTGGCGTTTTTTCGTTTGACAAAATAGAACGCCGTTGGTCTCTACATTTTTTAATATCTTCACCTTGAAATTTTATTTATTAATAGATTAAAGGCATCGGACGCTTTTGAAGCGTCCGATGCCTAAACTAATAAAACCAACTAATGAAAAAACTATCAATTCTATTTTTGGCAATTTTGATGTTTGCGGCGTGTAAAAACCAACCGACCGAACAAGCGACGCAACAAACGCCTGATGCGAAATCTCCGATGCAAGAAAACTTAGCAATTTATACGGATTTTACGCTAACGGCAGATTTATCAACGCTTTCAGAGAATCAAAAGCAGATTATAAAGCTGTTGATTGAGGCGGCTGATGTGATGAATGAGCTGTTTTGGTACGAGGCTTATGGCGATAAAATGGCACTTTTGGCGGGTATTGAAGATGTCGATACGAAAACTTTTGTTACCTATAATTATGGTCCTTGGGATAGATTGGACGGCAATAAACCGTTCGTGGAAGGTGTGGGCGAAAAACCTGCTGGGGCGAATTTTTACCCAACGGACATGACGAAAGAAGAGTTTGAAAAAAGCACTTTGAAGGATAAAGCGAGCCTTTATACTTTTATTCGTCGTGATGATGCTGGCGAATTAAAGACGGTTTGGTATCACGAAATGTTCCCTGAGCAGGTTGCGAAAGTTGCTGGGTTATTGCGTCAAGCGGCAGAATTGGCGGACGATGCTGGGTTCAAAAAGTATTTGACCATGCGTGCAAAAGCATTGGAAACAGACGATTATTTGGCTTCTGATTATGCGTGGATGGCGATGAAAACGAATCGTCTGGAAGTGGTGGTTGGTCCAATTGAAAATTATGAAGACCAATTTTTTGGTTACAAAGCGGCACACGAAGGTTATGTTTTGATTAAGGATATGGACTGGAGTAAGAAATTGGAAAAATACGCTGCTTTTTTGCCGGAGTTACAAAAAAATCTACCTGTTGCGGATGCGTACAAACAAGATAAAATCGGCTCAAATGTAGATTTGAACGCTTACGATGTCGTATATTATGCTGGTGATTGCAACGCAGGAAGCAAGACAATTGCGATAAACTTGCCAAATGATGCAAGGGTGCAAATCCGCATGGGTTCTCGTCGTTTGCAATTAAAAAATGCGATGAGAGCGAAATTTGATAAAATTTTGTTGCCACTTTCTGGTGTTTTAATTGACCCGACTCAACGGGAATATATCACGTTTGATGCGTTTTTTGCAAACACGATGTTTCACGAAGTCGCACACGGTTTAGGGATTAAAAACACGATTAATGGAAAAGGAGAAGTTGGTGAGGCGTTGAAGGAATTGACTTCGGCTTTGGAAGAAGGAAAAGCGGACGTTTTGGGTTTGTATATGATTACGCAATTGCACAAAAAAGGGGAAATTGATGGCGATTTGAAGGCATATTACACGACTTTTATCGCCAGTATTTTCCGCTCGATTCGCTTCGGTGCGTCTTCTGCACATGGAAAAGCCAACATGATTCGCTTCAATTATTTCCAAGAAAAAGGCGCGTTTTCTCGCAATGATAATGGCACTTATACGATTCATTATGACAAAATGGAAGACGCAATGAACTCGCTTTCTGAGTTAATTTTGACGCTTCAAGGAAATGGTGATTATGATGGTGTGGCGAAGTTAGTCAAAGAAAAAGGCGTTATTACAACTCAATTACAGGCAGATTTGGACGGTTTGACGGCTAAAGGAATTCCTGTTGATGTGGTGTATAAACAAGGGATTGACGTTTTGGGATTGTAGAGTATTTGAACCACAAAGGGACAAAGGACACAAAGGGTTTCACAAAAGTTATCCTATTTTCTTTGTGAAAACCCTTTGTATCCTTTGTCCCTTTGTGGTTCACTTCCTAATTTTTTGGTTGTAAAGTATTTGAACCACAAAGGCACAAAGACCACAAAGGGTTTCACAAAGAACAACTTTTAAAAAAAACTTTTATGAAAACCCTTTGTGGTTCACTTCCTAATTTTTTGGTTGTAAAGTATTTGAACCACAAAGGCACAAAGAACACAAAAGGCATTCACAAAAGTTATCCTATTTTCTTTGTGAAAACCCTTTGTATCCTTTGTCCCTTTGTGGTTCATTTCCTAATTTTTTGGTTGTAAAGTTTGAACCACAAAGGCACAAAGAACACAAAAGGCATTCACAAAAGTTATCCTATTTTCTTTGTGAAAACCCTTTGTATCCTTTGTCCCTTTGTGGTTCACTTCCTAGTTTTTTGGTTGTAAAGTTTGAACCACAAAGGCACGAAGAACACAAAAGACATTCACAAAAGCTTTTTTTATTTTCTTTGTGAAAACCCTTTGTGTCCTTTGTCCCTTTGTGGTTCACTTCCTAATTTTTTTTCTCAAAAATCCCAACCTCATTTTCTTTTACCAAAAACCAATAATTTTTTTGTGTAAAAACCGATTCCTTTTTTTTAATTTCAAACGGCAAATCAATTTTTTGATTATCTAAGGTTTGAAA
>Ga0306864_1000626_pt1 | contig 15956 bp, 12 predicted proteins | sample AntRauTorckE5430_FD_190448 | JGI IMG/M metagenome (GOLD analysis project Ga0306864, IMG submission 190448) | Saline lake microbial communities from Rauer Islands, Antarctica - Metagenome Torckler E5 #430 (v2) (version 2) | ecosystem: Environmental > Aquatic > Non-marine Saline and Alkaline >...
TGAATCTGTAATATCCTTTAACAGATTATCACGATCTAGAGTGGATAATAATAGTATTTCCTCTTTTAAATTATCTATGTTCATAATCTAAATATACATATAATAGCTGTATTAAACTAGAGCCATACTATTTAAAAAATAAAAGAAAAAAATACTATTGAGATTAACTGGAATAATAGTGCCACCCATTTATATGTTTTTAATATACTGCCACACTCCTTCGCACAGATTTACTTCAAATTAAACTTATAATGTTGCAATAAATTGTTTGTTTTCCGTGTGCTTTTTATTAAAAACAATTACCGTAACTAAGGCTATGCTAATTATTTTTAATCTCAATCAGTCAAAAAACCTGTGCTTAGCTATGTCATGGCATAATTTAATTTATTCATATGACATTGTAGGTTTAATTTGGTATTACAAATGATTTTGATTGTTTTTTGGTTCACGATCCGATACCTTATAGAAAGAGGTGTTTCTAAATGTTGTGACCAAGACGAATTTTCATAAAAAACAAAAGAAGAACTAGTGAATACTCCATTATGGCTTTCATGCTTAAAAAATATCTGCTATAAGAAAATTACAGAATACGTGTAACATGTCTTAGCCCGATGTTGGTTTTCATTTCAAAAAATCACTTTTAGATCAATAAATCTATTCCTTTCTCTGCCGTTTGGTCTTTAAAAATAATCTGATAACTATTGGATTACTTTCATTATCTTTAATTCAATAATTTTGATAAAGAGTTGCACATGTTGTTTGATGAAACACCCTTAGTGTTGATAATAAGCGTACTATAGAATGCAACTGGCTCACAAAATTAACGTGACGACGATTTAGATAATAAAATTAGTGTCTGAATTATACTAAAAAATTAACATTAGGTTTGTACACAACTGAAAATACAGACTAAAAAAAGCAGGTAGAACAATTTATTGGTAGACCGAAAAATAGTACTGGAAGTATCCTTGATGCTCAGCTTAATGATCAAAAATCGGGAAGGTTATATTCTACTCAAGAATAAATGTTGAACCTATTAAACGACATTTTTTCAGGAATAAAGAATCTATAGATATCAATGCAAAACTCAACGTACACCAGACGAATTTGGAAATAAAATTATCGACGAAAAAAACAACTTCTTTAGCCTTAGCTCATGACTGGATTGATTTCAGGAATAAATCAGATGGTGATTATCTTGCGACTTAATGAACCAGTTTTAAAGAGGATCATTAATTAAACTGGCATGGCTGCTTATTCACACCATTAAATTATTACAAGTGATTTAACGAAAAGAAAAGCTGACAAGGGGTTCTAAATAAACAGAACTAATTTTGCTCCAAAAATTCATTTTTTACTAGAAAGAAAATTAGGAAATGATTTTTGGAAAGTACAGTTGTTTAGCACACGTCGTTGTGGTCGACTTTAAAAAGAACTCGACATGTAGAAATTTATCTGTTTAAAAAATAGTATTATGGACATTCAGGGCAAAACTAATAAAGAACTTCTAAGCGACTTCCAGTCCTTACTTAAAGAGAATAATTCTTTAAAGGCTTTAAAAAAGACACTTGCAAAAGAATTGAAAATCGCAAACAAAGAAATTGCTTTTCATCACAAAGAAAAAGAAAAGTGGGAAATTGAGCATAAAAAATTTGAAGCATTCAGCAATTCTGACAGACGATCTTCTCAGTATGCGAGAAGTTTAATCGAAGCATCACTCGACCCACTTGTTACCATTTCTCTTGAAGGAAAAATCACGGATATAAATAAGGCATCAATAAAAGTAACGGGGGTATCGAGAAAGAAATTAATTGGAACTGATTTCTTTGATTATTCTACTGAACCCGAAAAAGCACGTTATGGATACAAACAGGTCTTTGACAAAGGATTTGTTTCGGATTTTCCGCTTACCATTCACCATCAAAATGGAAAATTAACAGACGTATTGTTCAATGCATCAGTGTATAAAGACGATAAAGGCAAGGCGCTGGGAATCTTTGCTGCTGCAAGAGATGTTACTGCTCAAAAAAAGGCATCGCAATATGCGAGAAGTTTAATTGAAGCATCACTCGACCCACTTGTTACCATTTCTCTTGAAGGAAAAATCACAGATATAAATAAGGCATTAATAAAAGTAACGGGGGTATCAAGAAAGAAATTAATTGGAACTGATTTTTCTGATTATTTTATTGAACCCGAAAAAGCACGTGAAGGATATAAGAAGGTTTTTGAAAAAGGATTTGTTTCAAATTACCCACTTACTATACGTCATAAAAACGGAAAATTAACGGATGTATTGTACAATGCATCAGTGTATAAAGATAATAAAGGCAGGGTAATTGGAGTCTTTGCTGCTGCACGAGATATTACAGCCAAAAAAGCTAAAGAGTTAACCATTGCTAACAAAGAGCTTCTCTTTCAAAACGAAGAAAAGGAAAAACGTGCAGAAGAGTTAATTATTGCCAAAGAGCGAGCCGAAGAATCAGATCGCTTAAAATCAGCTTTTTTAGCGAATATGAGCCACGAGATACGGACACCGATGAATGGCATACTTGGTTTTGCTGAATTATTAAAAGAACCTGGTCTAACTGGAGAGACACAGCGCGAATACATTAGCATCATCGAAAAGAGTGGTCAACGCATGCTCAATATTTTGAATGATATTGTTAGTCTTTCTAAAATAGAATCGGGACTGATGGACGTCAACATAAAGGAAACGGATATTAACCAACAAATTGTTTTCATCCATTCCTTTTTTAAACTTGAGATTGAAAGAAAAGGAATCCGCTTTTTAATCAAAAAATCTTTGAATGGAAAAAAAGCTTTAATTCAGTCAGACAGTGAGAAAATCTATGGTATTCTCACCAATATTGTTAAAAATGCTATTAAATTTACGCGCAAAGGAACAATAGAATTAGGATATCGGTTAAAAACAAAAAAGGAGTCTTCAGAATTGGAATTTTACGTGAAAGATACAGGCATTGGGATACCAAAAGACAGGCAAAAGAGCATATTTGACCGTTTTATACAAGCTGATATTTCCGGAGAAATGGCCTATCAGGGAGCAGGTTTAGGTTTGTCGATTTCTAAAGCATATGTAGAGCTGCTTGGAGGGAAAATCTGGGTAGAAAGCGAAGAGGGTAAAGGATCAACATTTTATTTCACCCTGCCATACCGGATTGAGCCTAAAGATTGGTCTGAAAAATATAATGAAAATGACGATCCCGAAGTTTTGGGATTAAAAATATTGATTGCCGAGGACGATGATATATCGGGAATGCTTTTGTCATTCATGGTTAAAAGTTGCAGTAAAAAAGTATTTAGAGCAAGAACGGGTGTTGAAGCGGTAGATATCTTTCACAATAATCCTGATATTGATTTAATTCTGATGGATATGCAGATGCCTAAACTAAATGGAGATGAAGCAACTCGACAAATCCGACAATTTAACAAAGAGGTTATCATAATAGCTCAGACAGGTTTGATATTATCTACTGATGACGAAAGTGTAATTGACGCCGGGTTTAACGCTTGTATTTCAAAACCGATTAACAAGCGTAAATTGCTTGGGTTAATACAAAAGTATTTTAAGAAATAAGGTGTTGCTAGAAAATAAAATTCTTAAAGCCTCGGCTTATTGGAAAGAAAAAAGCGTTTACAAAATAAATGACGAATTTAGTTATGGTTTATTGAATAAAATTGTAAAAACTATAGCATTTAATAAAAAAAGAGGGACGGTATAACCATCCCTCTTTTTAAATATTATTATTTTAATCAACGATTAATTAATCTGTAATAGCGATCGTTCCAGTCATAGAGCCATGAAATTGACAATTGTAATACAAGGTATTCGGCGCATCCGTAGGAACAGTAAATGTGATTGTTCCAGATACGGCACCATTATTTGTAACACCAGAATTGTACGCGTTAGCTCTACCCGTACCTCGCACTGTATTTATCAAGAAAGGATGACCAGGAGTATCCATATTAAAAGTATAAGTACTTCCTCTTTTAAACGTGAAGTCGGGATTACTAGAATCTGAAAGTCCTTCTCCATTGAAAATGTAAGCTGAAGCCCCAGTATTGGTTACATCATAAGTCTTTGATTCTGGACTTTCTGGATCGGTATCTGCATTAGAACCAATATTTCCTTGAGCAACTATTGTCTCTAAATCATCATCACTTAAATGAACATTTATATAGGCGTTAGTTGTCAATAACTCGGTATAAGTTATTGCGGCACCGCCAACTAAAGATGATACTTGAGTCTTACTAATACCGGTATCTCCAATTACTGGATTTAAACCAACAATAATATTTCCTGTAGTAGCAATATCATTTTCATGTATATGCGCTGGGTGAATACCGTCGGTAAGCGTGTTAGCGAGGTTGATAGATACCAAGGTGGTTTGGTTAACACGTTCTGCAAATTCAACAGTACCATTAATAAAAACAACGTCTCTTTCGTTCAGGTCATAGCTTATGGTTTCACCTGTAAGCTCATTTTGTCCTATATCGCCTTGTGCAACAAGTGTAGATAATTCAGTCGCGCTTAAATGTACGTTTATATAACCATTAAAATCGATCAGCTCTTGGTATGTGATGGCAGTACCATCATTAAGACTTGTAAACGAAGTTGTACTTTTCCCTGTATTTCCGTTTACATCTTCAAGTGTCAAAGCTATGCCACCAGTTTCAACAGCAGTATTAAAATGAATGTGTGCAGGGTGGATACCATCTGCTGGGGTGTTTTGTAAATCTAATTCAATAGATAAAGTAGCATCGCTATTTTCTATAAATTTAGCTGTACCAGAAACTTCAAAATCACCTACTGTTCCTAAAGTATAAATTTTAGAATTTAGCTCACTTATTTCAGGGGGTTCAGGTGTTCCTGGATTTGAGTAGCCATCGTCATCACTACAACTAATAAAGAACAAAGGGATTATCATTAAAAAAGCTAGTAAATTTCTATTCATCATAATTTTTTGTTTAATTCTGTTTAAACAAACCTATAAAAAATAGTTATACTTGTTTAATATTTAACTAAAAAAGTTAAACAAAAATTATAGGGGGTGTAAACGTATTTGTAGAATTCAAAAGCAAATAATATTGAGAAATAATTATTACAGATAAATCATTTGAAGGTCAAAAGTAGATCCATTTTTAGCCCCGTATGATTAACTAAAGTCAATAAAAAATAAGATGAATTGCTTTGTTTAGTATCTACCTAGAAATCCAGTAAGAATTTCCGCTGGTTAGTTCTATTTTTACTAATTTGGTACATTAGAAAGGCAACTTCGTTTTTTTATAACCGCTACAGTTGACTAAAAACTACTTATAAAATTGATTAAATTTAAAAATTATATAAGTTTTTTCTTTAGTATCACAGATATAAATAGGAAGGAATTAATAGCTATGTTCTCAAAAACTAAACTTTAAAAAGGAAAATAGTTCACTAAAGCTTTACACTATTGCGAATGAAAGACTACTTCCAACTCCAATATAAAATGCTAAATAGGAAAATGATTGATTTTGGACTTCCACTTTTGATAGGATATCCACTTTTACTGTTTCTATTTATTCTGCTTTCCAATTATCTCTTCGGAAACACAGAATTCGCCAATTATGTTTACGGATTAATTGCATTAAGTTTCGTCTCAAGATTAAGTGATCCTAAACGAAACGATTTCTTAAAATCTATATTCAATAAAGACAAATACAAAAAATTAAGAGTAATAGAAAACCTCATCTATTGCTTGCCTTTCACTTTATTTTTAATTTATAAAGAACAATTTGTGTTTTCTATCCTATTAAATTTATTGGTAATTATTACTATGCTGTTCAACTTCAGCACAAATGTGAATGTAACAATTCCAACACCGTTTAGTAAAAAACCATTTGAATTTACTGTTGGTTTTAGAAAGACATTTTATGTTTTTCCAATAGCTTATGTCTTAACGTATATTTCAGTATCCGTTGGAAATTTTAACCTAGGTGTCTTTTCTGTGCTATTAATTGGAATAACTTGTTTTTCTTATTATTCAAAAATAGAAAACGACTATTTTGTTTGGAATTATAATTTATCTCCGAAAGAGTTTTTAGTGGAAAAAACAAAAACGTGCTTGATCAATTTTTTACTTTTAAGTTTACCAATTATAATTACTTTGAGTTTTTCATTTTTTAATCAAATTGATATTTTAATTGTTTTTATTCTTTTATGTTTTGCTTATCTCACGACAATAATTTATGCCAAATATTCGTCTTTTCCAAATGAGATGAATGTATCACAACTAATTTTAATTGCAACAAGTTTAATCTTTCCGCCAATACTCTTAATATTTATTCCTCTTTTTTATTACCAATCGATTAAAAAATTAAAAGACATTTTAAATGATTAAAATTGAAAAATTATCAAAGTTTTACGGTAAAAATCAAGTTCTAAATTCAATAGATTTAGAATTTAAAAAAGGAAGAGTATATGGCATTGTCGGAGAAAATGGAGCAGGGAAAACAACTCTATTTAGGTGCCTTTCAGGACTCGAAGATTATAAAGGGGATATCTCATCTAGCTATACTAAACTAAAAGACCATTTATGACTGTTGTTAACAGAACCGTTTTTTTTCTCTAAAATTACTGGAAGGGAATACATACAACTACTTGCCAACACAAGACAAATAAAACTATCCAATATTGAGAACAAAAACATATTTGATTTACCGTTAAACCAATATGCCTCTACTTATTCTACAGGGATGAAAAAGAAATTGGCTTTAACCGCAATTCTTTTACAAGGAAACGATGTATTTATTCTGGACGAACCTTTCAATGGTGTTGACATACAAAGCAATTTAATTATAACTGAAATTATAAAACGATTTAAAGAATTAGAAAAAACAGTAATTATTTCTTCTCACATTTTTTCAACTCTAGCGGATACGTGTGATGAAATTTATTTAATGAAAAACGGAGAAGTTATAAAGAAAGTAGAACAAGTTGATTTCAATAATCTTGAAAAGGAAATGAAAGAATTTACAGTTGGAAATAGAATTGACAAACTCGAGTTGAATTAAATAACAGTTGTTAAAAACGACTATCGTAAAAAATAAGTCACAAGGCACTAATTTCCATTAAAGGACCTCCATAATTAGCCTTGTAGATCAAACCTGATTTAGCAGTTGCGAAGGCCAGCTGAAAATTCCCTCTAATGAGAATCTACAGTTAAGCATGACTCTGCGCAAAGCTAACGCCGCGAAAAATAAATAGCTATTTATTGCCATCCCTCACCTTTTTAAAAATGACCAATTACGATATCCTCAGGCTTTTTTTTAGTTCTTCTATAAATTTATGTAAAGCCAATAAAAAAAATCAAACCTCTTCAACCAAAATTCGATCACAGATAGATTTGCCTAAAACCACATGGGTATAACCATTAAATGAAACAGTTAAACTTCCATCAAAACTTTCAATATGGTCCACAGTAATTTTTGTATTGAGTTGGATTGATTTGTTATTCAAAAACAATAAAAATTCAGTAGAACTATCCCGTAATGCTTTTACTGTGATAGTTGATTGTACAGAGATTTGGGAAAGTCGACTGTAGTTAGGCCTATTGAAATTTCCTTCTTTATCAGGTATTGGTGAACCGTGTGGATCTATTCTCGGAAATCCCATCAATTCGTCCATTCGGTTAAAAAATTCTTCTGTTTTAATATGCTCTAATTCTTCAGCAATTTCGTGAACCTCCTCCCATCCAAATTTCATTATTTGCATTAAAAACATTTCAGACAACCGGTGCTTTCTAATAATTTCAGCGGCTCGCTGTTTACCTTTTTCAGTTATCCTTATCGGTTTATATTTTTTTGAAATTATAATCCCTTCAGCTTGTAACTTTTTTATCATATCGTTTGCAGTAGGTTTACTTACCTGCAATTCTTCCCCTAAATCAGACAAAGAAATATCCTCGTTCTTTTGATGTAAATAGAACAAAGCCTTGATGTAATTTTCTTTAATATCTGAAGCCATAAAATAATTTTTTAACAAAAATAGAAATAATTACCGAATTATTAGTTTAGATAAGTCTAACATATTAGTTTTGCAGTTCTAAATAATATTTTGGAAAATCGAAAATTAAAAACAACAATGAACATTTCAAAAGAACCAATTCTTAACTCGGTTGTTTGCGAATATGCTCACAACGTAGATCCTCGTAACGCACCCGCCAAGTTTGTAGAGAGTTTTTTGACTATCGTCAACTGGGATTTTGCCCATATAAACTTAAACAACTAAGCAATGTGTGAAAGCCGTTTAAAGCATATTGAAAATCACTGGAAAGCAAAGACTGAAGTATCAAACGCTTTGTTTAGAAAAGGCGATTATGAACAATCCTTAAATGGATATCGAGAAGCACTAAACCATGCCAAGGTTTTGAACACCTATAAAAAAGAAGCGACTCGACTTAACATTCCATTTGTACAGTTGTTTGCCATTTCCTGCAATAACATTGCTTTTACCTATGAAGAAATGAAAATGAAGAAAAAGGGTGGCAAAATGCTCAAAAGGGTAATTTATTTCTTGTTGACTCTGGGCGTAACTAGCACCGTAAATTCAGATGAAATCCAAAGCGAGCTGAAAATAGCGATGCTCAACTATGCAGATTATGCTGAGCGGAATAGTCTACATACACAAAACATTACCAAAATACGTGAGGATGTAGAAGAGCACCTCACATTTATCGATTGAACCTATCATTTTATTTAAAAGAAAAGAACTGTACCTAACTAACCTTTAAATCAACTAGTAATAAAACAAAATTTAGAACAAATGAAATTTATACTTATTTTACTATCACTATTTTCCATGACTAACGCTACTGCTCAAGACAAGCAGGCCGAAGTATCTGGTACTGTAACCTACAATGGAGATCCTATTCCTTTTGCAAATGTCTATGTTAAAAATGGTACGAATGGCACAAGTACAGATATTGACGGTAAATTCACTTTAAACGTTCCATCGGGAACTAGTGCTATCGTCATGCAATCACAAGGATTTCGAACTCAAACAAAGCAAATAAGCAGTGAAGCAGAAATTACACAAGAAGTTAACTTTTCCCTTGTAGAAGATGTACTTGGCCTTGAAGAAGTGGTCGTGAGTGCGACCAGAAACCGCATTAGTAAGAAAGAGGCTCCTGTAATTGTGAATGTACTCAGTTCAAAATTATTTCAGGCTACTCAGTCAATATCGCTGGCAGACGGACTTAATTACCAGCCTGGAGTTAGGGTAGAGACCAATTGCCAAAACTGTGGATTCACCCAAGTACGCCTTAACGGGCTTGGTGGGCAGTATACTCAAATACTCGTAAACAGTCGTCCTGTTTTTAGTGCGCTTAACGGAGTATATGGTCTGGAACAAATTCCCATAAGCATTATAGACCGCGTGGAAGTGGTTAGAAGTGGTGGTTCTGCACTTTTTGGCTCTAATGCCATTGCAGGAACTATAAATGTAATTACCAAAGAGCCTATTAATGACAGTTGGGAAATAAGTTCCAATTTAGGAATTATAGGCGGTGAAGCTTTAGACCGCAACGTAAACTTAAACGCTTCAACAGTAAGCGAGGATTTAACTAGCGGCGTAACTGTTTATGGTATATTCCGTAACCGTGATGCGTTTGATGCCAATGATGATGGTTTTACTGAGATTACAAAATTGACTAACAATTCATTAGGTGCAAAAGCCTTTTTGCGACCTAACGATAATAGCCGTATAGGTGTAGATTTTACAGGAATTCGTGAATATAGACGTGGCGGAGACCGTCTTGATCTTGCGCCACAATTTACCGATATTACAGAAGACCTTGACCACAATACCATCTTTACAGGTGTGGATTATGAACTCTTCGACGATGCCCGTAAAAACTCTGGTACTGCTTATGTTTCCGTACAGAATACAGACCGTGACAGTTATTATGGTGGTTTAGGTGGTGGACGTACCGCAGCAGATTCTATTGTTGCGAACAATGCATTTGGAAAAACAACCGACCTTGCATTTGTTGCAGGAACAAAATACACACGTAATTTTAAAAGGGATGTTTTCACAACAGGTCTAGAGTATCAACTCAATGATACCAAAGATGCCATACCAGGTTATAACCGTTTGGTTGATCAAAAGGTAAGCAGCATTGGTCTCTACGCGCAGTACGAGTGGAAACCTTCTGAAAAATTTACGGCATTAGTCGGTGCACGTCTAGACCACGTTGATGTAGATGGTTTCTATACCATACAAGATGTGGCGCGATCATCTAACGTTAGTGAAACGGTACTAAATCCACGATTGACTATTTTGTATAATATTAATGAAGATTTACAGTTTAGAGGAGGTTATGCCCGTGGATTTAGAGCACCACAAGCTTTTAATGAAGATTTGCATATTTCATCGGTAGGTGGAGAACAGCGTTTTGTAATTGTTTCTGATGATCTTGAAAGTGAATTTTCAAACGCCTTTACCGCATCCTTCAATTACACAAAAGATTTCAACAAGACCCAAACCAATTTCTTGGTAGAAGGTTTTTATACTACCCTAGAGAATCCATTTACCATTGTAAGTACAGGGACATCCTTACCCAATGGTTCAATTCTTGAAGAATCAAGAAACGGATCTGGTGCTTTTGTTGCAGGGACAAACTTGGAATTGAGTGTATCGCCAAGTTCGGATTTCCTTTTCCAAGCTGGGGTAACCATACAGCGTTCCATATTTAAAGAAGACCAAGTATTGTTTGAAGCAGATGGCAGTGTACCTGGTGAACAAGATGTTATTTTAGAGGAATTTGTAAGGTCACCAGACGTCTATGGTTTCCTAAATGTCAACTGGACAGCTTCTGAGGCCTTTAGGTTTGACGTGACAGGAAGTTACACTGGCCCAATGATTGCACCACGTGTTATTAGTGATTCTGGTTTTATAGACTTAGTAGATACCGAATCATTTTTGGATATGACGACAAAGGTTACCTATCACTTTGACTTAAAAGATACATTTCACGTTGAATTGAGCGGTGGTGTTCAAAACCTATTTGATAGCTATCAAGATGATTTTGACCGTGGAGCGGGAAGAGATTCAGATTTTATATATGGACCAAATCGTCCAAGAACATTCTTTGTAGGGTTGAAGTTTGGAGACTTTTAATTTAGCATTTATGAGAGATTTTATTTATTTTATATTCATTTTTTTAGCTGGGCTCTTGTTTGTAAGAGCCCAAAGTGATTCTGAAATTGAATGGAAAAGTTGGCCAGAATTGGAACAAGCAATTAAGGAAAAACCAAAGCCAGTTTTCATTTTTTTTCATGCTAAGTGGTGTTCTTATTGCAAAAAAATAGAACGAGAGATCTTTACAAAGCCAGAAGTCATACAAAAACTAAACAGCGATTATTATGCTATAGAAATGGACGTAGAGCAAACCGATACCATCACTTTTGAAAGCATGAATTTTATAAATAAACAAGCACTCACCCAACGCAATGGAGTTCATGAAATACCGCTATTGCTCGCCTCGCGAAAAGGATTTCCATTTTCGCTACCAGCCACAGTTATATTAAATAAAGATTTTACACTGAAAGACCGCTTTTTTGAGTATTATACGTCTAAACTTCTGCTGAATTTTCTCTAGGTAAATATGATGTAAACTGATCAATTTTGCTTTTGAAAAAAGCAAAATATGGCTTGAGTAACTTGTTGGCTATCGCAACTAATGCTAGTTTTTTACTCTTTCCTTTGGCTACTATTCTTTTATAAAGCTCTCTATACCTTTTGTTCTGTTTGCAGATATAAAAGGAGCATAAAAACACAAGATTACGAAGCTTTTTATTATCCACCTTACTCAACCTTGCTCAGTTTCTAACACGACTTCCAAACTTCAAAATCGTTGGTGTAATCACTAAGTAGCTGCACAACTGTAAGGCCATCACAAATTTTGAAAACCCATCGGTAGCTATAATTAAAAACAAAGCTGTCTTCTGGCTTAAAAAGGTATGCGAGTCAGCAATGTAAGCTCTTATTGGTGTCTCCATTTTCAAGTGATAAGACCACTCCATTTTTATATAGAAATCATGCTGGTCTATACTAATAATAGCCAGTTGCGTCTATTTCTAATAAACAATCAGAAGGTGATTTTTTTAAAAATTTCTTAAATCTTGGCTCATCATTTTTAACTGATTATGACCTATAGTACTACCTTGGATATCAAAAACAGCTTTGCTGATGTCAACTCCAAAAGTTTCCTTATAGTCATATATAAGAATTGATTTAGGAGAGAATCAGTTACTTTACTCACAACAATATTTCGACAAGCTCAGCGCAAGCTTAAAACGAGATTTAAAGTCTCATAGTCCTGATAGATTCTGTGTATAAGAGAGGGGATTATTCCTAAGGCTTTGGGATTGTCGAAGTCTGAATCTTCACCGTATATAGTAATTTTAATTCTCCCTTTTGTTCTGATTAATACCTAAAACTTAGTATTCCTTAGAAATATAACTTAAGACGCACAGAAAAAATTGGCCAACTGATGCTAAACCCCAGGGTAAGTTCACTTTTTAGAGGTCGCTAGATTTAAAAATTTGGCTTATAAAGAAAGAGTATAAAAAGAAAAATTTAAAAATTCGGAAAGCGTTTAATCGAATGGTAATGGCATTTATTAGCCCTATTATTGTTGTAAAAATCGGTTATTCATAATATAACAAACACGCAGAAAATTGGATCAAAAAAAAATTGACTTCATTACCAATTTCATTTCAGTTGAATTGGCAAATAATAAGTCTTGCTCGACTTTCTCCTTAGCATTGCGTGATGCTCGGCTTATTACGGGTAGAGATTTGTTAACAGGGGAATGTAAACATTACCTTTTACAGAATAATAAAAACCAACATTTAAAGCCATACTCTCCTATTTGCTTATTAAATTACCTCATTATTTTGGAAATGGTTGGGAAAATTTTCAAAATGAAAAACCAATCAGACTCTACTAATGGTATAGTATCTGCCCTCCTTAATTTCTCCGATCTAGAGGAAAAAGATAGATATACAATCAACGCATTGCGAAACGCATTAGCACATAGTTACTCATTAACCAATATCCCCGAAAAAGAAAAGTATTACGAACATTCACGTCACTTATTTGCTTATTACATAATTGGAGACTTTCCATTAATTCAATACCCTGATAATAAATAGAATGGAGGTTATTACCAAATTGAAAGTAGAACCTGGATTCAAATAAATAAATTATTCAATCTCATCGAAATTATTGTTAAATCCATTTTGGATAAAATTGGAAATGATGAAATTGAATTACAAATGGACATTGCTGAATTAGAAACAAGATATTATATTAACTACTAAAATGATAAGTGACAAAGGATATAGTGAACGTCGCAGTTAGGTTTTAAAAGGCAAAGAAATAATAAATCTAACAAAGGTAAAATTAAAACAATACACGGGCTTCAACCAAAAAGCTGTTCACGACTATAATTTCTGACCAACTGCGAATGAGTACTAATTTCAGATCAAAAGCAATTAGCAGTGCTCTAACAGCCTATCACTTAGAAACTGGTCAATATAATTCTGGTTTAAAGAAGCTCGTTCAAAATAGATATCACCAAAAAAATCTGAAGATGTTCTGACAATTTTTGATGCTGATTTAGTTCAAGATGATGATTTTGAAATTGAGGTGTCTTCCGTAAAAGGACCCATTTACGGTTCTGGTTATAGTTATGATACTCATGTTCCTTTACTTTGTTATGGAAATGGAATAACATATGGAGAATCAGTTAGGGCAGTTTCGCCTACAGACATAGGGTCCACACTAACAATGATACTGAATCCTCAATTGGCAAATTGAAATAGTGAGTACCTATTGAAAGAACTATTTAAATAATTTAAGGTTGAATTAAAAACAAAATACAGCTCTGATAAAGGATGATTGGAAAATTAAGGTCTACTGCGCAATTACTAACTGATTAAAAAAAGCGGCTAGTAACATTTACAGCTAATCGCTTTTGTCATTGCCTACTTGGAAATTCCTTCGGAATTTCCTCTTGTTCGTTTTCTTTTACTAATTTAGGTCTATATAAGGTTTACATCCATACAAGAACCTGTGGCCAAAAAATAAAAGCTTATTGTGGAACGCTAGGACTTAACCAATTTTACGATTATGAATTTAACTGAGTTTTTAGAGAAATTTGTCTGTGATAAATTGATTGAGAGTAATCGCTATTCATCCTTTTCCATCGCTCTTGAGGATGCTAGAAAAATAACAGGAAGAGACGTAGCAACTGGTGAATTAAAACATCATATTCTTACAAACAAAAATAATGGTCATTTAGAACCATATTCGTTCATTGGTATCACCAACTATTTACTGCTATTAGAAATAATTGGTAAAGTATTTGAACCAAATGTGTCTTCGAGCGGTAAAAAAGGAATTCGCGGGGCCCTGCAGCATTCCTCGGATATAGATGAGAAAGACCGATATGTGATAGAAGCTCTACGTAATGCTCTTGTGCATAGTTATTCACTTGTCAATATCCCATCAAACCAAGATCACAACGAGAATTCTCAACATCTATTCACACTCAGTGCATTTGAAGATGCGCCATTAATCCGATATCCAGATATTTCATGGGATGGAAATTTCAATAACAAAGCTGAAAATGGAAGTACAATTGTACAAACCAATAGGCTATTTGATGAAATTGAGCTCATAGTTGAAAATGTAAGAGCCGGTGTTCGTGATGGTTCAATTAAAAGCAGAATTAAACTGCCCGAGCTAAAAGCACGCTACACAATTCGTAGGTAATGCTATTGGTAACACAACCAAAACCCTATGCGGGTTTTGGTGCTAAATTAAAAGTAAATGAATATTAACAAACATACCGTTAGGCTGAAAGATTTGTGGCAATTTAATCCCGCTCTACTTATAGCCGAGCCTATGGTAGCGATAAGAACCCGCATACCTAAATTAAAAAACTTCTTCATAAATGAGACTTGAAATAAACAAAATAGAGACATTAACTGGACATAAAAGCTCCATATACGCTTTAGATATAGGGACCGTTGAACATCTTATTTTCTCTGGTAGTGATGATAAGATAATTGCTCAATGGAATTTAAAAACATTTCAAGGTGAAAAATTTGTAGCTAGTTTTCCTTCTGCTTTATATTCTATCTGTCACATTCCCCAACAAAAAATAGTGTTGGTAGGAACTTCAAAGGGTGATGTTTATATATTAGATTTAGAAAAAAAGAAAGAAATAAAAATTTTAAAAAACCATACTTCTCAGGTTTTTAATATTAGGTATTCTGAAGAAACCAATCGCATTTATACCGCTGGAGGAGACGGTAATCTTGCGATTTATTCACTTGATACTTTAGACTTAATCAAGCTAAAGAACGTATGTGATGAAAAAGTACGAAACATCGATTTTAATTATAAGACTTCTGAAATAGCTATTGCTTCAGGCGATTGCAACATTCGTATTTTTGACCTAAAAACATTACAGGAAAAAAAGGTCTTTCTTGGACATCAGCTTTCTTCAAATGTTGTGCGATTTAGTCCTGATGGAAAATTCCTTTTAACGGGGGGTAGAGATGGTGATTTGAACATCTGGCAGGTTGGAGATTACGAACTATTAAAATCAATTCCTGCGCATCCTTGGGCGATTTACGATATCGCATACAGCCCAGATTCTAACTTATTTGCTACAGCTAGTCGTGATAAAACTTGGCTCTAGTTTAATACAGCTATTATATGTATATTTAGATTATGAACATAGATAATTTAAAAGAGGAAGGCTCTAGTTTAATACAGCTATTATATGTATATTTAGATTATGAACATAGATAATTTAAAAGAGGAAATACTATTATTATCCACTCTAGATCGTGATAATCTGTTAAAGGATATTACAGATTCA
>Ga0306864_1000627_pt1 | contig 15955 bp, 15 predicted proteins | sample AntRauTorckE5430_FD_190448 | JGI IMG/M metagenome (GOLD analysis project Ga0306864, IMG submission 190448) | Saline lake microbial communities from Rauer Islands, Antarctica - Metagenome Torckler E5 #430 (v2) (version 2) | ecosystem: Environmental > Aquatic > Non-marine Saline and Alkaline >...
TAACTATAGTTATATATATATATATAGCAGCAGCATCGTTAGTAAGATCAATAACAAGCTGTGTTGCTATTTCCCATCGCAGGCGTGATTGTAGATTGAAGATACCAAGAATAGAATGGGCAGTTTTTCATTAAAGACATTCTTCTTTGCAGGGTCAGCTTTCTGGCTTGGATTCTCATTGAACTCGATGCTCCATCTACATGTTAAATCAAATTTCTACATTCCAGAGGATGATGGCATATTAGAATTGGAATTGAAAGTGGATTTCCGCAACGAAGAACCAAGTTCAAGCGCTAACCAAAACCCAGAATCTCGGCAAGTAAATTCAAAGATGGATGCAACTAAACATGCGAAGGATAAAGATAAGGATGAGGAGAAATCCATTAGAGAAGGAATAATATTGGATTCAACAGAAAATTCTACGATTGATTTGACAAGGGGTTTGTGCTCCGCAATATCATCTTCATTTCAATCTACTTCCTCCACGTTCATATGGAAGGAGAGTTTGGAATCTGTGATTTCCGAATCATCAAGACATTATCACGATGGAGCATACAACTCTCATGATTTCACTGCCAGGATGTTGCACTACCTCACTCCTCAAAGATTTCAATCCTCTGTGAAAACGCTACCATTCCATCAGTGGGAAAAAGTTGGCTCCATTCTTGACGTTGCCTTCGAGCGCTATATATATGCAAGAACATAAGAATGGTAAAGAGAACACGGATCCTGTTAGTGAAGATGAACCTAGAAAAATTAGAATATTAATAATGGGCAATTCGGTGACTGCAGGGGGGTTCTGTCAGAATAATCCTGAACTTGGTAAGATATCTGGAATGGAACGGAATGCTTGTTCATGGGGTACACGGCTGCGTCAAATGCTGGAGGGACAATTCCCTGGTGCTGTCCAATTAGACGTTGCTGCTTTCGGAGAAAGAAACACGCGTGGAGGTACAAAGATGTGGGAATATGATTTATTCAACGATGATGTTCCAAATCCAGATATTGTCATCAACACCTTTTCTACAAATGATATGCACGCAATGAGCGTAAAGGATGCAGAGATTAAGAATATGACTTTGGAAGATGCCATCATAGATAATCAGGAATTCATTAGGAAAGTCCTGAAACCATGAATCAGTTGTGATGATAAACCAACTCCTTTATTGTTGTATCTCGATGATTATATGGGAAATGAACAGAAAGTCATCATGGATACGCTGGCAGTAAAATCTGCACTGCACAAATTGTCAAGCTACTACGGAATTGGATTCATGTCCTATGCTGATATTGTAAGGGATTTCGTACATTCCAACCCACAAGAATTGTGGTTTAGCCCCAGTAAATGGCCGGCACAGCAGATCCATCATTCGACTGGTGGTCACATTGCCATTATGTGGGTTGTTGCCTACAACTTCCTGAATATGGCAACCGTGTACTGTGAAAGTTTAAAGATTGGACCAGAACACATTTACGAACCTATCGAAGGACTTTCAAAGCTTAAAAACCCAGAGAAGAAGATTATGGGAGAGCCTCGTCCTAAGCCAAGACGGGCATTGCCCCCTGAAATGAACGCCAATTTGACATTGGATAATATTTCTACAAGATGGCATGATATGGAAAATTCAACTATTGAGTTTGATGAGAAAGATTGTTCAGCTCAAGTAGGTAAATAGAAGGCAGGAACTGTGTCACTTTCATTTGAACTGGTATCTAGACAATAAGATGACAACTGTGATGAAATCATTTGTCGTCAAAAACGATGGCTGGGAAGTATTGGACGAGGGCACAAAGGGACTAGTATCACTTAAAAGAAATTCAACACTGCACCTTCGGTTTGACAATATCACGGACCAAATTCGAACTCTCAACTTAATTGCAATGAAAAGTTATGGTGAGAAGTGGGCAGGGAGCAAATTTACAGTAAACGCATATGTTGACAGGAACAATGCAAAAGATGCAAACACTTCAGCAATAAAATTGGGAAGTTTAGATATTGAGGGCCTTCATCAAAAGAAAAAAAGGGTTATATTACGCATACATTCACATCTTAATTATGCTTCTAATTAAATGGATTAAACATCAGAAGCTTCAAGTCGTTAATAGTGATACGTGGACGAGTACGTAAAGAACCCTTCTTCTTCTTCTTGCACGACTTGACCTTCTAGGGAGAAGAGCTAGAACTATCTTCAGACTCGCCTTTTGAAGATTTGCCACTCCTGCTGCTCTTACTCTTGCTGCTCTTGCTCCTTTTGCTATTGCTGCTCTTTTCCGAGGTTTCTACACAATCATCTTCATCTGTTTCTTCATCTTCATCTGTAACAACGGTACTGTTTGAGTCTGTACTATTCCTGAGCCCGTATGAAGAATCCTTGTAAACCCATTTGCACTCAGAGACAGTCCCAATGTCAATGCTTCCATTGCCCATATCTAGAGAAAGGTCAACCAGCTGCCCTTGAAAGAGCTCAAAGATAGCTTTACCGCTCTTGCACCTGGCAGGCGTACAGTATACGTCTTCCATAATCTCGGCAACTTTTCCTTCACGAATCTGCTCGAAGCTGACATCAATGACAGTGCGATTGTTCCTTTCGCAGTATTCATCCTTGGTCATGTTACTATCCTGGGAGAGTAAGTGGAATTGACAACGTCCAAAAGGCATGTAGAAGTGATGCTTTCGTCAGATGATAGGTACACTGTAGGATAGTTATTGTTTTCAAAGATGTCACTCAAGGCAATAGCGATCATCGTATCGTCCATACCACAGGAAGCAGGGACGCAAGCAGGAATAGCGACATCGTATTCATTCATACACTCCTCAATGGCTGAGAGACGAGTCACTCTCCCTCCAGCTGTCTGATCATACATCTCACATTCTGTAGTGAATTGGGCAAGAGCTTCTGTATTACCATTGAATGTGTAGTAGGATGGTGCACCAACTGGTGTGTCCAGCTCGTCAATCATGGTGGCCATCGTTGCGGGATTATGAATGGTTTGAGAAGTTTGTGAGGACGTGTTGTACATACTAGCGAGATCAGATAAGCAGTTTCAGATAGCATGGCACTGACAGCCGCCGGTGCGAGGAGGTGGATGAGGGAAGTTGCAAAGAACTTCATGATCTTGATGACTTAGAAATATGAGATAGTAGGGCAATGAGGATTCTGTGCAATGATTTTCACTACAAGATGTTTTTATGAGCTTCTGTCCGCTTCTGAGCAATCTTTAAAGCAAAAGAAGAAGGTTTCGTTGAGAAAGTAATGGATCAGTATGAATGATTTGGAACGATTAAATTAGACATGGAGAAGCATACGGATAGGTCACTACAATTTTGCAGATCTGTAAAATTTTCTGTTCATTGTTTATTGTATCTGTCACGTATCCTTCATTGTTGCTTCATCTGGTCGTGATCGTACTTCAATTGTCGTACTCTTCTCATTCTCATACGTGTGATCATTCTTGTCCATTATTTTTTCTTGCCAGCTTCTCTCTTTTCTCTCAATCGCATCTTGCTTGAATAGAATCCCAACTTTGGAAACTCTGACTAGGGTTAGGGTTAGCATGGCACTGACAGCTGCTGGTGCGAGGAGGAAGATAAGGGAAGTTGCACAAAAGTTCATGATCTTCAGGTTCTGTGCCATGATTTCACAGCCAGATTCATTCTTTCTACAGCTCCGATGACTTTTTCTTCGTGCACCTCAATTTTTTCACATAATGAGTGCGTGTTGTGCTTTACATGATTCATGAGGCTAAATGACACTGATGATGGAAACAAATTTTCCGAATTGAAATTGGACTATGGGATTCCTTTCCAAGTCTTGAGTCTTGAAGAAGACAACGGAGAATTGTATCATGGAAGGATGAAATGACACCTGTCATCCAGGAGCATCCAGGATAGGTAGGTAAATTAGCCGACGACCGTCGTGCAGGGATTATAAACAATGCGTTTTATTTGTGTCAACACGTCTTGTCGTCACTCGTCACAAAGATTCGCCTGTAAAATACCATATACAATATAAAGTATACTATATATTGTATAATATCTATAGATAGACACTGTTCGTTCTACAGTAATTGGTGCAGTTCAGCTCTATTCGTTTCATCATGAAGTTGAATCTTCGTCGTTCCAAGTCCGAGAGGCAATCAGATAATATCGAAGATAACGAAACAACAGGCGGGAATGAATTTGAAGTTAGAAGTGGAGATGTGCCCTCTTTAGCAGCCGACCAAGGCATTGTTGCATCAACCAAAGATAAGAAACAAGATGCATCCTTGATGGATTTAGGTTCTCCTCCCAGCACGGCCAACTCGACTTCAGCGGGCAAGCAATCACCAATGCCGACATCAGGAGAGAAAAAGAAGAAATTAAAGAAGACGAAGAAGAAGTCAAGTTTCATGAAGAAACTAAAGCAAAAGACGTCCGACATCTTTAAATCGGACGCAAATTGCGTAACTGAACGCATCACTGTAGGTGATCAATGTGTGATTGTTTCAATACAGTCCAAGTCTGTATCTTGGGACAAACCTCAAGAACCAATGATGGCAATGCCGAACAATGATCCCGAGAGAGAGACCCTGAAAAAGCAAAAATTCTCGTTGCTACGAAAGTCTAGTTCAAGGTCAAAGAAGGATCCCGAGCCTGATCAGGAGGCAATGCAAAGATCCGTGTCCACTCCTAATCCTAATGGTGCTAATCTCGAACCAGAGCAAGAATTGAAGAAGCAACGATTCTCCTTAGTCCGCCCATTCAGTTCGCGCAGAAGAAACAAGGATTGAGGTTGATCTTTTGGAAGATGTTTCAAGTTAAAAGCGAGACGATGGCCACTTATATGGCAGTATTAGTAATAAATAAATAATGAATAAAAATACGATAATGTGTAGTATGGGAGAACTAAGAGCTATGGTAGCTATTAGATAAAGAGAGTTACAATTATTTACAATACTATCATGATGAGATGTACCTAGGAAAGAAAAAGGGATTTTTTCCCAGGGTTGTTTCCAATAGTGTTGTTTTGATGCCCTAACCTATGATGATAATTTCGATAATCCTCATCGGTTTGGGTTCCTATTCCAACCACCCATCAAGCGGTGGGCGAAAAAGCACATGACGACGATACATCGACATGCTGATTATTACATCGATTACCTCTTCATTACTTACAATTGCTTTTCGAAAACGTTTGCCGTGCCTTGTCCCATTCCCTTGAAATAATATAGCAATCTAGCAATTTAGCGATCTAGCAATCTAGCAATCTAGCAATCAGCACAATGGAAGTCCAGCAAAGAAACGACACAAAAATCTATGCCTTATCAAATGGCCCCAATCTTCCTGAGTGGATTGGTGAAAGAGCTCGAAGAAATCTTGCCAAACGTGATTCTTCCATACGCCGACGCATTGAATTACTCCAGGATTTCGCCATGCCAGCTTCTTCCAATAAACTTGTCCAATCAAAAGACGGACGCTTCATCATCGCTGCTGGAACTTACTCGCCCAGAATACGATGTTTCGAACTCGATCAATTGAGCATGAAATTTGAAAGATATGTCGATTCAGATATTGTCGATATGATCATGCTAGGCGAAGACTATGGGAAAATGGCTTTGCTGCAGAGTGATAGAAGTATTCTCTTCCATGCACCCTATGGGCAGCACCATACAATTAAAATCCCAACTTTTGGAAGAATGATGGCTTATGAACCAACCACTTGTGAATTACTCGTTGCTTGCAGTGGAAAAGCAGGAAGAAATTCGGTCAGTAAAACGTTGGGCGGGGGAGAAGTATACAGAATCAACTTGGAAGAGGGAAGATTTGCAGCCCCCCTGAATTATTCAGCGAGTAATAAATCTAAGGGATCCGTGCAAGTTGTCGGTGGAAATTGTATTAGTGTTTCTCCCATGAATGCTCTCACAGCTCTAGGAGGTGATGATGGTATCGTGAGATTCTGGGATAACAGAGTCCCACAGGGTGGTGCACAAGATGATATGAACTTGAACCCTTTTTGTACATTGGATGTCAAGTCGTCTACTGCAGGGTATGGATTCTATGATGATAGTTCGCTTCTCTCCCTACAGAGCCCTAACGAAGTTACAGCATTAGCCTTTGATCATACTGGAATGCAAATTGCTGCTGGTACCAAAGGGGGAAATGTCGCTCTATATGATATTCGGAGTTCCAAGCCGCTGCATGTGAAAGAACATCAATATGGTATGCCCATTCATACGTTGAGATTCCACTCTGCTTCGGGAACTATCTTGAGTGGTGATCCGAAGTTGGTCAAAGTTTGGAGGTCCAAGCCCTCCGCGGTCATGGCGTCCTATGGTACCGATAGTTATAGCAACGTTGCTGGCAACGAAGATGGTAAATCCTCCTCCGCCATGGGTTCCATTGTAGCAAACATTGAAGGGACGGCTAACTTTACAAACTTCATTGTTGGGGGTGATACAAAGGATCCATCGGGAAATACTAGTGGACTTGTACTGTGTGCTGGTGAACAGGCAAAGATGCAAGCGTTCTACTGTCCCGTCCTTGGATCTGCACCGAGATGGTGCTCCTTCCTTGATAGCATCACTGAAGAATTGGAAGAAAAGGATAGATCTGAGGAGGCTTCCAACATGGACATTACCGGTCAAACTGGAGGAAGTATTTATGAAGATTACAAATTCCTCACAAGGGCTGAGATTGATACGCTTGGAATACAAAATCTGGTTGGTACACCATTGCTACGTGGATATATGCATGGATTCTTCATTGATATTGGATTGTACAATCGCATCCGTGCAGTTGCCAATCCCTTCGAATACGAAGAATACCGGAAAAAGAAAATCAGAGACAAGATGGAAGAGAAACGTTCCAGTCGCATTGCGCCCAAGAAACAGAAGAAGGCTGTCAATTCCACTCTTGCTGATCGTTTGGAGAGCAAAGCTGGCGAAGGCAAGAAAGCATCCAAGGCTGCGACAAATCTGCTCACGGATGATCGTTTTGGTGGTCTCTTTAACAATCCTGATTATCAAATTGATGAAGATGATATTAACTTCAAGCTCCGCAATCCCAGTGGTGTCCAGATTGCCAAAATGGCCCAGGATGATGACATGGATAGTGACAAGGATGACAGTGACAGCGATGGTGATACGGGCACTGGAATAGCGAGTGGATTCAAGCGTGTAGATAGTGAAGGTGAAGATGATTGGGGTAACGGCTCAGACGATGAAAGTGTCGATGGTGTGGTTTACAATAGCGATGATAGCGAAGAGGATGGATTCCGAGGGGCCAGGGTCCGAGGTGATGCACATGACGAAAATAAAGCAGCTGAAAGAGAACTGCGAAAAAAGAAGAAAGCAAAGAAAGATAAGTCCAAAAAGACCAAGTCCAAGAAGAATATCATGTACGAAGCCGAAGACTACGAGACTGGCGTTGCTGCAGCTGTTAAAATCGGCCTCGGTGGTGGTTCAGATAAGTCTGCTTCTAAGAAACGCAGAGAAGTGGCAGAAATGTCTTTAGCCGATAGGACGATGATTGACAAAGAGAAGAGGTCGGTAATAAGTGAAACTAGACGAGTAAGAGTCAAGGGCAAGGGCGCTTCTAGTGAGATAAGCTTTATTCCGAAGGATGTGCTGAAGAAGAGGGCAGCTGAAGAGGCCAAAAAGAAGGTTGTCAGAGGAAGTGATGATCAGCGTAAACGGACGAGAAGGGGCATCAAGGACTTAGGATTCAAGACTCCATTCAAGAATACAAAGTGAAGACCATCGTAATTGTTTTAAGTTTTAAGATGAGCCGCACATGCAGTACATTCGTGTTAATTCCATTGTGTGTACATGTATTACATCATGGAGCTTCGATTAGTAATGCGTTTACATCACCATGCTCCCACTCCTCATATAAACTGAAGATTGGTAACAAAGAACTTACCCACAAGTCTTGCCATCACGTCAACCTCGATCTTTATAGTAGTGCAGGTGGTGGCCTCAAACTCGTCCATCATCCATTGTTTGTAAAAAATGTTTTTAAATACCTTGGAATGAGGTGGCGGGCGGCGGACAGAAACAATAATGAAGCATGTTATTATTTCCTGTGGTCTTTCTTCCTCCCCTCAATGCTCATTAAAGGGGGGATAATAGAATCTTTAAAAGAAGATCTTGAGAAGGTTTCTTTTGGGTTCTTTCAATCCTGTTCAATCCAAAGTTGAAGAAAGGTGTTCGATCCCACAGACAGGAAAAACGACAAGCCTCAAGAGACGCACCAATCATCAATCATCAATCACCAATCAATCATTAATCCCATCTGCCGCTATATACAGGACTACTAGATACTACAGTTGAATAGGACAGGACTGGGAATCAGATAGCATCATAGTAGGCGCTACTGTACGGCTTGTTATATTATATTAGACATCATCTAGACCATCATCCATCATTCATGAAATTTTCAAAGAGTATCGTCGTGACAGCTCATTATTTGGTACTAGCTGGAACCTCTCTTACCGACATTATTGGCAATCCCAATTACAACAATAGTCCATCGAGTTTAGTATCAGCATTTGCCTTCCTTCCCAATAGAATCAGAGTCGCATCAATTAATGTGAATCGTCGTCAAACTTTCAATCGATCGAATCAAAGACAATCGAATTTGAATTTGAATTTATATTCAATCAATGACGAGAATGATTCAAATTCAAATTCAGAATCAATCATTTCTGGTGACAAGAATCAAGAAAGTGATACTGGTGATTTTCTAGATGACTCAGCAATTGCTGCTTCTGCTTCTGCTACTACTACTGATATAGACGAGGATGATAATAATGGTGAGCATGATCATGATACCACTACCACGGCACCAGCAAAGCCATCGGGTCCTTCGCCTCATCTATTGCAAGCATTGGCTGAAGCTAGAGCACTCAAGGCACGTGCTGAGAAAGAACGTCTTGAAGCAGAGCGTTTGTCAACTCTCCTCATTCTTGATAAAATATCTTCCATCGAAACCAAACTTGATAAAATCAATAACAATAACAATAAAAAAGATGATGTTGATGTGAATAGGCAGCGCAAACAAAGGAAGGAACTGATGCAGCAAATGGCCATGCTGCAGCAACAACTCAAACCGGCCAATACAAATAATACCCTCAAATCCATTGATGCATCCATCACAACGCCTCTAGTGACATCCAATCGTATGAACGCGAATGACGATGATGATGATGATGATGCAGTTGATAGCGCAATTGTCACTTATCAGATGCCAACAGAACTTCTCAACAAACGCATAGAAGCTTACCAAAAATTCTCTCCATCCGTCAAACAATTGTTCCAACGTGTGGTTCACACGAATGCCGAGTACAATATCGACAAGGACGACAAGGATGAGCAAGCTTATACCAAAGATATTATCCAAAAATGCTACCAAATTGAAATGCAGCGCAAAGCACAAGGTAACACTGCTCCCATGGATATATTGGATATTGCCAACGCCCAGGCGGGATATGAAACTCTACCACTTCCCATACAGTTCATGGTCAAGGAATCAATCGATCTGTTAACATGCAGTAATAACACTCTCATTGTTGAAACTTTAGTGAAGCAAAATAAAGTTGGAAGAACCAGTGATGGTGGGGTGGAATTCAAAATGGAGGATCCAGATGAAAAAGAAGTGAAAGAGAGAGGGGAAGATCGGGAATTTACAGAAGAGGAAGTGGATTCTGCCATTAAAATGTATGAGAACCTTCCAAAACCCATGAAAGTCATGTTGGCGAAAAGTGTTGATGAAAAGAATGAAGGGAATAGCACAGCGGTTGTTGAAAGATTGATCATGGAAAAGAAATTATTGCCCTCTGAAGATGGGGTTGAATTCGTAGTGTTCGGATCGGGGGATGATGCCCTAGGTTCGGTTATGGGTGATAGTCAAGATGTAGGATATCTCAAGGGCATGTTGCCAGAAGTTACTAGAAAAGAAGGGCAGGCTCCGACGGAAGAGGAAGCCAAGGAATTCCTCCAGCTTTTGGGAAAGACAAATTTTAATCCCACTAATAAGCCAGAAAAAATTCCCGGGGGCTTCGTTATTCGGGGAAAGAATACGTTGGCAAATGGGGAGGAATTGATCAAGGCTTTGGATGCAAAGCTGAAAGATTCAATTCTCAAGGATAAGCTTTACTATTACTTTATGAAGGATCCGACGGCGGTTACACAAGAACAGTTTGAATCGGCTGATTATGAACTTCCAGTCATTGTTCTAACTGGAAATGATCTGTCGCCCACTACAAATCGATTTGTGAAGCCAACTGTCACCGCACTTGGTGGACTTTCAATTGCATCTTTCGCAGTTGCTGTTTGTCTTTCGACAGATTTGAATATGGACGTTGAGCTCATGAAGACAATGATTTCGCCACTTCTATTTGCTGTTTTGGGGACCCAGATTGCACATGAATTGATGCACCAGTTGGTGGCATTGAAAGACAAGGTATGTGTTTACAGTATAGAAACAGATTTTGCCTTCATATCCGTTTTTGACTCAAATAATCTATCATTATGTGTTACAACAGTTTAAAGCTGGAACTCCCACTATCGTGCCTTCACTGCAAATGGGGCTTCAGGGATGCATAACGCCAATTATCTCACCTCCACCTAGCTTAAATTCATTGTTTGACTTTGCGTTATCAGGACCGCTCGTTGGACTTCTAATTTCTGTTATTCTCATGTACGCAGGGCTTGAGAAACAAGTCTTTATGGATACAGCTACGCAGGCAAGCCTGCCAAGTCTCCCGGTAGATCTCGTTCGATCCAGCAGTCTCGCTGGTGGAATGATAGAATGGCTTCTCGGAGATGGAACACTGGTATCTTCTGTTGGAGAACCTTCTGCGTTGATCAAGTTACATCCTTACGCAATTGCTGGTTTCATAGGTATTTTATCAAATGCTCTCAACCTGTTACCTGTTGGTAACACGGATGGTGGTAGACTTGCCCAGGCAATGTTCGGGCGCACCTTTTCGAAATTCATCCGAGGTACGACGCTAGTACTAATGGTTGGGGCTGGCTTCTTTGGAGGAGATGAAGCCAACTTGTTACTATTCTTTGCCATCTTTGCTCAAATCTGGCAAAAGGAGACAGAAATTCCTTGCAAAAATGAAATTGATGGAGTTAGTGACGAACGTGCTATATTAGCGTTCATGACGGCTTTCTTAGTTGGGTTAGCTGTAGTTCCTCTATGAGAGGGAAATGCTACTGCGACAAGACACTCAGAGATATGGGCGAAAAAGTTGAAAGTGAACCAACTGTAAATAATGATTACCTTTGGTCCGGGCATGATTGCAATGTGACGATAGCTATGTTGTTTTCCTTTCTGAACGGTGCAAGTGAAACAAGGCACTTCAAAATCAGTCCCAACTTATTGTTGTAGGAACGAAGATAATAAGCAATGATGTGGGTGATGGTACAGCAACAAAGCTAGAGAGATTTGATGGAGCTGCTATCTAATAATTGAGCAATCCCTTAACCAATAACAAAGTATGTTTCTTTTCTATAATTCAATGCACAATCCAAATAGCTTCGTCAATTCTTGATTTCTGATTCGTCTTTATGAGACAACTAACTGCAATTAACAATGGTCCTCGAATGAAGGAAACAAAGGTACGCTGATGAAAGGTGACGATGCTGAAACTCAGTCGGCTGTGAGTGCATGTATATAATTTAGACACGGACCGTGAGAATTACAGTTGATTTATGGTAAGAAGATAACATAGTGTTCTCGTGTTAATATGATGAATGAAAATCGAATTTATTATTAAATGTGTTTTATTCTGGGAGCTGGCATTTTTGTCTTGTATCATTGTGGAGAATGCAGAGACAAATAGTCTCAATTTGTCTCGCTTCGCCTCGCTCTTTGCGATTTGCTCATTTATCGCATCACATGCAGTTTTGTACACGGAGTTGGAATCTAGGAATTCTTGATGACATGTTTTTACTTTTTACTTTGTAGATTCTGTCGGTTTCGATGGTGATTCTGATGCTGTCTCATCACCGTCGCTTGAGGAAATGTCTGGACGCAAAGAAAGTGCGTCCTTGGCAACTTGAAGAGCCTGCGCTACTTCCGTGTCGAGATCTGGATCAATATCTGCTAGAGATTTGGTAGCTGGCGGACGAATGGCTTGATGACTAGATATGGATGACTCTTTCTTGCGAGAAGTCAAATCATCAACTTTGGCAACAAGCTTCTCAACATTCACCTTTGTATTTTCAAATGTTTGTTGTGTATCGTCCACCACCTTTTGGACGTTTTCTCTCGTGTTTTCAAGTTTTTGTTGCGTCTCGTCCACTACCTTTAGAACTTTTGATGGAATACTCTGCACTTCTCCAATGATCTCCATTGTCTTTCGCTGCGTCTCTTGCACAGATAATTTAGTTTGATCCACTGCATTTTGTACCTTCGCAGGAGTTTCTTGAATATCATCGAGCGTGGACTGCGCTTTGGCATTAAAATCCTCCAAGGCAGCCTTGCTTCCCTCGACATTTTGTTTAATCTCGGAGGGGAGCTTCATCATTTTTTCATACATGGTTTCCACGGTATCAACAATGGAGAAAATTATCTCCTTGATGTTATTGATTTGTGTTTTACGTTTAGCGGCGGCAAGCCGGCGATTGCGTTGGAGTTCATCTGCTTTGATTGCAAGCTTGGCTCTGATTTGTTTCAATGGATTGCGCGAATTGAGATCTGCGTCGTATATTCCTGATCCTTCTGCGATTGACTTTGGTGCCATGTCATTTTGTATGTTGGAGACGAAATCCTCTTTCTCATTGGAGATGTTAACTGTGGGGTTAATGGGATTAGCATTATTAAAAGTCGTGGGAGGAGGAGCAGGAGAAGAAGCAGTAACATAACTAGGCAAGGAACCTTCTTCTAACGTGCTTGATGTGTATTGTTTCATGATCCTTTCACCAGGAGCCATATTGTTCTTCTTCTTGACTGGAGATGGAGATGCTTGATCCTTTTGCTGTTTTAGAAACTTGGCAGCGGGCGGAGTGGGTTTTGTAAATTCCACTGCATTTGTGTAGACGCCTCCCGTCTCGCCTTGTATGACGGTAGATTTGGAATCATTAGCATTCTGGTCAGCATTAGATTTAGATTTAGATTTAGCATTAGCATCAACAGTTTTGTCCTTGATGAAAGTTTTCTTCTCTACAAAATCGTAGAGACCATCTTTGAATGTTTCCCATCGCCGTCCCGAAGTATCAGCATCAACATCAGCACCATCATTATTTTTGAGGAGCATGGGACCTCGTTCATTCCTGGAAAAGGATATTGGAATGGATGAAATTCCGAGCGTCTTTGCTCCAGAAGATATTTTGGGAGTTGCTGCAATACTAGTACTTGAAATTGGAGCAAATGCAAAACTCTCTACAAGAATCAAACATGATGTCTGAATGATGAGCAGGAGGGAAGCAATTGACAAGTCGAGGATCCTCATCATCATGTTGGAAATAGATAATGGTTGTAGATACCGTACTTAGATGGATGTTGAATATGATAATGAACAACCAGGCAAACAATTATTATGATATCTTTTTTTAATAATCCCCCAATAATCTAATAGACATGACACATTCAACATTCAACGTGAGCCTTTTACATCATGTCATTATTACATATTTATACGACATAAATAGACTCTCAAAACCAGTATTACCGTTATAAAGAGCCACACCTATTTAGTATTTTTTTATTTGCGTGGGGGCGATTATTTACCGTTATTTTATTTTTTATGTGCTCGGTGGAAATTGTCAATTTTCATTTATCATCCAACATCCAACATCCAACACAACCAACAATAAATCATGAGCACCATCACCGCGAAAAATGCAGACGATAGTAAACATCACTGTGCTGCGTGCGGTGATAGTGACTATGGCGGTGGTAGCCTCAAGGCTTGCACTGCATGCAATCTTGTGAAATATTGCAATAGAACGTGCCAGATTGCGCATAGGCCAGCCCACAAGAAGGCATGCAAAAAACGTCTTGCTGAATTGTTTGATGAGAAATTGTTCAAGCAGCCTCCGCCAAAGGAAGATTGCCCTATCTGCTATCTACGACTTCCAATTGAAGGAGATCAATACATCTACCATCCATGCTGCGGTAAAACGCTGTGTAGTGGTTGTCTCTATGCAAACACGGCTGCTGCAGCATATACACAAAGGCGCAAGTGTGTCTTCTGTCGGACTGAAGCACCTTATTCAGACGAGGTGCTGATTGAAAGAATGAAGAAACGCGCGGAAGCCAATGATGCAATGGCAATGTATCATCTAGGGACTTATTATCGACTTGGGAAGATAGGTTTGCGACAAGACAATGCTAAGGCATTGGAGCTCTTTCATAAATCAGCAAAACTTGGACACCCTCCTGCACTCTATGCTCTTAGTACTTGTTATCGAGAAGGGGGAAAAGAAACACATCATGGGCAACTTGCTGCTATGGCTGGGAATGTAAAGGCAAGGTATGATCTTGGGTGTGATGAGTATAATGCAGGCAACATGGATCGTGCATATAAACACTGGATGATTTCAGCCAATGTCGGCTGTGATAAATCTATGAAGGGGGTTCAGGAGGTATACAAGAGAGGTTTTGTAACGAAAGATGATAATGCAAAAACTAAACGTGCATATGGTATCTCAATTGATGAAATGAAAAGTGATGACAGGGATAGATGTGCTGCTGCTGGTGCCTTTCGTACTTGAGGGCACCATCACTTTCTGAATAAAGTAATAAAACATCTAATGAAACCAACACTAGATTGCTGGCATAAACCTGATATAAACCGGATTGCAGATATTTATCTAGAGCAAGATTTTGCCACCTCGTGCATATTAGTGTTGGAAGAGTATGTCCCAGCAGTTTCTACGGTCTTCATGGTGTAAGATAGTTCTGATTGTGTCAATCCGCAGAACTCATGGAGCATATTGTCGACATCGTCGAAAATCCTAGTCGGGATGAAATATTGCTGCAGATTAGAGTTGATTTCTGATATATACAGTGACTTCAATAACTTGTATCGGGAGAATGGCAACAACGCCCCCAACCATCTTCCAGCATAGGTGCGAAGCCATTCATTCTCATCAGAAAACGGGACCCGCAAAAGCCACTGTAATATATTGAGAGGAGTTTTGGAAGGAGCAAGTTGAACTTCTGTAGAGTTGTTGGTAGATCCTATATTGTTGACACTTTCGGTCGTTTCAATTCGAATAGCAACAAGACGAGCCAGAGATTCCTCAGGACAAGAGATGCAGAGCAGCACCAAACAATCAAACAGTGTTTTCCTCATAGTAATAGAACTCAAAGTGTCACCCTTGAAATTTAAAGCTTTGAGCAAATCAATGGCTTGATTAAGCACTTTAGTATCTTGAGGCGTTGCTGTAGTGAGCAATTTGTGACATGACTCCATCGGGTCTATTAGTAAGCTTCTCCAGACACCAATGTGATCGATAGGTAGGTCATTATAATTATCTTCTGAAGATGCAATCGTATTAGTGGACACATAAACATGCTTGTGTGCAGGTATCGAGATGGTTGAGTCCACGTTGAAGATAAGTATGCGTGAAATACTCTCAAGAATGACTGTCGCATAAAATTGCAAGCGATCTTTTTCATGACATTGCAACAAAGGAGAGCATACAGTTGCCAAATCGATCATTTTGAGCTGTTCAAGAGCTTCGTCTGAAAGCTGACCTAGATCTAATGTCTTGGCAGGGAGCGCATTGGCAAAAGCAAAGAGCGCAAAAGGCAGCAACGCGATGAAAGCTATCATTATATCGTCTGACATATTCGGAGACTTGGTTATGGAATCCACAAGTCTGATCTTAATTCCTATTGTTCTTGATGCGTATAGACTCGCAGATAGAATGCTCCTGTAAAGTTGAATATTCAAAGAATATTGTATTAGAAGATGTGGGTGGGTGGAAGCGAAACATCCAAACATTTCATAGAGAA
>Ga0306864_1000628_pt1 | contig 15941 bp, 13 predicted proteins | sample AntRauTorckE5430_FD_190448 | JGI IMG/M metagenome (GOLD analysis project Ga0306864, IMG submission 190448) | Saline lake microbial communities from Rauer Islands, Antarctica - Metagenome Torckler E5 #430 (v2) (version 2) | ecosystem: Environmental > Aquatic > Non-marine Saline and Alkaline >...
GCAACGACACGATATTAAGAAATGATATTCGACAGGCGATTTTGAATTGAATATCGTCAACTTAAGCGATTTTTACCTCATTCCTAACCCTTTCTCACGAGTCCTCGGGATAAGGGAACAGCACTCAGCCAAACCAAGTTGAGTACTGTCGTCTGGCATCTTTCCCTTTTAAGGGAAAGACCGAGATAGGGTTCAATCGTAAAGGCGATTTCCTTAAGTTGACGATATTCGATTTCGAATCACCCGTCGAATTCTTACATGATTTACCTTATAAATTAGGATAGAAAACGGCTATTTAAAGCGAAACATATTACGAATTATTTCAAACCGAAAACTGCTATTGATTGATTGACATTCAAAAAAAATTGAATCAAAAAGCCACAAAATAATTATAAAAACTATTTATGTTTTTTATATTTTTATGGTTCAATAAAAAATTAATAAAATGCAACAAAATTACGAGCCTCAAAAACCAATGACTCGCTTATTCCAATATTTAGGATTGTACTCTAAGCAAATGAATTTTGCGGTTGGGGCAAGTGTCGTTAATAAAATTTTGGATTTAATGCCGCCAATTATAGTTGGCTGGCTGATTGATTCCGTGAACGGAAATACACCAGCTTGGATAGCAGACTTTTTTGGTATCAACGATGTTTTGGGCATCGCTTTATTTTTTGGCGTATTGATTGTCATCATTTTTGGGATTGAAAGTTTCACCGAATGGTTGTTAAAACTGGGTTTTATGCGACTGGCTCAGCGAGTGCAACACGACCTAAGAATGGACGCTTACAAACAATTGCAAAGCCGTGAAATTGCCTATTTTGAAAACAATCGAACGGGTAATTTAATGTCAATGTTGAATGACGATATTAATCAATTAGAACGATTTTTAAACTCAAGTTTCAATGAAATCGTCCAATTAATCACGTTGGCATTTTTCGCTTCGATTTGGCTTTTTGGCGTTTCGTGGGAATTAACCTTGATTGGCTTTTTACCAATTCCATTGATTTTTGTCGGCAGTTTTTATTTTCAACGCATGATTGGGCCTTATTATCGAAAAGTTCGGGAAGCGGTCGGAGCGTTGAGCAATCGTTTGGAAAATAATATTTCTGGGATTTTGGTTATTAAGAGTTTCACGGCTGAAACCTATGAAAGCAGTAGGGTAGCGGCGGTTTCTGAAAATTATCGAGATACGAATTTCGAGGCGATAAAATTGTCGGCTTCTTACGTTCCTTTGATTCGAATGTTGATTGCTTTGGGTTTTGCGGCAACGATGGCGTTGGGTGCGTATTGGATTTTGAGTGGCAACGGCAAACTAACCGTAGGCGAATTGACGCTTTTCGCAATGATGATTCAGCGGGTACTTTGGCCGGTGACTCGTTTAGGAAGTGTATTTGACGAGTTTGAGCGAGCGAAAGCAAGCGCAAGAAGAATTTTTGGTTTAATGGATACGCCCAACCAAATTCCAAACCCTGAAAATCCGATTTCTATTACTAATTTGAAAGGCGAAATTGAACTTAAAAACGTTCATTTTCAATACGATAAAGGGTTGGAAATTATCAAAGATTTGAATTTGAAAATCACATCTGGTTCGATTATCGGCATTGCAGGAACGACTGGTGCAGGAAAAACGACGTTGATAAAGTTGCTTTTGCGATTATACGACACGACTTCGGGCGAGATTTTGATTGACAATCATTCCATTAAAGATTTTGATTTAACACAATTGCGGCGAAATATCGCTTTGGTGAGCCAAGATGTTTATTTATTTCATGGTTCGATTCGAGAGAATATTGCTTACGGAATGGGCGATATTTCATTGGAAGCCATCGAAAATGCAGCGATTAAAGCAGAATTACACGATTTTATTATCCAATTGCCTGACCGTTACGATACCATTGTCGGCGAACGAGGCATCAAACTTTCGGGCGGACAGCGACAACGACTAAGTATCGCCAGAGCGATTCTAAAAAATGCCCCAATTTTGATTTTAGATGAAGCGACCAGCTCCGTAGATACCGAAACCGAACGGGCAATTCAGAAAAGTTTAGATGAATTAACAAAGGGAAAAACGGCGCTAATTATCGCCCACCGCCTTTCTACCTTGCGTCATGCGGACAAAATTATTGTATTAAAAGAAGGTAATATTGCGGAAAGCGGCTCACATGAATCCTTATTGGCGAAAGCCGGAATCTACGCCGATTTGTGGAATGTACAGATTGGAGAGTTTTGATTTTTTGATTTTTAAGGGATGAGGACGTGGCCGAATATTAGTTATTTAAATAAAAAACTAATACTCAATTTTAAAAATTAGCCTCACAACGATTCAACCACGTCCCCTTTGAAACTTAAAATTCAGAAACAATTGTTTCAAATTCCTTTACAAAAGTCTCATACTCGCTGGTTGCGGGGCCATTAAAACCAGTGTGAATTTTGACGACTTTATCATTTTTATCAATAAAAATCATGGTCGGATAAGAAATTATTGCATTCAACATCGGCAAGGCTTCATTTGCTTTTTTCTTATCAGAAGTTCCCGCAATCAACATTGGATACGGTACTTTCATTTTATTAATGTACGTTTTGACCGCTTTTGAAGCTAGCCCAAAATCAGCGGAACTTTCAAATGCCAAACCGATAATTTCAAGGTCGTCCGACTTTCTATTATTATAAAAAGGAACTAAAAAATTCGTTTCGTCTCGACAATTTGGACACCAAGTTCCAAAGATTTGAATGATTTTTGCTTTACCCTGAAAACGCTCATCTTTTGACGAAACTAAATTCCCATCTACGTCTTTAAATTCAAATTCAAAGGTATCGTAACCATCTTTCAAATACGTCAAATCATAGGCAGAACCTAATTTTGCGCTATCATTTTTGGTTGCTGTCCAGTTCGTTTTGTAGTGCATTCCCGATTGAAAAGTACCAATCAAAGAATTATTAGCCATGATTTTTCCTTCAAACAAAAAAGCATGCGAACCATCAAAAGCGGACAAATAAATTTTGTTACTTTGAACCGTTCCTTCCAAATAACGGTAATCGCCAGTTTCTGTCATAAACGTTCCAGTCAAACGGTTTCCATCCTGCTTAAATTCTCCGATTGCAGGATAAGGATTATCACTTTCTGTTTCAAACATAACCGACCATTTTCCCGAAATATCCATTGTCGGCTCTTTGCGTAAAGTCGTGAAACGATGGTCTCTCCCTTGTTTTGCAACAAACGGAACCCTATAATTTTCTCGATTTCTATCTATCCAGACTCCTTCAATAACTTTATCCTCATAAACTGCCGTGATGTACGAATTATAGATTGGAAACTCAATCCGAATCGTATCGTCGCCCTTTACTCTGTCATGCCCATAAGCAATGTCATCAACGGTTATGACTTCATCGCCATTGACAATTTCCAAATAAAAACTATCGGGAGACGTATAAATCACATTGAATGTAAATGGCAATTCACCCAGCCCAACTTCCTCATAAACGACCTTATCATCGACCTTAATAAACTCTCGTTTGGAACGAATTGGACTTGATTTGTCGCCACTCAAAAACAAAACCGCACGCCACGGCCCGGGAGCAATCACATTAAATTGATTCGGCATCACACATTCCGAAAACAATACCGCAATAAAACCAAAAAGTAAGTACCTTGTAATTATATTTTTCATAGAAAGTATTCATTAAAATTTTCGCCACGAATTTCTAAGAATTTCATTAATTCTAATAACAATTTTCGCTAAAAAAAAATAATTTGTGTAATTCGTGGCAGATTTACAAATTAAAAAACATGAAATACGCACTTATTGTTTTGCTATTTACAATTTCTCTAAATACGTCCGCACAAACAGGTTCAGGCTCAATCGAACAAACATTTATTTGTAAGTTGGTGGATGAAAATAGTAAATCTTTAGATTTAAAAATCATCAAAAAAAAGCGAATTAATATTGAAATAAAAGGGGTTAATAACTTGATTTACAAAGGTTTAAGTGTCGATGGCGATTTTGTAGTTATCAAAGAAGGGACACGTTATTATGGTGATTATAACGAAATCCAATCGACCGAAATAGAATTAATTTACCAATACGGCAACGAAAAAATGACGGTTAAAATTAAAAATATTCAAGTCGCTTATTTGAAAATCGCCACAATTCCTTTTAAAAGTGGAAATTATACAATCGATTTGCAACGAGAAAGCGATTTTGTTAAAAAAATGGTAATCAAACCGATTGATTGGATTGATGAGAAAGTGATTTTTGAAGTGGTGGAAAGGAAAAAAAAATGGTAAAAAGCAACGCATAAAGCTAAGAGTCCAAAACCAATTTTCATGATGCAAAACCTACTACTTCAACCAAAACCTTTACGGCTGCCCTTCTAAGGTTGTAAATCTTTGCGAACACTTATTTTACGATACTTATTGTTTTTGCTGTCTCGAAACCGTGTCGGTTTTTAAAACCGATACGGTTTATTCCAACCTTAGAAGAATAGCCACCTTTACTTAAAACTTTTTACATTAGAAGACAATCCTTCCAATAAAAAGTATAGATACCGTGGCTATAAGCATTGTTACTTTTTTATTAAAAAAATAATCAAGGTGTTCACTCCTATACACTTTCTTCAAAAGAATTTTTTTTGCTGAGTAATTGTAGAATAGGATAATTATTAATTTTTTGTGGCACTTCATCTAAAAATTTGATAATCAAGTTATTAAGGTCATTGACATTAAGGACAATTTGCTGTAACATAGAAAATCCTTTAGTAAAAATAGAAGTTCTTAAATAGTTATTACCTGATTTTTTATCTAATTTATATTTAGTGGGTCGTTTTTCAAACTCTATTAATCCTTGTTTTAAACAAAGTGCATAACAAAGCGAAGCAACCGCAACCATCAGTCGGACTTTCATTAAATCTTTAAAATTAATCTCTTCTAATCGGATACCTTTTTCTTTTATATCTTCAAAAAAGACTTCTATTTTCCATCGTTTACAATACATTTTGCTCACCCAATTAGAACTTGCTTTTGTTGATATAAATCGAATATAAATATCTTTATCTGATTTAGAAGTCTCGTCTTTTTTACCTCGCAAAGGTTGTACATGGTAATAAAAAAGTTCTCCTTTAATCTCTATAGGAGCAACAAAAAATCCTTTCGTTTCTATATCGCTTCTTATTTTATGGTGTAGCTTTGTTTGACTAATTCTCATTTGTGTTGCCACATCATTTTGGTAATCTGTTTTTCTAATTCGAATGACAAAATCAATTGCTGATTTTTTTAAATTTACAAACCAGTTTTTTCCTATAAACTCCCTGTCTGCCACTAATACTAAAGGTTTGTCAAGCTCAAATATCGTTTTCATTAATTCCAGTAATTCTACTCGCTCTAATTGATTAGAATTTCCTTTTTTGTCTAATAATTCAAAATATATTGGAATAAAACGACCGTTATCCAGTACAATTCCTATCGTTAATATATTAATATTAATTTTTCCTAATTGCCAATTCGTCCTATCTATACTGAATATATATTCAGTTTGTATTGCTAATAAGTCAGATAATAAATGCTGAATTAAACGTAAGATACTGATTATCAAAGCTTCCTTATTCTTAACCTTGAAAAAGCGAATAAATCTTGTATAAGCATTTTCCGCATTTACAGTCTTTCCTAAAATCAAACTCGCCTTATTTTTTATCTTATTTAAGTTACAATTATTGGATTGTAAAATACAGCTCACTAAAAACAATAAAGTTTTTACAACACAAAGGCGGTGAAATGGAAAATACTTTTTAATTTTATCAATCTCCAGAGTAGTCATTTGCTTCTTTTTTTTCGTACTGCAAATTTACGCTACTCTGGTTTTTTTAGCTTTATAAATAACTATAAATCAATTATTTAATATAATATTTCCTAAAAGTGTATAGGAGTGAAGCAATCTATAACTTTTGAATGTGAAGTAATAACCCCAATGTTTTTGGCAGGTGCAGACGGTATTACGCCTGAACTTCGTCCACCAAGTATTAAAGGGGCGTTGCGGTTTTGGTGGCGAGCTTTGAATGGGCATTTGCCGTTGGAGGAATTGAAGAAGATGGAAGGGGAGATTTTTGGAAGTACGGAAAAGCAGAGTAAATTTAAAATGTCTTTTATAAAAAAAGATTTTTTGATAACGACAGAAAAACCTTTGCCACATAAAGAACGGAGTTTCACAAAAGAAGCGATACGAACCAAAGAAGTGTTTCAGTTGACTTTTAGATGTCAGAATGAAGCAATCGCAACAATAATAAAAAATTTATTCCCTTTGTGTTGTGTTTTAGGTGGCTTTGGTGGACGTGCAAGAAGAGGGTTTGGTAGTGTTAAAATTACGAAGCCGAGTGATTATCCTAATTCATTAGAGAAAATTTATATTTTATTAAATAATCTTGTTCCGAGTCGATTTATATTAATTGATGATAAAATTATTTATAAACAAACTCAGAAACAGGATTATCCTTATATTGAGGAAATAGAAATAGGTCGTGCAAATGCCAACTTGTTAAGAACAATAGGACAGGCGACACATGATATAAATAAAAAAAATGGTTATGATTATGGAGAAGCGGTCGGTAGTGCAAATCCTCGTTTTTCATCACCTGTTTATATCTCCGCATTAGAAAGTAATAAAGGACTTCAATCGGTTATTACGACGTTGCACCATCCAAAAATAAAGAAAGCGTATTACGATATTCAGAAAGAATTGAAAAAAGAAATATTATAGCATGATAAAATATAATCTGAAAATAAAAAACATTGAATTAACTGCTTTTAGAGGCTTCAAAGAAACGATAACGGTTGGTTTAGATGACAACCTAACGGTTTTTATTGGCGATAATGGAAGTGGTAAATCGGGTGTTTTAGATGCAATTGCTTATCAATTGATGTATTTCAGAGATGAAATGACAAATCGAGAAATGTTTGTTTTTCCTGTCAAATTAAATCCAAAACGACTTAAAAATTATGATGTTAATAATGAAAGTGAAGAATTTCAAAGTACCGCTTCATTTTTATTGCAATCTCTAAATAATACAGAACAATCTGTAAACCATATTATACGAGCTAAAAAAAATAGTACGGCGAATATTGAGGATAGGAAAGGAGAAGACGATTTTTCTAATTTCAATACCTATACTAAAAATATTTATTATGAAAAATTAGAAAAAAAACTATCTAACATACCCGTTTTAATTTATTACGGAAGTGGCTCAGTAAATACAGAAATAGAGGAAAATAATAACGATATTGAGCTAATTCAAATGGATATTTTTGATACTTATCGTCAGTCATTAGAAGGTGGTGAGTTCAATTTTACTCAATTCATGTTATTGTTAGATAGACAACAAAAAATAAAACTACAAAACCCTGATAAACGTAACTTTATCGGCTTTTTAGAACAAGCCTTGACTGTAATGCTTTCTGACGAAAACGGTTATTCTTATCAAAATTTGCGAATGGAATGGGGCGATTTGTTTGATGAGATGATTATGGATAAAGTCAGTAAAGATGGTGACATTTCAAAATTAGTGATTAATCAATTATCATCTGGCGAAAAAAATCTATTGGCATTAGTTGGAGATTTAACTCGTCGCATGTACTTAGCAAACCTCGAAGGTAATCCACTTGACGGAAATGGCATCGTATTAATTGATGAAATAGATGTGCATTTGCATCCAAAATGGCAACAAAAAGTAGTGACGAGATTGCGTGAAGTTTTTCCGAATATTCAGTTTGTGGTGACGACGCATAGTCCCGAAGTCCTTAAAGGTTTGGATAGAAGACATTTAAGAATTGTGAAAAATAATAGTGTTACCTCAAATGTACCCCACATAAAAGGTAGGGATAATAATGCTATTCTTCAAGACGCTTTCGGAATATACGAACGATTACCCGAGTACGAGGAAAAGCTGTCTCAATTTTATAAATATGTAGAAAGTGATAAAAAACAAGCTCGTAAAATCTTAGATGAATTAACCTCTGATTGGGGCGAAATGGATACAGAAATTATTAGAGCAGAATCTTATTTTGAAATTTTTTAACCCTTAGTTTAATGAAATATATTGATAAACAAATTCGAAATGAGCCACGGACTTTAAGGAATTTCAGGAATAATACGCCAAATCCTAATTATAAAGGCTATACCGATAAAGATATTGAAGTAGAAAAACAAAAACCTCCTTTAAAAAAGGCATTACTTGAAGAGCAAGGGTATTTATGTGCTTATTGTATGGGACGGATAAGTTTAGATTTGAATGAAAATTATAAACCTAAAATTGAAGTTGAACATTTTAAACCGCAAGAACTGTACGCTGGTTTAGATTTGAAATATACCAATATGCTTGGTGTTTGTAATGGTTTATCGGTTACTCATCCCGAAAAAGAAGAAATACATCATTGCGATAAAACTAAAGGTATTGAAGGGAAAATGAGTGGTCAAGTTGAATTACGAAAACTCAATCCTCTTGATAAAAGTTGTGAAATACTAATAACGTATAAAGCTGATGGTGAAATATTGGCAAGAAATCATGATGACACAGGTGTTCAGCATGATTTAAATAAAATACTCAATCTAAATAATAATGCTTTGAAAAAAGCTCGGAAAGCTGTTGTTGACAATGCAAGAGATAAGTTGATAAGAGAAAAGTCTGTTGGGCAATGGAACAGAGTATTTTTACAAAAGCACTTAGAATTTTGGGAATCTAAGGATAGCGTAGGAGCATACAAGCGGTACTGCATGATTGCAGTACGGTTTATTGAAACACTTTTGTCAAAACCACAATACAATCGCTAAAAGAATTACATTATGAACGAAACTAAAAAACACCTATTCCTATTCACCATCGGGCCCGTTCAGTCTTTTATTGCACAAGCGAGGAAGACGGGGGACTTGTATGCAGGGAGTGCCTTGCTATCTGATTTAATTGCCTTCGCACTAAGTTATACGACATTGCAAGGACATAAAATTATTTTTCCTTACTTCGAATTAGATAATAAAATTAATCTGAATTTGGAACAAAATGAACAATCTTATCCGAATCGTTTTATTGCGGTCTTAAATTTATCTTCAGAAGAAACGGAAAAAGTTAAGGCTTTCGGGCAGAGTTTGGAAAGTCTGGTTAAAGTGCAATTAGAAAATTTAGCTAAGAAAAAATTTGAGGTTATTCCTGCGGAACATCGTCCTTCAGGTTTGTGTGAACAAATCAAAGATTTTTTAGAAATTTATTGGACAGCAATACCTTATGATGATGAAACTCCTGAAAAATATAGCACTCAATTTAAAAATTTAGAAAGCTATTTGGGAGCAATAAAAAATGTACGTTCTTTTAGTCAACTTTCAGAAACAGGTCGTAAATGTACTGTAAACGGAACGTATAATATAAAAGTCTATCGAAAAACAGAGGAGGAGGAAAATCTATCTCGGCAAAAGATTAGGAAATCTAAACTCTTTGCAGCCGATAATTATATTATTAATGGAGATTATAAATCAATAACATATGGACAGCTTCAACCTGGAGAAGGATTGTGTGGTATTTCTTTTTTTAAAAGGCTTTATAAAGATAAACCTGATGAAGAGTATAATTTTCCTTCTACTGCTAAAATTGCTTTATTGAATCTTTGGAATGACGATAGAACAAAGAAAATTGTAGATGATTTTAAAAATATGTTCCTTGAAAACTTTGACGAACAATTACTTTTTGATGATGATTTGAATATAGATTTTCTTGATAAAAATGGAATAAGGTTAAAGAAAGGTTTTTCGTCTGATGTTACGAATAAGCAAAAAGAAATCTTTTATACAGCCAAGGAAAACAATATAAAAGTTTCAAAATACTACGCTTTACTTTCTTTCGATGGCGACAGTATGGGAAAATGGTTATCTAAAGCAAAAAGTGAGGAACAACATCGTGACTTTTCAAAATTATTAGTAGTATTTGCCAATAAAGCAAAAGCAATATTAGATGGAGAAGAAGTTGTTTATGGAGAAAATAATCTAAAAATAGAGGCTCAAAAAAGAGGTCAAACTGTTTACGCAGGTGGTGATGACTTTTTAGGTTTTGTCAATTTGAAATATTTATTTGAAACGATTGAAAACTTGAAAGCTGTTTTTGATGCGGAAGTGACGAAAAAAGTAAAGATTGAAATTATCGATAAAGAATTTACAATGTCGATGGGTTTAACGATTGCACACTATAAAACACCATTAAGAGAGGTAATCAAAAAAGCTAAAAACTTAGAGCACGATGCTAAAAGACACTCCGAGAGTAAAAATAATATTGGCTTTTGTTTTATGACGACAAGTTCTATTCTTGCAGAAGGTTATTTAAGTAACAAGGACTGGGATTTCTTAAAAGAACTTACGGGACTTTTATCCGAAAATAAATTATCCTCAAAATTTGCGTTCTCTTTTGCTCAATCGACCTCTTTATTACATGAAGAGACAGATTGGGATACTTCTGAAACTTTGAAAAATGCACTTTGTACGGAACTTCAACGATTAGTAAAACGTAGTGCAACATCTGAATTTAAAGCCGAAAAAATAAAAGATGGCAACAGTGATATAAAGCGAATTGATGATTTTATCAAAAAAATGATAACTGTTTTTGTCAAGAATAGAAAAGAAATAGGATTTAATAAATCAAAAATAGACATTACTAATTTCGTTGGAATGTTGAAATTTGCAGATAAACTTGCTTCTAAATTAGGAACTCAAAATGATTAAAAAAACACTAAAAATAAAACCGTCTGATAGCCTTTTTTTTAGAACGGGGAAGCCTCTTTCAGGAGGCGAATGGGCAGACACAATGTTATTTCCAAATCCTTCGGTAGTTTGGGGTTCAATCTTTTCTATGATGATTACACATGGATTAATTGATAAAGAAAACCTAAAAGGTAAGAAGGAAATCAAGCAGAAAGAATTAGATAAATTAAGAATTGGAAGAATTTATATTCAGAAAGAACAAAGTTTGTATTTACCCGCACCTCAAGATGTTTATAGTGAAAAAGAAAACCCGAATAATCAAGGCGTTTTTCAATTAGCTGCTATTGATAATAGGTTTTTATCGAATACTTCGCTCGAAACAGGTTTTTATCTAAAACCTCAAACAAGCAATGTTATTGAAGCTTTTGATAATTCTTTTATTGAAAATCGCTCTTTTCAAGGTAATAATTATCAGTTTCAAAAAACGGGTTCTTTTGCGATTGAAGCATCTTCTCATTTTGCGATTGAAGTTCCTAAATTAGGTATTCAACGAAATAATACAACAAGAACGGCAGAGGAAGGAATGCTTTATAGAGCAAATGCTTCACAGATTAAAGAGGATGTTTATTTAATAATTGAAATATTTATTTCAGAAGAATTAAATGACAAATTTCCTGTTTCCAAAATATTAAAGTTAGGTAGCGAGGGCAAAATTGTTGAGTTTACAGATGAAACAAATGAAAGTACATCAAAAAAAATAGATAAATCAGATAGCCGCATTCAAAACAAGCTAAATACAGATTTATCATCTTTCAGACTTTATATTCAAAGTCCTACTATTTTTAATAGTGGAAATGGCATTAAAGAACTGAATGAAGCAGGATTTGAAGTTTTGGCAATGTGTATGGATAAGTTCCAAAAAATAGGTGGTTACGATATTGAAAAGAATATGCCGAAACCAATGCAAAAAGCTATTCCTGCTGGAACTATTTATTTTATTAATAATAAGAGTAACTACGATTATAAAAAATTAAATGACCTTTTAAGTTCTACTTTAAATACAGATAGATATGGATTTGGTCAATTTCAAGTTTTAAACCTAACAAATAACGTTAAATAATGGCAACAGTTACAGGTATAAAGGAAGAGCTTAAAGATAGTTTGTATGTAATGCATTCTACTAAAAACCAAATGGTTAATCATATTCCATTGAAACTATTTGGCTTTGATAATAATGTGTTTTGTATAACAACGACTCATGAGGATAATAAAAAATGGGACGAGAACTTTCAAAAAGTCAATTTTAAATTTAGTTCGGATAGATTAGGTAAAATAAGTCATCAACAGATTTTACAAATTGATGAGTTCCGAATGTTTTTAGAGGAAGATTGTAAAAAAATTGAAAATGCAGATAAAATTTGTTGGAATATAACAGGTGGGCAAAGACCTTATATCTTAGCGGTTTATGACCTTATTAAGAATATGAAAGATAAAACTCATTATCTTTTATACTTGGAAGGAAACTCTAAAAAAATAAGTATTACCAAATTTGAAAGTGGAGAAATTAAACCGTCTTTTGATGGAAATTGTAATGAAGATTATGCTATCGAAGGGTTAACCATTGATATTGCTTTAGAACTAATGGGATATAGTACTAATGGTAAAGATAACTTGGAAAATATTTTAGAGAACCCAACGAAAATCCAAAAACTAACTGATTTTTATTCTAACTTTTATGATGCTTACAGTAGTGATGAAAACCTGAGAAACCTAATGCCTGAGTTTAATATTAACTATAAAGATTTCAAAGGAATTATTAAAAAGTTCCCTCAAATAGCCAATTTAACGGGAGATGATATTGAGACTGAATGGAAAAATTATGCAAAAGGAAAAACATTCGGCTATATTTTAGAAGATATGCTTCTATATCTTTTATTAAAAAGTATCAAGGATAATAAATTAGAAAAATATGTTGCTGGTGTTTATCCAAGTACTAAAATATCTGCGGGCTATATGGAGACCAACGAAACAGTAGATGAGTTTGATACTTTGATTTTAACTAAAACAGGACAAATTATAAGTTTTGAAGCCAAAAGTGGCAGCATGAGTGCTGATGTTGCTAAAAGTACAAACTATTCAACCTATGCTATTTCAGGAGTTTATGGTTTACCTATTTTAATTACGCCTCGGGTCAAGACTGAAGATAATTTAGATACTAAAAATGGAAATATTTCAAAAGCAATAGGTGCGGCAAAACGTGCGAATTTAGAAACATGGTATTTAGATAAAGTTGTAGAAAAATTAAAAGATAAACTGAGCAAATAATTATGCCGACACTGTTGGCACAAATCAAAAAAAAACTTAAAAACTAAAAAATATGTATCAAATAGCGAAACCCTTATTCCTTATCTGTGAAACGCCTCTACACGCTGGTAGCGGTTCGGATTTAGGAATTGTAGATTTACCAATTCAGAGAGAAAGACATACGAGCTTTCCTAAGATTGAAGCTTCGAGTCTGAAAGGTGCTTTGAGAGAAGCCGTAGAGCAGGAAGTATTAAGTAAATTAACGAAAGATGAAAATGATAAATACAATAATATTGGAACTGTAAAGCCTGAATTAATAAAATTAAATAAGGTTTTTGGATTTGATGACGGTGCATTAAAAGGGTTTTCTAAAGATGAAATGAAAAAGCTTTTTGAAGAAGGTAAAACCGACTTCGCTGGAGCAATTGGCTTTACTGATGCTCGTTTGTTACTTTTTCCTATTAAATCAATGAAAGGTGTTTTTGCTTGGGTGACTTGTCCGAAAGTTTTAAGACAGTTTGAAAGTGATATGAAGTTGGCAAATAATGAATTTGTAATTTCTGGTTTAAATGACTTAAGTAATTCTTCTGAAAACGAGTGCCATATTTTATGCGAAATTTCTAAAAGTGATTTAATTGTTGGTGGAAATAAAGTTATTTTAGAAGAATATGCTTTCACTGCAACAAATAAAGATTTGAAAGTTGGCGATGAAGGTTTGTCTAAATATTTTGCCAATACCTTTTTTGAAGACAATTCTTACTGGCATCAAAAAGCTCAAAAAAGTATAGTTATTTTATCTGACGATGATTTCAAAGATTTCGTAAACCTTTCTACTGAAGTAATTACTCGAACTAAAATTAGCAACACAACAGGAACAGTTGATAAAGAAAATGGTGCATTATTTACAGAGGAATATTTACCTGCCGAAAGTGTAATGTATTCTTTAGTTATGGCACATGACGAGTTTTCGAGCGCAGCAGATAAAATGACAGCTGCTTCTATTCAAGAATTCTTTAAAGGTAATTTAAATTTAAACCCTATTGTTCAAATTGGTGGAAATGCTACACTTGGAAAAGGTTTGGTAAGAACTGTTTTTGAGGAAATTATGACCTGCGTAGAAAAAACAAAAGAACAAAAAACTGAAACATCTAATGCTGAAAACTAAAATCTTATGTCAAATTTAAAAAGTGTAGAGCAGGGAAGAGCGACTTTTGCTTATGAATGTGTGGAGGATAGTATAACAAAATCTGTTCAAAAGGATTATAAATCTCATATTAGGAAAATACCTATGATGATAAAGACAAATGGTTTAGGTAATACTTTTGCTTTCATCTTAGCCAAAAAATCATCTGGTGCAGCCTATAAATTAATTTATGAACAAACAGGGAATTGGTTAAAAAAAGAACATAAAAAATACTTGTTAGATGGAAAAGAAAATGAAGATTTAGTTAGAATTTTCATTCAATTAGATAGTGCAAAATATCGTGCGGTTACAGTAGAAGTATTAGCATTTTTTAACTGGCTTCGTCGTTTTGCGGAAGGGTTAATTGAAAAAGATTAAATTATGGATAAAGAAAAAGGAACATTAATAGTTACAAAAAAAGGCGGTGCTAAGGTAAAACGTTCTGATGGAAAAGAAACTAACATACTCGCAAAGTATGATTATTCCGCATACATCCCGACTTCTGGTAAAAATCGAATTGATTGTGAATATGAATCTAATTATAAAAAACAAGCTGTTAAGGTTTATATTGATGGAAAGGAACTATCGAAAGATACAAAAGTCGAAAAACAGGAATTAGAAAAAATAAAACGTCAAGCAGAACGTGAAGAATTGGAGATAAAAAGAAAGGAGAGAGAGAAAAGAAATAAGGAGTATCGTTTCGATAGTTTTGATATAGATAAAGTTTTTTGTCCCGAAGACACGATGAAATTAAATCTTTTAGCCATTGACGCAGAAAATTTTGCTTTGAAACTTAATAAATTTTCTCGTTGGGATGAAAAAGATAGAAAGTTTAAAACTTATTTTAGTGGCTATAAAGAAAATCCTAAATTTCAAATAATAGCTGATTTTGATAAAATAAATTTTGACCAACTGATACAACGGAACGTGCAAAATGCAAAAAAACTATTAAGGGATAAATGTAAAAAAATCACTATGTCTTCTAAATGGCGACTAATCATCGGTTTAGGCGGAGCTTCTGTTTACGAAACAAGCATGACTTTACATCATATTTATGGTTTTCCATACATTCCTGCAAGTGCGGTGAAAGGTGTTTTAAGAAATTATATAATTAGTGCATGTTTTGATTTAACAACAGAAGAAAGAAACTCCATTTCAGAAGAAAAATGGGGAGAAGAAAAAGAAAAGAAGGCTTTAAATGATAAAAATGGTTGGTTTCAAAAAATATTTGGAACTCAAGAGGAGGCTGGCAAAATCATCTTCTTCGATACTTTCCCAACCAAGCCACCAAAAATAGAAGTCGATGTGATGACACCGCATTATGGCGATTATTATACGGATAATGAGAACAAGAAAAGAATCGCACCAACAGATACGATGTCTCCAAATCCAATTCCATTTTTGACGGTTGCAGATACACCTTTTCAGTTTCTATTTGGTTCAAAGGATTTTGAGATTAATCAAAAACTTTGGTCATTTGAAGAAGGTGGAGAGGCAAAAACTTTATCCGAATGGCTAAAATCCGCCCTCGAAAACCATGGCATCGGGGCGAAAACCGCAGTTGGTTATGGTTATATGCAATAAAAAACAAAAGCGATAAAACGATTATCGTTTTATCGCTTTTTTAATATTTATGTTCAGTACGAATTTTCCAGTATAAAAAACCATACTCAAACTCCTGCCCAAAGCTTGCGTATGCCAAACCACACCTGCACATTTATCACCATGAA
>Ga0306864_1000629_pt1 | contig 15880 bp, 3 predicted proteins | sample AntRauTorckE5430_FD_190448 | JGI IMG/M metagenome (GOLD analysis project Ga0306864, IMG submission 190448) | Saline lake microbial communities from Rauer Islands, Antarctica - Metagenome Torckler E5 #430 (v2) (version 2) | ecosystem: Environmental > Aquatic > Non-marine Saline and Alkaline >...
TGAATATAAGTCGAAAGATTGCACAGCATGTCTTACAACAAGTATTGAATGGTGTAGACGATACGAGATACGAGCGATGAGAGGTTGAGTGTTGAGTGCGTGTTTGTTGTTGAGACTGGACTTTCTATTGTGTACACATACGATAGCAGCCACAAAACCAGTAAGGTGATCCTTATTGGTCTAGTGGCTAGCGCTTCGTCAGTCATCATTAACAGGTTATCAGCATTAACACTTTCTTTTTGTTCTGAGTTTTCCAGTTTTCCAACCTTCTTTTTTGTAGGAATCCAAACTGTATTTTAACGTTTCGTGCAGGCATCAGTGCTCTACTTTTAAAAATAAATATCTCTAGTACCTAGTGCTCTAGTAGTATACAATAATCAGATGGATATACATATTATCAAACATTTTCATACAATGCAGCAATTTGAGTTCTTTCAACTCTTATTTCATCATTTCCATAACTGAGATGGCTCTGCAAGTTTATGATGGGAGAAAGGAATTATCTCGGCTCAAGTACAAATGATTTTTAGTTTACACTGCAATATCAGCTATCAAAGCTACTCCAGCAAGAGTCCATTTGGCTGGGTTACTTTTCGTCTTTAGTTGAGCGTTAAAGAACCAAGTAGGTCCTCTCATTTCGGTCATGTAAACAGGACATTGATAGACGCCTCCAACATTGGCCTTTTCCTTTGTTACAGCCTTCACATTCATTATTGGCATTTGGCAAAACATTTCCTTAGGTTGACTCTTTTCGATTTGTACGTTTGTGACATCCCAACGAGCTCCTTGCATACTAAGGCCAATGATATATGCCCCGTCTCGAGAGCTGCTATCTAGTTCGTCCACGTTCATACGTTTTGTGATGTCGGTAAAGGTGACCAATTTGTCAAGCTCCCACTGATTACGTTGAGCAGTTACCTGACAAATTGCAGTGAGAAAGCTTGTAGGGTTCATTAATCCACTAAGCCATGTAACCTTTGGTATTTCACTTGGAGAGGTTGACCACTCCTCTAGCTGATTCAGTCTATCCAGGAAATTCCGAACCCATGAGGACAGACCTCGTTTACTTGGCCATGCTAGCTTGGACCATGTTACGGGGACTCTATCCATGTATAGAGAGGTCATGAGATTCTCCATGGCGTCACTCATTGTCAACTCGCCAGCAAATCCCAGCTGGAGTTCCTCGATGGATCGTTTTACTTCAGCCAATAGAACATTCATTATATCCATCTCCTGAATAAAAACGTTCTGATAAGGACCCTGCTCATCAAGATTTCGAACTAGATCTTCCACGTCAAATATCTTCTCGCTAAATTTTTCCAGAAGATCATTTGCCACTCCTTCTGCAAGCTGCTGAGGAGAAATTCCTTCTCCAGAGCTGGACACCCCTCTTGGTTGTAATTCGAGCAGCATGTTGAAAACCTCGTTGCTTTGCTGTGTGCGGTATTCTATTTCAGCATTGGGATGGAGACCAAAGGCAATCGGTGTATCTTGTGTCATTCGCGTTTCAATGTGTTCAATGTATTTCTCAAAAGTTGTTGGCGCAGGGCTCATAAAACTTGAGCTCTTTTCATCTTCTGCAAAAGGGTACATCTCCATTTCGTCTAAGAGCTCCTCCTTCATGAAAAAATTCAGGTATTCATTAGCAAGCAAGCGATCAAAATCATTAACAATATGACCACCGTACATAATTTCTCCAAAAATATATTTCAAATCTTGCCATGGAATCTTTCCACCACCAGTATTATCCATGTAGTTCTGCAAGCATGTTGCAGAATCCCTTAAGTCGCCAATACTAAAGGGGTACTTCATGTTGAAGCCCATTGGCCCAAACATTTTGCGTTCCATCATTACTGAGTGGAAATGACAGAGACCAAACAATATACTTCTCGTTTTCGAGTCAGAGTCGTCAATGTAATCCTTAGAAAAGAAACACCAAGCTCTTTTCAGGTTTGCTTTCAAACCAGTTGGGGGCTCATTTGTGATTTTAATGCAACGGCTGAGGATTCCAATGGGTATTATATCTGAAGGATCACTAGTAAAGAAGACTCGGAACTTTGAATGGCTGCCTTCCGCAGCATACTCATCAAGTTTCTTTTCCAATTCAACCAACCACTTTGGCATGAGGTGAATATTGTTTAAGATTACCCAGTGTCCATTGCGATGGGCAGTCTCCAACCAAGATATCGCAACCACATCTTGACCTTGTCCCATACTGACATTGTGGTATGATACTCCTTTATGGAATCCATACTTTGCAGCCATAACATCTAAATCGGCGACAACATTAGCACCAGGACTTAAAATGAAATAAATTGGCGTTATCGGAGTAGAATCGAGCAGACATTGGTCTAATATCTCCAGACTATTTAATCTTGAATCACAGTTCACATAAGACGACCCATTTGGTAGAGTTTGTCGTATGAAGTCAGTGAGTGCAGAGGTCATTCGGTCTGGTCTAAGACTTCTGACCACAAGCATTTTTTGGAAGGGAGTTCTGTCTAGTCCAGCCCAGTCTAGAGGTAATTTTTCGTTCTCTGGAGATATGGAATTGAACCATTCTCTAAAGCGAGGAGCTGCCTCAATCAAATCTCCTGGAAGTTTGCTGAATTCATCTTGCTCTCCGAGCGCACAAATTGCCATCCAGGCGCTGTTTGGAAGCCAGTCCAATTTGTTCACGTCGACCGTCTTCGATGGTACCTTTGTCAAAAATTGAAATTGTTCCTCGTTCCATTCTCCATCACCAACTATTCCCCGCTTCATCAAGTTGAATGTTAATTGTGCCAAGAACATGAGTTTGTGTCTTTCAAATAAGCCGCGAGAAACCCAAGTAAAAATGGTCATCCTTAGTGACTCTCGAAGGCTCTCTACTCTTGCTTTAAGATCATTCATATTTACAGCTCGCATAACAGATTTCTCAAAAAAGGCGCTGAAGCTATCTAGGGAAAATTGGTACATATGATCAATCGCATAGAGCTTTGTAAGGGTAAAATAAAGCATTGCTCCTTCTACTGCTTGGGGCCTATAAGCTTCCCTTGCCTTTTCTACCTCTGCCTGTGTAACCTTTCCTTTTTCGACAGCCTCTACAATCTCGTTTGCTGTTTTTTTGGTTGCTTCGAGGCCTTCTATTAGTGGAACATCGCTCAAAATGTCATCTGGGGCATTGGCGAGTCTTTCAAGTAAATCGTCCTCAAGCTGTACTAGTTGCATCTGGTAATTCACAGCCGCAGTTGTAAGCGCTTTTGCCTTTTCTTCAAGATCACTTCTCTCCAGCTCTACAACTTTTGCAAGGAGCTGGTCTTCCAAGCCCTTTTCTGTTGCAATAAAATTAATAATTGTGCATTGTGCAGCTATCTCTGGCTTGTAGTGTGGGTTGCTCAACTTTGTCTGGAGGTATAGCTGGAACGCTGGGTCGTACTCGATCTCTACCCCGCCGAATTTAATATAAAGTGTTCTTCCTTTTTTGTAGATGGCTCGTGAAAGAACGGGGTCAAGAGTAGCATCAATATCAGAACCAAGGTTTTCAATGATAACACATCGACCGTTGACAATAGCATTCTCGATAACCTTGATCCAATTTTTTTGACTCAGCTGCACAATATCGACGTTGCCCTCTTCCTTTTGTTTCAACCATTTGATACCTTGAGCTTGAGGATCAATAATCAAAGGCCAACGTTTACAATTGGTTACAATCGATCCGTTCTCAATTGAAATGCGATCACTAGGAAGACCTTCCGTGATCATCTTCGCGTTCTTGCCCTCATCGGTAAGCATATAAAGAAGGTCCGAATTTTCAGTCATTGGAACGTTGCGTGACTTCAAATCATTTGTCCATTGTACTTTCCACAGTTCTTCCCTCAGATCTTGATCAAAGGCTCCTACATATGAAACAAATCCAGCAGCAAGCATACAGTCCCCTGGGAGCGTAAGTGCATTGGCACGAAGCTTCTCGATCTCTTTTCCCCAGCGAATATTTTCACTTGCTAAGCCTCCAACAAGACGCTTAGCGAGATCTGCTCTAGCCATCAACTTGTTTGCTTGGTCCTCAACCTCTTGTTTTTCAGCCATAGCGGCATTATACGTATTTTTCAATGACTTCAAGTGAGCTTGGACATTAGCAACTTCTATTTTTGCTGCTGCTAAACTTGATAGAGCTCCTTCCTTCCGCTGTCTCGCTGCATTCAATGAGTCCATTAATGGCTTCACTTTTACATAAATCCTATTGTAGCCGTAAATATTGACGACCCACGTGCACAAGTTGGCTGCAGCTGCAGACTTGGAAAGCATCTTTTCGGGACAAAAGTTTGCGTCCTCGACATATTTCTTCAAAAGACCTACCTCTTTATCTGTAATACTTTCTCCTTTGAATTCGGACAACTTGTTCTTGAAGGCATCTACGTTCTGCATCATTGCTCTTGCCCTAGACCACGTCTGCTTTTTCACACTATACTCTTTCTCAATCAAAATTAGGCATGCATTTGTGACCTCATCGACACCAGGTGGGGGTGACGAGAGGCTCTTTAGCTCCGTTAGCATAGATTTGCTTAAACAATGTACAGCCTCTGCAGCTGCTTTCATGGCTGGCTCGGCTTCGCTAAGTTCTTGTTGGGCTTCTTTCTCAATAACCATTGCTTTCGAGGACTCCTCATTCGCTTTTTCTGCTTCAATCTTTGCAGCATCGTCTTGGACCTGAGCATCTGCCTGCTGCATTCTCATTTGATTAATTAGATTGTCGGTAGCCTTTTTTTTCTCTTCGACCATTTCCATTGTGACTTTGAGGTCCTTTTGCAATTCAGTGACATCTTCCGATGTCTTTCGAAGGGTGGACAGACCTACATCCAAACGATCAATGAGACGGTGCACGTCACTTCTTTTTTCACTCAAAAGATACTTGAAGAATGAAATGAGCTCAAGGAAGGATTTTGGAGTAACGTAGTTGTACCGACGTTGCGTCTCAAGATAACGCTGTGACATTCTAGCAACACTTAGATGCTCCTCTGCCATATGATTGGCAAGAGAGGTTTTGATATCGTCAGGACCAGGAAGCTCAACATCTGCAATAAATCTTTCTGCAACACTGACAAGAGCCTCCCTTGGCCACGGATGAAATTGATCGATTACGGTACCATTTACTAAACCTGGGAATCTTCGTGCCCTGATACGGAAGGTGTCCCCTACAGGAGAAAATGCCAGCGCAAGATGTAAATTTCTTTTCACTCTTGACACAAAGTAATTTGTCCGTGCTTCAGGGTTGTCTGCGATTCCTTCAGCTCTCGCATCATTGGAAATAGATCCAAGAATGGTGTCTAAGTCTTCCTTTGGAAAAAGATCCGGGATCCAACCAGTTGTCAACATTCCGTTAATATACACCAGAAATTCTTCTCGAACGATTTGAGAGTCTGTGATCAAAAAGACAGTCTGTACATCCTTCACTCCACTAGCAATATACATCGATCTTAACTCTTCCTTTAGATCCTCAACCTTGAAGTTGGAAGTGACTGCAAGCTGCTTGATTTCAAAATCGCTGATAAATGCGGCAAGACGACATAGACTTTGTTTTCCTGATCCTCCTACACCGATGAGCATTGCGTTGCCACCAGGGTTTTGAATAATACGGTTGATGCGTGTGATATGTAGAATGGCCTGCTCAAACAAGACTAGATCCATCATAGCAAAATTCTCGTTGTACTCATTCAGCTTTGAATCCAATACAGTCTTTAGTCGATCTAAGGATGGTATTGGAAGGTATGCACCGTCAGTGCTAGAAACAAAATTTGTGTACACGAGAGGAGCCTCGAAAAGCTCTTCAGTTGGGATGCTCGATACATTCTTCTTCATTACATCCATAAGCATGCCATTAAACATTTGAATTTCTTCCTCAGAGATAAACCTATCCGAGAAAACTCGCTGTGTTTCGTGAATGAATAGGCGCATAAGCATTACAGGCTTAATGTAGTAATCAGGCTTGGCAAGACAGCACCCTTGAAATATATTTGTAAGCTCTCTCATATTCCAATTGTACATGAACTTGACGGCTGATGGTAAGAATCGTGTGCTGACGCTTTCATGAAGTTGAATTGCAGAGTCTACAATTTTGCCAGTCAGTTCTTGCAATGCTGGTTGAAAGCTTTTCAAGTGGCCGCCAAACAAGCTGGAAAAAATTGTGTTCAAATCACTAGCAGAAGGCATTGCAATTGCAAATGTGGCAAAATGCCGTTGGCAACGCTCACAAATTTCAAATGATCCTGCAGTCGGATTCATGGCTGCCACATATTGAATGTCCATTAAATTTTTCCTGATCCCAAGATCTCCTCGATCAAAAATAGAACCGTATTGCATATGTTGGGTAAGAAGAGCAATTGAATTTTGGGTTCCGTAAGTCTCGACGTATGGCAAATTTATGTCATCAATGAAAAATACCATCTTTTTTCCCATAGGAGGTCCGAAATATGCTCCTGATCTCTTATCTATGTAGCCTTCTAATTCTTGTTGCAGTGTAAAGGATGACGTGTAGTATGACATAACTACGTTCTTGCTTAGGACGTTGTCAGTCTCCTTATCAAGGCTGTCGAGATAATGCTTGATGATTTGTGTCTTGCCAGTACCTCCATTTCCAACAAACATGGCGTATTTGCTGTTCATTACTAGCTTATCTAACAAGTAAGACATTCGAGTAGTTTCTACAGTGTCAACAAACATTGAAGTGAATGGAATCTGTCCTTGTCCGTTACCGATTGGTGCTGCACTGTACGGTGACACCTTGCTGCTCCAATGGACGTACTCTCCTTTCGCAGGATCGAAGAAGTAGTCAAAACAAAGACCATCCTTTGGAAATTTGGAACCAAATGTTGATGCGAAATCCTCTGAAAATTTTGTGCGATAGTCACCAGATTTGTCAACAATCATTGGTCCTCCAAATGCCCACATAGCACAGTAAGCAAACGTCATTTCAATGATTTCTGAAGTCATTTTCTCCTCTGGTACCAACGGTAGCATTCCCTCCAAAAGATAGATAATAGTGCTAACCTTATTGATGAGGCGTAAGCTTGTCACCTCTTTGTAACCTCTCCTTGTCATTTCTGCGAGACCATCAACATAACGATCAAAAAGTGCAGGGAGAAAATTCTTTTCCGTAGCACAGGATCTCTTCTGTACCCACGTCTCCATGAATGGTCTCCAACCGATATCTGTTTCATTGATATATAGAATTCCAGCTCTCGAGACAGTGGCAGGAGTCGCATTTTTCAATGAATTGATCTCGAAGACCATACGCATTGCTGGTGATAAGGGCACACGTTCATTTGAAACAAGTGTCAGGACTTTATTATCATCCATGACTGTGTTCATGGATTCAATCCAAACCGCATCAATATCACCATCAAGAACCACCCACTTGTGGGTTTGATAATCATAAAATCCCTGGTCAGCAAAGTTCTTACTCATTCCTCTCATGATGATACTCAAAACTCCATCTTTCCAGTCTTTGGCCAGTGTCATGTATCCGTACAATTCATCGCCAGTCACAGCCTTGGGATTCACAGTTTCAGCAACACAAACAGGCTTCGCTTTGTCAAGATTGTGTACAGCCTGAAGTGTCTTCCAAATAGTTGTTTTCGCACATCCTGATGGTCCCAACAGCATTACAGAGTGACGAACGTCAAGTAGCTCCTGAAAATTGCATGTCTTATTTATAAACATCTCGTCATGTTGAAGTCCTTCATCTTTAGCTACCCGAATAATTTTAGTCTTGAGAGTTTCATCTACCTTTGAGTCAACGGTAAGCCCCATGAACAAGTCATTAATCAAACGGAGGAAAATCGGAAGATCATGATTTGGAATCTTGGGAGTATTGAAATCACGAAGCGCACGCATAAGCACTTGAGCTTCGTCCAGATCAGGATTCGCCCGCTTCATTCCGCCGGCAACACGGAGAACTGACTTGACTGCGCGCAGTCCCCAATCGTAATGTGGCTGTTTCGACAATAGAGCAGATGATAGTTCATATAAGGTATTGAATTTGACCGATAGAGCTTTTGCGGTTTGAAAGCCTTCTGCCATGAGCATGTTCTCTTGGATGAGTTTCATGTCAGGACGAATCATTGCACAAGATCGAAAGAGCGCCTTCAGATTCTCTGGAAGTTCGGTTCGACCCGCATATCCAGGATTCATTGTGATCCAGAAACCACACGTAGGAATTAAAGATATTGTATCCCCCATGAAATCAAACTCTCCAACCTTCATTGGCGGAGTTCCTGCTGGCAAATTTTTGTACTTGTCATCGCGATTGTCTGGATTTGAATACTTGACAATTGCATCTTGAATTGTTTTTATTTGCGTTGCAACAACAGATAACACTTCAATTGGGATACGATTGAACTCATCAAAACAACCCCATGCTCCAGTTTGGGCTAAACCACGAAAAATATCAGCCATGGACTCAAAGTTCATTTGGTCCGAGCAGTTAAAAACGTAGCATGGAATGGCAAGAGCACGAGCCAAATCTTTTGTGGTTTCTGTTTTACCAGTTCCTGCAGGGCCTGCAGGAGCACCGCCTAAGAAGAGCTTGAGACCCATAGTAAGAGTAATATAGCAACGGTCTGTAAGAGGTGTAATGACGAGACGACCAGTATTGCCAACCCACTCGTAAAAATACTTGCACTGAAAGTCACAAATCTTCACATTGACATCCTTGGTTGAGTGTTCCCATTCAAAACGCAGTTGCTGTTGCCATGCAAATGCGGATGGACCTTCAATCTTTTGTTGAATCAAGCGATCGATGACATCACGAGAGTGGACATCCATGGTGATAAGAGAAATGATTTTGGTTCTGTCTTCTCCAGTCAACTCTCCGAGTACCAACTGAATAAGGGCAGACAAGCGGCTGTTGCAAAGTTGCAGATATCTCTTGACAGCATCCTCTTGCCCTCCTTCATATTCCTCAAGGGATAATTGAGTTTCATCGGTCCAATAAATTTGTGTACCAGTTATACACAGCTGTGCAGGATAGTTGAATAGCCATTCATGCCTTGGAGTTTCAATCTCCCAACTCGCAGCCTTTTCAATAGCTTCTGATAAAATCACTTTAAGAGACTTCTGCATCGACAAAGTTAAGTTATTGAGATAACTTTCAACTTCACCTTCCATAGTAAAGGGTTCGGACAAGGGCACGCGCTCGCCATCCTTGGCAATCATCTCATCGACAGTTTTAGAACTAACTTCTCCACTTTCTGCCTTGATAAAAGAGAGATTGGCTAGAGCATCGTAGCAGTCGCCAAGATAAGGCATGATCTTCGGAGGGTTTGTGCCATTTGCAAGCATATCCAACAGTGCCACAGAAGACACAAAATAAAATCGGGGAAATATTTTTTTCTTGATATCGAGGTACTCATTCAATGACTTTTGGCAAAGTTCCAGACGCTTCCGCATACTAACCAAGGCTTCATATCTTCCTTCTACCGAACACACAATGACACAATTTGTTTCCCCCGCTGCATCTTTCATTAGCTCCTTAAAGTCGGAATCAATTTCCTCAAATCGTTTAGTATCCTCTGGCAACTGAGATCGGATATCGGCAGATGCCAAGAAGATTGACTCCAGTCCAGCCCAAGATTTGGACACAAGCATCCACATGCGAAGAGTGTCATCTACAATCCTGAGAAGCGACTGCCAGTGAATAACGCGATCTTCAAAGTATTCCATAAATTTGCCCATTCCAAAAATTCCTTGTAACTCCATCTGATGAGATTCAATTCCTTCCACAACTTCTTCAGAGGGCTTTGGGACAAACATCTCTGTGTCTTTGTGAGGTGCATAATCAATTTCCATCTTGGACCAGACTTGTTCAATTTCTTTCAACTTCTTTTCGATCTTTAGCTCCTTTATTACAGTCTCAACGATTTCTTCAATAGCTGCCTTGTGCTCGTGGAGATTGAGCGTCATCATGTCGTTAAGCTTAAATTTCTTATTGTCGCTTGGGTCCACAAGTTTGACATTGCAGACTCTAGCGAGGGAGGACCAGTGCCTTGATCTCATCGCTTCAGAATGAAGGTCATTGACAAGTGGTAGTGCAACACTCATCACTTCCATCATTTCATCAATATCACGATATACCCGCCATCCTTTGATAGCCGGAAAGCAATTCCCACGCTCTTTCAATTGCTTCCTGAGCTTTTTGTTTTGTGCTTCCAAGTCATCCGTATTGACTGCGTCCCAAGGAGTCGTGCGCCAATCAAAGTAAATGAGATTAATCATCCCTTTAAAATCCCACAAACTCTTGAGTTGCTTAATTTCATTCCTAGTCTCGCCAATCTCTGGATAGATTGATTGCTGGAGCTCAAATAAATCTTCAAATTCATGAAACTTGTGAATTTTTGCCTCCAACTTGTCAAGCTGCATTGCATACTCATCCATCATCTTGTACGCAACAGAAATTACTCCATTGAACTTGAAAGGTGCATTTGCCCGAAAATCGCCCTGGAACGACCTTATTAAGAGGCAGAATTCATCCAAATCATTTTTCAGTGCATCTACAGAGTCCATTTGCATTGGGAGAATCTCTTCCTTCTTCTTGAGGGTCTTTTTCACCAATGCCTCCCACACTATCGGCAATTCCTCTAAATATTCTTGCAGATTTTTCCCAGCAATCTTTTCATGAACGAAATCAACAGCGTATTTCTTCAAGAGTTCAACACATTGATTCTGCGGCTCGTAGATTTCCGTAAAATATTCCTTCTTCCACCGAACATCACGAATGACTGCCATAACTGCGAGCAAGCTCTTATTATTCTCCGCGTCAACAATCACTTCCTGCTCCAGCCCCTCACCCACATCCTCCATAAAGGCTTGAAAGCCAGCAAGCGTGCCAAGAACTGTACTCAGGATATGACCGGTAAACATGTTGATCCACTTCGTTGCAAACATTGACACTTCTTGTTTGGCAGGATTTACGTCGATCCGAAGCCAGTCGACATCCACTGGAGATGGACACTTGGATACAGCGGCCTGAATTTCATGAAACTTGCGGATCTCCGCATCAAACCTAACTAAATCCAATAATACACTTCCATTTTTAGTAAAGATAGTGGACTCTTTGCAAAATCCGGCAAAGTAGTCAGACAGGTTTAGCCTCCACAGAAAAGAGTCTTTCTCAAAAGTTAGCTTCAAATCCATGCATTTCTTCTCAGTGGCAATGATTGCGACGGAAATGGCTGACATATAATTACTAATGTAAATATCAGAATGCATCTCACGAATGTAATTTCCATCTCCATCCACTCTTTTACAAAGCGAAGCTTGTTGTAGAAAGGAGCCAATCATTTCATCAATCATTGAGCCGAGACCTTTACCATCTTCAGTCACTCCAATGGCAGGAACAAATTCCAGCGCTCTCTGTTTTCCGTTGAGATTAAATTTGATTTCCAATAATGGTAATTTACCCTGCGCAGTAATGCTGCCAGGATCAATTTGCTGACATAGGAACTCCAAGGAAGTCATCACAGCCTGCGATAATCCGTCAATTACATACCCACCTACATAGTCAACATAAGACTTCCAATCCCTGGAAGCATTGGAGACACGAAGGATTTTGTTTGTCTCCTTCAATAGAGTGTGAATTTGTTTGCTTGACTCCTTCAATGCTGCGAATCTAGTAGTCTTGAAGCTCTTCGTCATGCGTTCAAATTCGTCCTTCTCAAGCGGTTTTGACTTTCTTTCCAACATTGGCTTGTTCCACTCCTTCAGGATCATTTCAATTGTAGAGAAATTGTCCTTCATAGTTTTCATGATGCCATGAACCGTCTCAACTTGTTCCATGGATATGGCAATGAATTCATCCACACCATTAGAGCACCAATTAAGTTTCTCGATACCTTTTTGAACAAATGCGTCGAATTTTGCCAAGTATGGAGCCACCAAAGGCCTTTCTACGGGTAGCAGCTGCTTGAGCACAGAGTTGTTCATATTGACAATGAGATCAAGATTTCCAGCCCAACGACGAAACTTTTCTGTAGACTCATAAAGCTGAAGGGCATCCTTAGGTATGTTTATTCCAAGGAGTAAGAAGTATTTGACTTCTCTAAGGAGACACACAAGGGCAGGATCAAAATTCATCACAAGGAATCTTGATTTTTCACATCTCTTGAGCAAATTCAAATTGAGTTTTTCTTCGGAACAAGACTGGATGCTATTGCTCCATTCGCTGGTTTGAATGTTCTCATAATCATTCAAGAGGGCAAGAAGTGAGCCCTGGATCTTGATTACGTCCTTTGCTTCTTCGCGATTTAAAATATTCTTGTCCAACTGACGCAGTTTCATCATGGGAACTTCTACTCTTCTAATCAAGCCCCGAGACCAGGACAGAGAACCCGCAATGGGCGGGAGGTTCTTATTGGAATTTAGCGAAGGATTATTCCTGTGAGCTAGAAAAATGTCTTGGACTTGCTTGAGGTCCTTACTGTAAGCTTGGAGTAGATTAATGTGTTTGCACTCCAATTCGTCCTTAATAATGAGGCGTTCGAGAAGATTGTTGTCGAAGGAGTCTAAAAGCTGAAATTTGCCATTAATGGTAGAACAGTCATCCAAACCCACACAGATAAGCGATCCAAGACGACGCTCCAATTCTTTAACAGAGTGGCGAAAGTCTTGATAACAATTTTCAAATTCGACTCTTTCCACGTCCATGAGGTGGTACTGTACATTTTTGATCGTTTTGACTTCATGCTCAAAGTCACTGTGTATGCGATGCACAGATTCTGAGAGAGACTTGCCCTTTGTAGACCCAATTTCAATCTTTGCTAGCTTGGAAAATTGTATGATAGTTTTGATCATATCAGATATATCATGGCACCTCTCGAGGAAAGAGTCCAGGCGAGAAAAAATTGCGTTGTTCTGAATTTTCCATGGATTTGCAAGGCATTCATCTCTAGCCTTCTCTTTGTATTCAAAGTAGTCACTCTTGAATTTGTTACACACAACAGAAACAATCTCGATGTGATCCACAGCAGCATTTGCTTCTTCATTTTCAATCATGGAAAATATTTGGTCTCCCGAAACATAACGACATGACTGCTCAATCACCGCATTGCAAATTTCTTTTAAAAGTACAACAATTCTTGACAGTGTATTATAGTACTTCGAATTCTGCCATATCATCAGAGTTGTGTATAGGATCGGACGAAACAATTCTTGCAGTTTTACGAAATCATCATTATTCATGATCTTCTCTAGTAAATCTTCAAGCGCAGTAAGAAACTTGACATTATCATTTGCTTCTAAGCGGGCTATGTAGACATCCTTGCAAAGATCCGCAAATGATGAGCAATACGTTGAATTTGCCTGGTCTAATGCCCGGAGTACTTTTCCAATCTGACTCCCTTGGAGCTGCTCAAATACAGCATTGAGGCTTTCTGACTTTCTCTTCCAAAACGCAATCTCTACATCCGGACAAGGGTTGCGTCCCTCCTTCAACAGCATTTCCGGATCTTGCTTGAGAATATTTTTGATCTGTTTCGTCCATGTAAGAATCGATGATTCCAAGAGAGGAATGGGATTATGTGGCGTCATAGAACCATCAACTGATTCTACAGAAGGCATTGGTAACCTCGTCTCTCCCTTCACTTGAGCACACAAAATAGTCGTCGACGATAAGAAGGAATGAAAGCTCTCATTAATCTCACGATATGTAACTTCTCCCCACCTTTGTTGGTTCAATGGGTTACTCAAAATGGGTAAAAGTACAGACTTGGAGACTAGCTCTAGCTGCTCAAAAGGATTCCTACCACCAAGCTCAGTCGAATCCACAGAGTGATGAACATTGTTACTGGTAAGAATTTCCACTGTCTTGAGCAAAGCCAAACACTTTGTTTTTGGCAATCTAGTCGGCATCACCTCAACCATTTTTAGATTTTCTGGGATCAAGATACATTTTACAGTCTTGTCGGTAAAGAACTTTTCCAGCACATTCCTATAAACATAGCGAAGAACGCAGAAAGTAGGATAAATGAGTGACACATGCAGTGCGATAAACAAATAAAGGAATCATTCAAAAGTTCTCCTCCGTATTACGAAAACATACCCATTTACTTCAGTGCGAAACATTTTTTCAAATTTGGCACCTAAAACAAGTTGAGGAAAAGTCACAAGGATTCGATTCACCACGAACTGAGTGCAAGGACTCTCCCAAATGTTGCCTTCGCCATCCTTCTCTTTCATCTTGAACACCTCCAAGGAGAACCTCTTCTCGTTTCTGTTCGTTATGAAATTCACCACGTGTTTTTCTCTTGCAGTAGATTTACGGATGCTGCCCTTCCAAAATTGGAAAATAATTGCAAGAAACGTGACTGGTGACTGGGAACCAGCGAGAATCATCAAATCAAATGAAAATTTAATTCAAGATTTTTTACCCTACATCAGTCTAAGTGGCTTTACAAACCAGGCTCTTTTGACAAAACAATAACAGACAGCAACGCATGTACTGCGGTCAATAATCCTGCAACCAAAATTAGTCTTGCGAGGGACACTCCCAAGAAAGCATGTGTCCTTGCAAGAACCTCACTCCGAGCATCAGATACTTGAAACGACAAATCATCCATGGATCCATTGTTCCAAATAACGATGTCTGCCATTTTGGCTTTTTTGCTGACTGGAATCTGGCTATCAATCCTATCCTGACATTGTTCCTTTGTTAAATCCCTATTTCTCTCCATTAATCTCTTGAGCTGTACATCTTCTTTACATGCTATAACGATTTTGATCCCAAACAGTAGTCTCATTACTAGCCCAACTTCATAGAGCAAAGGAATGTCAACCGACACAATAGAGGTATTAGTTTTGGACGAACATAAACCCTCCTGAACAATTTGCATCATCATAATTTTTGAAATCAATGGGTGCGTAATTCGATTCAAGGCTCTTCTCTTTCCAGTATCACGGAATATGATATCTCCCAGCTTTCTGCGATCAATGAACGGTACTTCTTTCTTTGACTCAGTAAATAAATCAGCCCCAGCAAATGCTTCAACAACCCGTTTATAACCACAATAAGAACCCATCTTTCCTGGAACTAAAATGTCATGTGCAATTAAATCAACGTCAATCATCGCAAAAGCATCCTTGTTGCTTTCCTTACTTGGTTCTCGAAGCAGTTTAGATACAGTCGATTTTCCACATGCAATTCCTCCTGTGAGACCTACAGGTTGCAGTGTAGCGCCAAGTCTAGCTCCAATGTAGAATAGGAAACATCTGGCGAACAACATCGAGGTAATTTTGATAGAACTATTGGTGTCACAAATTCCAAACTCTCCGTGTGATGGAAACACCAATAGAGAAAGGGTAGGCAAATGACATATTGCGCCAAAGCCTGACCCACTGGGCCATGTAAAGAAAATGAGATGATTCCAAACTAGATATGAGGATGCACACTTGACCAACGTCGTCCAAACACGGGGAAGAGCCTTGGTGAGGATATTTCGGGAAGCCAGTCTTTCTGTCAAGATCGAGATGACGAAACCCATCGGAGGAAAGAAACATAGCAGCAGCAAACATTCCATCATGATTCCTTTGTTTTGATATAGTTGAATTAGTGGTAGTGTGGAGGCAGATTTTATACCTGATGTGTGAATTGTTGCCACTTTATCTCTGTGTTTCATTCGCTATTCTCTATTTGTTTTATTTGCATGTATCTTCTATCGATGATACGTAAAAGATTCGAAGGCAGTCGAAGGTTCAAAGTTCAAAAAATGTTTCTCTGTTGGTAAAAGTACCAGTAACAAAATATAAAATAGGTTACTGACCGAGTAAAACGCCTTGTGGATTTTCTTTTTCTTCCCCCACCACAAAAGAAATCTTCTTTCAAAGCTCGTTTTCAGCCGACCAAGTAGCAAGC
>Ga0306864_1000630_pt1 | contig 15832 bp, 18 predicted proteins | sample AntRauTorckE5430_FD_190448 | JGI IMG/M metagenome (GOLD analysis project Ga0306864, IMG submission 190448) | Saline lake microbial communities from Rauer Islands, Antarctica - Metagenome Torckler E5 #430 (v2) (version 2) | ecosystem: Environmental > Aquatic > Non-marine Saline and Alkaline >...
TGCTTTCCAGTCTATTCGTCTCCCCCTAAATTTGAGGGTGACACCCCTCAATTTGAGGGGTTAGATTGGTGCCAGCACACAAACGGAACAATTTGGTTCATCGTGGAGCACAGAAAACGAATACCTAACTACTACTAGGTACTACCTGTTGTTGTATCTACGCTCGCGCGCGCTCGAGGTAAAAAGTCAGGAGAAACAGCGACGGCACAACAGCAGGTAGCAAGCAGGCGGCAGGCGGCGGGGAAAAGTAACTGAAACTACAGCAGTTGTTGAAAAGACGACAAGTTTCAGATATTTGATAAACGGACTTTTAACGGGTTTTGCATAGATAATATTATGAACGTAAAAAGAAAAAAGAGAGAGGTAACAAAATAGAACAAAATAGACCAAATTACAATATCAGATGAATTAATCTTTCCTCAAGTTGCCGATCTTCACACAGTATCAAGATCTATTAAATAATGTAAAAATCATTTCAGCTTGGTTCATAAATTCTAACTGATGAACTCAGCTACTAGTGAATGCGGTTGACCGTGTGTTCCCAATATTTCTGTAGAATTGGAACAATTCGTCGCTCTCCGTTGAATTTACTAATCAAATTGTTCAGGTGCGTTGCTGTAGTTTCTAGCTGCAATTTGTTGAAAGAAGGACGGTATCTTCCACCTACGTGGTTGCTACTATCTTGAAACATGTCGCTGTTTCTCTGGTCGTAAACTCTAACAGCTCGAAACCACAAACATGGGATGGTGAATGCAGGAGCGGGATTGAGGGTGCCTTCGTTGTACACTGTTCTAATGAATAGACTCAGTCTTGTTGCATCTTGTTCGCCCGTCTCCTTTCCAGTCAAGCTTTCGTAGGAAATGATTAGTCGATTGGGTGCTTTAAAATTGTCCATCCAGTATTCAACAAGTTCTACCCAAGCATCTATTTCTGCTACGAAATTATTGTCTCTCCAAGCCTCCCAGAGTTCCTGCGGCGGTTGGACACTGTGTGTTCGCAAATTATTTTGACGCCAATAAATATGATTAAAGTTTGATGATATTGCATGTAGCGGATATCGAAGTAAAAGAACCATCTTTTTCATATCACGGTTCAACATATTCGGATGCAAATCGAACGATCGATATGGGTAGAAAGTTTTCACTGCAACGACATCATTCCTGCGCTTTGTTTCGGTTGTTTTGATACTAGTAATCGCTTCTAGAAGGTCCCTCAACATTTCTGATCCAGATCCAGGATAGGATGCTTGAAACATTGGAACCATTGAATCATGTTGTGCGATCGTAACCATGCAAGTCCCATGAGTGTTACTGACAAGGACTGGGTTGTCACCCATCAATATTTGCATTCTTTCCAATGCGGAGATTCTATAGCCCATCAATGCTTGAAGCACTTTCTCGTCGAGGGTCAGTTCGTCAATCATCTGGGTTAAGACACCAGCAATCTTGTCTATTTGAACTATTGTGTACGATTTTTCCACTATCTCTTGTGTTTCGGCGTTCTTAAGCTGCCTTAATCTCCTCCTCTCTGGTTCAGCTCTTACGTTGAATTGGACAACTCGAGACCAAAGACATGACACATCAGCAGAATTGTCATCAATTAAACTAGAGACTTTCTTTATAAATTCCACTATTTCGTTTGCTTCTTCAACACCCTTTTCCTGATTTATCAATTTCTCATGAATAACAGGAAGCCTAGTATTTGCATCGAGCTGATCCGACGAAAGCCAATATCTTATAAAATCTTCCCATTGTTTTAGCTGGGTGTTGAAGTGGATATCTCTCCACTCCTCCCATTCTTCCATTGTTGATTCTCCCTGTTGGTTTCCAGTCATTTCTATGTAAGTATGAAACATCTTCAAGGCTTCCATTGGGTCCCTGAGAACAAGTATTGCTCTCGCTGGTTCACCACCAATATTTTCAAGGAGGTTCTTTATGTTTACATGGTTCTCGTAGTAGGGATAATGAGTCTTGATGGCGATGACGTCGTCTCTGAACGTACGTGCTGAAGTCCAGGTCCCTGTCAAGGTTTCTATGAGCAAACGCATTAAGTCAGAAGACGAACCAGGGAAGGTTGCAACTAATATGGGATTCAGGGCTGTGGGTGGATGCCGAGGATTATGAACTTCACAGGATCCATATGGAGAAGCTGATGATTCTGCAAGCCCCTCGCCAGACTCGATCATATTGTGAAAATCTTTGTACTCTTTCAGCTCTCCATTTGGAGTGACTTCGGTGAAATTTTTAGTTGTTGTGATGATTGTAGAGGGGATAAGGAGTGCAAAGAGGCATAAAACTATGAAACCCCCAAAAATATGTTTCCTATTTCTTTGAAAATATTCAGAGCAGGGGTTTGATAGACCCTGAACACCCTTTTTGTGCAGAATCTTCTGGAGCCTCCTTTGGGTTTGATACATGTTGTTGACGATTTTGTTGGAACAGGTACAGTAGTAAATAATGTAGTGTAGTGTAGAGTGGTAGGTACTCGTTCGCTACATATGCAATTAGGATAATGGTAATGGCAAATTTAAGCTGCGGAAGTGTAGAAAAGCGACATTTATCCTGCTCTAGCAGAGTGTATTTTGGTTGAGATAATCGTGCACTGTGTTGAATGATTGAAAATGGCAGTTTTGTGAGTGAGGAGTGCGCGTGTGATGAGTGATGAGAGGATTGAGGATTGATTGTTGTGTGATGTGAAAGCGTAGTTTTTGTCCGTGTTAATTGACTTCTTTCAAAATAATGACCATCCAGGGTCATTCTGCTGGCCGAGAAAACGGACCGACGCGCCAAACTGAGTCACCTGAAATGTCATCAATACACGCGATCCTGTGAAGGATGATTGTTGTATGACGTGTTGTTGTTGGTTCATGCTTCTTGTTTCTTGTGGTTGCTTCACCAATAGACTGTATTTATATATTTCATTTTGTCATAAGAAGGAACACTAGATTCAAATAGTGAATAATGAAGTTTCTGTATCTCTTCTCTACGCTGAGTACAGTGTATGCATTCGCACCCGCTCCTGCTCAGATCGGGGTCTCAACCGGGCTCGGCATGGGTCTGAAAACCTATGTTGCAAAATCTGTTTCCAACATCGGTGCTCCTGCTACTGCTGCTGTTGCAGGTGCTGCAGTAATTGGAACCATTGGATTGAAAGGCATTCTTGACCGCCCGTCAAGAAAGTATGAAGAAGGATCTGTTGCACGCGAATACGACGCTTGGACGCAGGATGGTATTCTCGAGTACTACTGGGGCGAACATATTCATTTGGGATATTACAATGAAGAAGAGTGAGTATAAAACAAAGCAAAATCAATTAAAATTCTCTGACATTCAATTAATTGATCATGTACTAACGGTAGTTATGATTCTTCTCTCATTATAAAACCATTAATCTAAAATTGTCGTTCATCTTTCGTTTGATTTAGAATGGAGAAAGGTTACAAAAAGAAGGACTTTATTCAGGCTAAGTTTGACTTCGTTGATGAAATGATGAAGCTTGGTGGGATTAATGGAGATGAAGATTCTAGTGCAACAGTTCTTGATGTTGGGTGTGGCGTAGGAGGAACATCGCGTTATTTGGCGAAGAAACTTGGACCTGATGCTGCCATTACTGGAATCACTCTTTCCCCAAATCAAGTGAAGAGAGCAACTGAGCTTGCTACCGAACAGGGAGTTGATAACGCAAAGTTCACGGTTATGAATGCGTTGAAAATGGATTTTCCGGACAACTCTTTTGATGTCGTATGGGCATGTGAGTCTGGGGAGCACATGCCCGACAAGGAGGCTTATATTAATGAAATGATGAGAGTTCTAAAGCCAGGTGGAAAATTCGTCATGGCCACCTGGTGTCAGCGTGATAATAGAGAAGTTCCCTTCTCTGAGAAAGACCAGAGAGATCTTAGATTTTTGTATGAGGAATGGTAAGTCAATCGCCGCGTGATGCAACTTCTCATTGGATTTCTCAATAATATAGTTCATGTACTTATTATCCTCCTCATCCTATGTTGCAACAGGACCCACCCATACTTTATTTCCATTGAGAAGTACAACGATATTATTGATGCGACTGGTGTTATGAATGAAGTTACTACTGCAGACTGGAATGAGCCAACAATTGCATCTTGGCGTCATTCTGTGTGGGTTGGAGTCTACGATCCAAGAGGATTTATCTTCAAACCCAACAAATACTTGAAATGTTTGAGAGATGGATACTGTCTTGAGAGGATGCATCGTGCTTTCGACCGTGGATTAATGCAATATGGAATGTTTGCAGCGACAAAAGCAACGGCCAGTGAACCAATTGTTGCAACAGAAAAGTCAACACCAGAGGTTGTTACTCCTTGAAGGAAAGGATGGGAGAATATAAAATAAAATAGAGGAATAAGTTTCCAAGTTATTACATCGCAGTCTACAAAATGTCGGTTAGGGTCTTCATTTGTTGACGTTCGCTGGAATTTGTTTGCTTGTCTCCGCCTGAAAGAAACCAGCCTGAAGTGGAATTCTCTGATAATGGAGTTGACTACGTTCCAGCTGGGACCTTTCGATACTTTTCGCCTCCTCTGATCAGTGCAATTTTTCCTTGGGGGGGCTTGATAACTTCAAGATCCAATGTTCAGATTTTTCTGTCACACCCATTAACGATTACTCATGGACCTAGCAATATGAATATTGAATGCTTCTTTCGAGTGGTGAGTGGAGACCGCTATATCAATTTAGGAGGTGAAGTTTGCAACTCGTCTATGGTCCATTGTCCATTGCCACAGAGGTTCAGGACACTGGAAAGGTTTCGGTTGCCTTTATTATTAAATGGAGATGAGTTTAGTGAGTCTCCCGTCGTGTCTCAAGTATTAAAAACCATAGAAATTATTACCATGGTTACTACATCGGGTACTGTTGCGAACGAGACTACTGCTAATTTTTCGAGTCTAGAAGTCGAATGGGGTTGCTACTTAGAAAATAATTCAAACCTATACAACCTCCAATGAAATCCAGTGTAAAGCGTTTTGTCTATCGCATACACTAGGGGCATTTACATTGATCTTAAAAGCCAATGGTTTGGGTCTTTCGCTTCGCCAGCATGTTATGTGTGACGCTGCTTATAAAATACAATCTATTGAGCCATCTATACTTACAACTTACACAAATCACTTGGTTCTTGTAGAGGGCAACAATCTGAGAACTGGTCAACACATTTCTTGCATGTTCACGCATGAATTTGGAGTTCATCGTTCCAAAGGAAAACATGTTGACTCCAACAAGGTTGCTTGCCAGACAACTTTTTTTCTACGAGAAGGAATGGTGCAAATTGCTATGAGTACAAATGGGCAAGATTACGGGAAACAAAACACTATATTAGAAGTGCTTTCTGTACCTGTTCTGGCAAAGGTGGGACCATGCATAGTTGCTGGAGAGATCATTTTGATTGAAGGCACGTTCTGTCGATTTCAGAGTAAGATATACTGCGACATTGATGGGTCTCCACTTGTCTCTTTGCTCTAGCAGAAGGAAAAATTGCTTGCATGATTTTGCCCGATATAGAGACTGGGAACCACACCATGGTTCTAGGGGTTATTGGGTTAAGTGACGGAGTCATACACGGTCCGAGTACGCTTGAGGTTTTCGGAAGGCCCTTTGCTTCCTCTATTACTCCTGCTCAAGGCTTGAGGTTGCATTCCCAAAGTGTCGTGGTGTCAGGAGCAAACTTTCCAGCACAAGAATCAATTTATTGTCATTTTGGCTTCACGGTAGTTTCAGGTAAATTTGTCTCTGATTCAGAAATTATATGCATTTCCCCGGAGGCAGAAGAAAGCGGGTATGTACAATTCAGGGTACAAGTAGGGTCAAAATTTGCCCATGATCAATTTGACATCAGCTTTTTATTTATGAACGCCTGGGTAATTGATGAAAATTTTCCTAACTCAGGAGGCGTTGAAGGAGGAACAGATGTTAGCATATTTGGTAGAGATTTCTTCGAGGGCGTTGCAGTAAATTGCCGCTTTGGAAAATTAACTGTTCCTGCTACAATCAACACTATGCAAATCTCCTCATCAAGAGCATCCTGGATATGTTGATTTCCAGCTTGAAATGCAGCAATCGGGAATTCTGATTTCTCTGCCTGGTCATCAGATGGCAAATCTTTCCAAATTTTACGTGCAACCAACTCAGAGTTACATCCGATTTCATCCGCTGGCTGGCTTTTCTAACAGAGGAGAGTTTATTAATGGGACTTGGTCATTGGGGAGTATTTCGTTAGATTCAAATTCACCAACGTGCAAGTTTGGCTCTCAAATCGTCAAAGGCGTCTTTACTGAATCAAGGCTGATATCTTGTAGGGCGCCATCAACTTTCGGAGTGGGACCTCCGGTTGTCGAGTTATCAATCACATTAAATGAAGCGGACTTTATATCGAGCCCAACCATATTTAAGTATTATGATGCTGTGTATATTAACACTATCTCACCAAGAAGGGGGCAAGTCCTTGGAGACACCAAAGTTTCATTGGAGTTATTATCCGGACGAAATCCAGATGAAGAATTGAAAGTGTTATGTACATTTGATGATTTTGGAGGCACACCTGGGAATTTTGATACTTTCAAAAATGCTATGACTTGTTCAACACCACCTATGAAGGAAGCCACATATTCTCTGTTGATTTAAAACTTGGTACTATGGATTCCTGGTACAACTCAGGGAAACGATTTATCTTTGAAAGCAACATCACTTTTAATCACGTTTCTCCTCGAACTTTGCATGAAGATGGAGGTGAAGCAGTTTATGTTCACGGTGAAAGTTTAATACCTTGAATCTCTTCCATTGCTGTTTCGGTACTTTTCAAGTTCCAGAGCGATGTGTGTCATTTGAAATCATTTCCTGCGAAAGTCCAACTTTCTCTGAGGTTAAAATGAAAGGATACAGATCTGTCATACTATCAGTCACTTCAAATTGGTGGCAAAATGCAAGTTCCTGGCTTCATACGTTACGAGAAAATTATTTTATCGAACGCGTTGAACCAAACGTTGGTCCAGTAAGTGGTGCGACCATTATTAAAATAATAGGTGCAGACTTCCAACTAGATTCTCCAATACTTTGTTGGTTTGGAGATTATGCAACAACAGCCAAGGTGTTGTCTAAATCTATGGTAACTTGCAATTCAAGCCCTTTCTATTTACGTCACAGCATCGTGGAAAAGGCAGTAGTTGGTGTCTAACAGGGTAACAGCTCGACGATGACATTTCTGTGGAAAACCTTGTACCCGATATGGGATCATTGAGTGGGGGAACTCAAGTAAGTGTATTGGGTGGACCATTTTTGAAAAGCTTTGAGGACACTTTCACTTGTCGCTTTGGTAACGACAGTATACCAATGCCAGCCATATGGGAAAGCGAGATAGAGATTAGCTGTGTGATTCCGCCTCTATTAAATATGTATAATCAGAAAGGTCAGTCAGTAGAGCTCAATATTCAAGATTACAAACAAGAAATCTATACAATGAGTACGCATGGTATCAAGTATCCAAAGGCAGAGACCCAAGTAGTTCAAAGCGAAGGCAAGAAGGATGGATTCGAGGTTACTGCAGGGTACAGATTGATTCTTGTCACATTGATATCGCCTTTACGCAGAGACCTAGAGGTCACAAGATATTCAAAATCACCACTGAAGTGCAAGATGGACATAATTTTACAAATTTTGGTGCGAGAAGGACGCGAAAACAGACTGTCTAACATGCTGCCACATGATGCATCAGCGGAATGGATGAAAGAGGTGTTGATGACAGTTATAGACACTCCAATTACCGAAGTGAGTACTAGAAATTACACCGACAATTTCAATAGTACAGCGAAATGGATTATACCGTTCGTTGCCGACAATGAAGTCTCAAGATTATTGGTAAAAGGCAAACGCTTTATTGGCCTTGGCGCAAGTATTTACATGAAGAGGGCTTTCTATCTGAAATCCAGAGAATATCCATAGTCTCAACGCATGCAGTAAAAAGGCATTTTTATGTCTATTTTAATGGATTCCAAACTATACTCTGGACAGCGGCCGACCTTTCTCCTCTTGTGGCTGACAAGGAAAACTTGAAAGGTTGCAGCTTTATTATCACCAATATCGTCAAGGAGATTGAAACCTCACCCATTGACACAGGTGAAGACTTCAAAGGCTTCCGCCTGGTGCCTCCCGGAATCTCAAAAACTTACCCTCTTGCGAAGGTGACTCGATTGCTATACCATAACGACAGCAATTCAAATATGAAAGAGGCATGACATCGATGTCAGCAAAAGGCATGTGACATATCCTCTCAGAAATTTATCGATGGTTCTTCATGGGGTGTAGTTAGGTACGGAGGTGCTGCCATACAGATTTTGGGCCACGGAGCCAATGTAGCACATTCGTTGCTGAGGCAGGTACAGCAAAGGCGACAGGATATTTCCGTCTTTACTTTCCAATAGATGTGCAATTCAACGATGAAGCTGAAACCACGTCAAAACTAGAGACACTCTCTTCAATTGCTACGGTTGAAGTTTCAACTGCATCCCTGAATAGGAACATGACTGGTAGTGATGCGCAGATATGGGATATCACTTCATTACGAAATATTGGTGACATATCCATGCTGATAGCTGATGCATCGAAAGTGAAAGGAACTGGAGTTAGCATGAAGATAAAAGAGATTGTAAAGGGATCTGGAAACACGCTTTACTTGCTCAGGATACCCGTACATGCGTACATGCAAGGTATTCTTTCCAAATAAGGTACTTGGAAGAGCACACTAACCTTTATCGCACTGATATCGACGTAAGTATTGTGAATTTTCGCACTTGATTTAATATCTGGGAAGAGACATGCAGTAGAACTGCATTTGGACGTAATGCTCAACAAATACATTTTACCATTCTCGAGCAGCATTTTAGATGACCATGTTCTTGGTGTGGAAGTATAAACGCCATGCAACTCCAATTCTATTGAACTCTGCTTTCAGGACTATATTCCAGCGCTCGTCGTCTTCGAGGCAACAACACCTCAATTTTGTGGGACATTTTCTCTCTCGTTAACATTTTCCCTTAGGAAATGGGCTATCTGCATACTTGCTCAGAGCAAACGGACGTGATTCCATCTTCTGCTTCTGCTGCAGAGCTTAAAATTGAGCTCGTATTGAGGATATGAATGTGAGCGTACATGAGGATCTTACATTAGGCGATCAAAAGCATGGGATAATTGGTCTCAATCGACATTTTACATTGTCTTTTGAAAGTTTGGTATGTGCAGTAATGATTTCTTTCACTACAAGGATGCAACCGAGCCTGACCTTCTCATTCTCAAGTTAAACGAAGCGGGCTCCAAAGCCAATGATAGTTTAGCAAGACAACATTTTTAGCACATAATGAAAATGGGAATGAAAGGCTTTAGCAGCAGTAGTACCAAGGTCCCTGTACAAGTGTCCTCTAACGGTCAAGATTACTCCACAAGCACGACATTCTATTCGTACTCTGAACAAATGAAGGTGCTAATTGTTGGGAGACATTTTGTCCATAGCTCCAACTTACGATGTCACTTTGTCGGCAGCACATTTCTCTCTACTCCCTGTCTTTCATGATGTTTGGAGACAAAGTCATCAATGCAACACACATCGAATGTGCAGTGCCACCACATTGGAAATCAAGAGTTATTAAGGTGTGTGTGTCAGCTGATGAATATCTAAAACTCAACGACTCTCAATTTACTACACTTTCATATGATGTTCCACTGAAAGTGAAGGACGCCTATCCCCTCAGCGGTCCATCCAGTGGCAACTTTGTAGTCACGATTAATGGCGGTCCTTTCCGAAATTTAACAAATCTGTATTGTAGGTTTGGGTCATCAGTCATTTTAGCAACCTATGTCACGTCTATGCAGATTCAGTGTCTCGCACCGCAACAGTGGAGTAGCGGCTTTCAGTTTCGACAAACGGCCAAGACTTTCAGAGTGATGTCGGATCAATTTCTACGATGAGAACAGAATCACTCAGCTGATTCCTTCAATCAGAGCCGTCAGGAAATACTGGAACTAAGATTCGGATCTATGGTAAACGCTGTTTCAACTCCTCACTCTCGCTTCGTAGTTTCAATAACTACTTAGTCCCTTCCAAATTTATTTTAGCCGAAGAAATTAATTGTAGGTCTCCGCCTATTGTGCAAATCTTTCAACTAGAATTGAAGTCACTGAAGGAGCATTAAGATTCTATCGATGAGGTTGGACGAGACTTCTTTAAATTATCTCACGCTACTTCAACTCCTCACACTTGCTTTGTAGTTTCAATGACTACTTTGTCCCTTCCAAATTTATTTCAGCCGAAGAAATTAATTGTAGGTTTCCGCCTATTGTGCAAATCTTTCAAATAGAATAGAAGTCACTGAAGGAGCAACAAGATTATACCGGCGAGGTTGGACGAGACTTATCTAAATTATTTCATGGATATGCTTTATATCGCTCCAAATCTGTTGTGGTGAAAGTGTCAATGAATGCACAGAATTTTGCACCTCATGCGTTCAACTATAATAACAAAGCGATATCACAATCACTTCACTATCCAAAAATTATGGTTTATTCAATGGAAATACTCCCATCTTCCTCAGAGGATCGGGATTTGTCAACACGACCACTTTGTCTTGCCGATTTGGCGAGCAGCAAGTCCCAGCCTCTTTCTACGTCCAAAAAAGTTACCTCCAGCATCGGCATGGTAGCTTTCCAGGTATACCTCGTATTGGTAACTCTCCAATATTGGAGCAAACGGCGAAAGCTATTGTAGAAGTCTTGAACAACGGCGTTCACTACATAGATAGTTTCCATTCATTTGAGTTTCGTCGGTTTTCTCAACCTGGATTCTATTAGCCAGGATCTGAATATTTTGATGTTATGTCTAAATGGAGCATATTGTAATGGGATGAGCCACAGAAACTTGTCCTGTAGGAACGTTTCAACCAAAATATGGTGAAGATTCTTGCAGCATTTGCGATGTTTCCTTCGTGCGCCCTGAAAACAGATTACCTGTTCCGCGTCTTTGCCTAGCAGGATATGTTTGCGACCTCAAGGGAACAAAAAGGGCTGAGCAACCATCTCCTATCGGTATTTTTGCCCAGCTGGTACAGCAACAACTGACACATTTTGTGGTAATGAAAGCGATTCAAGTGATGATATCTCTGAATCAACTTTATTCGAGCTCACATCAGCAGAGCACAGGAAAAAGAATAGAATGGTTGATCAAATTAACGCATAGTGCAACCATGGGTCGACAGTCTGCGTGCATCTATCTATACACAGTTAAATAAAGAATGAGCAAATTTAATCTGTGTTGGTACATGTCTTTTAAGATGCTGAACGCGAATCTGTGCACCAGAGCATTGCCCCCATCGTGATAATTTACAAGCCACCCCTATTACAGTTTCCAATGTTGCCGATGCAGTCTTTAGGGTACACTACTGATTGATACCGTCATCCGTTACATTGGTGCGACCAGTCAGAGCTGCGTCGCTTCTTGAGTCTGCGCATTTATTTGAAAACGCCTTTTAGTTTTATTGATTTCACCAGCCTATCAGACAGTTCAACCATATTGCTACGAAGTAATATGATGATGAACTGCGTATTTTTGGTTCTCTCCTTGATATAATTGGCTACAATAGATACGTTCCTGAAATCAAGTACGGCATCAATTTCGTCCATAACATATAATGGCGTAGGTTTGTAGTGATGCAATACAAACACAAGAGCCAAAGAAGAAAGAGTCTGTTTTCTCCCAGATTGATTCGAGACATTCTTCCAAGATCTCTTTGGTGGATGAATAGAAAAGACCATCCCTTCAGAGAATGGATCAAGAGAATCGACTAACTCAAGTTCGGCATCTCCTCCAAGTGTTATCATTTGGTACATTTTTATCAGTTTCAGGGTGATACGACCAAAGTCTTCCATGAATTTCTCCAGACTTCGACGACGGAAATCCTCGTGAGCAGTCATGGCTTCATTTTATCCTTCAGTAACCTCATCAAGTTCTGTAACTATGTCTGAGATACGATTGATTGATTGATTGGTGTGAGACAAGTGTCACACTGGACACAATTTGCTGATGCAGGATACAAATAATGGGACACATACCTAGCAAGATAATTTGCTTCTTTCTTTCTGTATTCGGCAATTGCAGTCATATTGCGTTCTTTGCCATAGAATCGCGTTTGTGCTCCAATGTGTTTATATCGACCTTCACTTCAGCAACATCGTACTGTTCAAGTGCAGTATTAATGTAAGTAGGCAAGGACGATTTCTTCTGGTACCTCGTTTTTTTAATCGTGAGATTTGTAAACACAACTTCCATATTGATGTTACCATCAGCCTTATCCTCCTCGGCCGTAGCTAGTTTGACATTATCTTCTTATTCGTCATCTTCGTCCTCGGACATTTCGTAGTCTTTATCTTGTTTCTCAGCATTGCGCAATTGCTTTAACTCACGTTCCCAGTGCTTGAGTTTCTTCTTATTTTCATTCGTTCTTTTTATACTTACAAGAATCTATTCTTGCATGAAATTTAACCTCAGTACACGTTATAGCAGCTTGGGTCTTCCGCAAGACTTTCATTTCTTTCAAAACACTTTCAAGTGCTTGTTTTTTCTTCTTCTCAAATCCTTCACTTGTTCAAACGCCTTCATTACAGCATATGCTTCTCCCTCAAGCTTCTTGAATTCTTCCTTTTTCTTTTGTAGAGTCTGTTTAGCACTATCAAATTTATTCTCTGCGTTTTGTTCTGCATTCTTTCCTTTTTCAGAGAGCTACTTATTAGAATTTTGGCCGAATTCAGTTTGGTCGTTTCCACATTGAGATCAGCTAACACTGCCTTTGCATGCCTTTTGTTGCTTCTTCAGACGAGATCCGCCAGCATCAAGAATGGACTTTTGCAATCTAGCAACGCCTCAAGCTTTGAAGCGAGCATCGCGCAGGAGGCCATATCTAATGTACACTTTTGAACCTTCCTATTCAATTTAGTGAGCTTAACAGCGTCATCATCATTGATCGAGAAGACAATTTGCACGAAGGTCATGGAGGCGTTTTGTCAGTTCTACGCGTGTGGTATCACAGCTAGCAAGCTTTGGAATGCTTAATGCTTTCTCTCTGTTTTTCAAATCTCTGACCTCTCCAGCAAACCCACGACGCTGAACTCTATACTGCTTCAAATCGTGAAGAGATTTTCTAGCATGAGCTTCAAGCTTGGCACACTCCTCTTTGGATCCATCCAGCAAAGGATTCGTAGTTGTTGCGGCAGAGGTAAAATTAGTGAACTTCATTCCACCTCTACGAACGGTCTTGCCACCTCCTTGCATGGCTCCGGACAATTCGATGAGATTACCGTCGATTGTAAGTACGCGCCAACGATTGCCAAAGTCATAGCAGTTTCCAAATCTGGTGCTACTAGAGTGTTTCGAACTCCAAGGTAAAGGGCAGGTGTGATTAAGAATTCAGATGGGGAAATCAGATCAAATAAACAAGGAGCCTCTTCAATAGTCTCAACACTCTGTTATGTGCCAACTTTAAAACGTCCAAGACCTGCCGTATTTTGTTGGAGGCTGTCTGAATCACGTACCATTTCTCGACAGATGATTCAATCCGTGTGTCCATGCACAGGCAGAGGATCGCTGCCACAGATTAAAGCAGACGAAAAAGGTGCACCTCAAGTATTTTGATATGAACTGCACTCTGGATCAGGTAAATCTATTGTGAAGTCATTCTTAAGTACACAATTCTGTGTTTTGCTCATGCTTCGGTGGATTTGGATTGTCTCATGTCGTGGCTACCATCAATAAAATGAAACATGACAATGCCTCTATTTTGTTGGCGGACGGAAGTCCAATTGGCGCACAGCAGATTTCTGTAAAATACAAAGATTCAAGTGGTTCCATTGGCAAGATGATAAAAGCTGTGGTGAGTAACTGTGTATGGTGATATTATTATTAATTGCAATCTTTTGTGGAAGTAGTATGATAGAAACTAATACGTATAATGATGTACAGGAAACTTGTCGGGGAGCTTTTCGCCAGGGCAGAGCTACGATCCTATTAGCGAAGAGCTCCTTCTTCTTGCAATCCAGGAGAAATTAAGACGAAGAGAGAATCCGCTGAATGAACGAAAACAAAAACCAGTCAGTCTTCTAAAACAGAGGATACTTCTCAAAATGCTGGAAGGTCAACCAGATGAGATCGATGCTACTATCAAATCGCTTTCTTCGAATTTTATCTGTGACAGTGCAATACGTTATGGAGTCACGACCCAGATCAAGTGTTTCCCACTCAGACATCTGCACCTCAACTTCCATCTATAGTTGAGTACTACCAGATCCAACTTTCGGGGCTTACACGTTTGTAAAGTGGGATCAAGCCAGGAAACGAATGAGGAGTGCAAGCCACAATGAATGGCAGAATATATCACAATAATGCCAAAAATTTGCTCACACTCAGCCGACAGGATGGACAACATTCAATATTTGAAATGTTGACTTATTCATACTTGTAGGACTTGATAATTAAACAGTATGTTATTCTTTCACAATGTGGACGCAATAGCTCGATCTTTGCATTGTAAACTGAAGAGAGCTACACCCATTCCTTCCTTTACAGCATCTAATTCATTGTGTCCATTGAACAAAAGCTCCCGTCATAGTATTACAAGCTCCAGTACAGTTCATGACAGATATCAATAAAGCTTCAAACATCTTATACCGAAATGGTTTCAACTCAAACTTGCTAGCAAGCAGAGCTCCCCTAGATCCAATGGTGATGATTAAATGATATTATTTGGATTCATCCTTTTCAAAACTGTCTTAGCTGCACTCTTTATTTCATCATCTGGAAATGCATAAGATATGGTAGACACGAACTGGTCATTCCTGCTCACCTCACGTGCTTTAGGGCCACTTGTAGGTTCGAAATATACTTCCGTTGCTGTTCATTGAGCATTCGGTGCAAAATCTGCATCAGAGAGGATCTGAAACAAAATTTAAATTCGGATTTTCGTTAAGAATATTTATCACGAATAAAGTTGAACAAATAGCAGATCTTGTGCGTAGCTTACCTCTTCGTCGGGTACTTGTATCTGTGTGAGCACATCCATATCAGTGATCGCTGTATGCAGATCACCGTCCTCTTCGAGAAGAGCAAGATATGTTGCTGTATTTGATCCACTAACTATTTTTGTGTATTGTCTATTTCGACTGATACCGTACTCATTGGCCATGCGTTCCATTAGAGACAGCCCTCTAGCTAGAGTTCTCCTAAACAGCTGAAATTATTATTGGTTGAGATCCTAAACGTCCAACAACCTCTGCAATACTGCGAGCTACCCCTCCATCCAATTCATGTCAGGAGCCTAGATTTGAAGTCGCTGGAATGAGTCTTGTTTCTTTCGCTGGCTTTGCAATAAGGTCAATTACAGCTCCGCTCATCACAACAACTCGCAAAAAGATGGTTTTGTTTGATCCAGTTTCTTTTACAATGGATTTCGTTGAGCTCAAGCCTGAGAATACAGAAGTCTTTCTGTTTTGTCGCCCCTCGTTATATTTGGAGTGTGCATTTGCAATGGCAACAGCAATGCCAGTTCCTACTGCAGCATTTCCTTTCACCAACGTTGTCACCATTCGTCTTTTCCGCCACTTTTTCGACTATGAGGAGTAACATCACGTCCAGTAATTCCTTACCCTTCGGATGTCCAGGGAATGCTTCGGCGTTTCCTAATGCAATGAATAGTCAGCTTGGAACTGGAGCGGACAAGGGGAATCCGACTGTTTAATTAAAACAAAGCATTGTGAAGGCCAGAGATGGT
>Ga0306864_1000631_pt1 | contig 15804 bp, 7 predicted proteins | sample AntRauTorckE5430_FD_190448 | JGI IMG/M metagenome (GOLD analysis project Ga0306864, IMG submission 190448) | Saline lake microbial communities from Rauer Islands, Antarctica - Metagenome Torckler E5 #430 (v2) (version 2) | ecosystem: Environmental > Aquatic > Non-marine Saline and Alkaline >...
AGGAGGAGGGAGGTGAAGAAGGTGGTGATAAACGAGGCTGACCTCAGACATTTCAAATTTGTAAATCCCGATCCTTCACGGAAACAGTGACGCATGAAGTAAAGGGGATGACATCAAATTAAAAATTAAAACGAAAACAAAATACAACCATCACAAATAAATCAACACCCCACTGCCCACTGCTTGTTAGCAGCATCCACCAGCCACCAGTCAAAAGCACAATATCTACCACCAGTTTGTGAAATGAGGATACAATTTTCAGCCATCATTTTGCTATTGGCACAGCAGGCTTCTGCATTTTCTGTCGTCAAAAGATCCATTAATGTTTTCAAGCCATCAGGTTTTGTCTATTCTCCAGTAGCAGTAGTAGCAGTAGCTCCATCCACAGCGTTATGTGAATCCAGCGATGCGAAAGAAGAATCCAGCAGTGAAGAAGCACTTGATGCAGCAAACGATGAGCCCGATCCTCTCAAATCCAAACCGCTTTCGGAGGAAGAACTAAAAGTCATCTCCGCCATTGCGAAACAAGAGTCGTCTTCCCTTTCTCTTTTCCTGATGTCCAAAGTAAACCAAATGCCGCCAAACACTATCCTTGCCCTTCGAAATGCCTCCCAAGGTGAATTCTCTGATGATGTATCTAAAGAGCAAAAGAAAGATATGGAAATTGTGGGAAACGCACTTGTAGATATCATGGATGAACAATTGGTAGCAGGAAAAGATCTCCTCAAAGCGTTTTTGGAATGTGGAGAAATCCGAAAATTGGACGGATCAATCGGAAAAGCGAACAAAGAGAATAAGCTTGATATGGGATTCTTTACGGTATTAAGTATGAATATTCGTGATGCTACTTTGGAGGCTCAAGAGAGTGGGAAAACTACTCTTGCCTCTCCAGAAGGACAGATGGGATCAGGAGACAATCCCGGAAGATTACAGATTTTACAGCATATATATACAAGGTGTCAAGAAGAAGTAGAAAAAATGGTCAGTCCAGGTGTAGGATTACTGAATAAGTTGTTGAGAACAGATCAGGCCTCCATTCGATCTAATCAGTTGAGCCATTATTTGTGCCCTCAGAAGCCAAAGACCGTCAAATCTCCAGATGGGAAAGAGGTTCAACTGGCAGGAAGTAAGGCTTTGGTTCCGCCTCAGGAACTGATCGAAGCAATTCAAAGTGCTGTGAAGCAGATTAGAACTGTTGAGGCATCTGGCGGAGCAGATAAAGCAGCTGCCGCAGGGCTGGTAGAGAGCTGTAGACAGGTTGCGATTGAAGCACGACTTGCGATTGAACAGGGATATGGTGCTGATAGCGAGGTATTGACGGAATTTGAAGCTGCATTGCAACCTGCATTTCGACCAGAGTCTGCAGATAGTGAATACATTAAAGGAATGTCAAGTTAGTCTATTCTACATGTGTTGCCAGTGGACATCGGCATCCTGAACAGCATCGTCAAGGTGTTGTTAAAAATTTGATAGTGAAAGCGGAGACGCAAAGAATGTCAATCTTTCCGTAATAGTCTTAAACAAAATCTTCAGTTTGATACTCCGATCGATGCGCATGTACTTGATGCAGTTGATTATGGGAGGCAGCTACTGATGACCACAAAATTCTCTTACTATCACCTGTATTCTCGTTTCAGCGTCCAGATACAAGTTTGTACCAGTTGCGTTCTGTAGCCACTATCAAAGCGCTGCCACTGGTTGTTTCCATTAATCATAGAATTCGCCGAATGTCTCTATGACGAAATATGGTGTGTTTGTGAAAGGCTCTCTTTGCCAACTATGGAGATCTTATTTTAACTCTGGAGTATGTGCACAAGAACGCAATTTTCACTAGGTGAATGTGAAGGATGATGAGCAGGGTGCTATCAACGTTTATTTTACTTTGCAGCTGAAGCATTCAAGGGGTATGGCAGATGGATGATGTGATTAAGAATGCAACCATTGTAAGATGCAGCACACTCGAAATATTCTTCGTGAAACTATTGGTGATCGTTTCCATATTGATTTCTTTTAATGTCGAGGAGGGAGAAGAATCTGAAGTTTTACTATCCGTTGACTTCGGTCTTGTAAGTTTCGGAACAATCGTTATTGAATCCCTCAGCCATGATGCTGCCATGAACAAAGATACGAATTTGATTCCTACAAAAATGGATATACCAGTCCAAATGCCGCAAGGATATAGATGGTTTCAATACGAAATGATTTGAAAAATCCGAGAGGAATAAAGTATTGGTTAGGTTAGGTTGACAAGTCTTTGTTCAATTTCCTGCCTTGCGATTAGAGTAACAATGGACTATTTACTTGAATAACATTGACAGTTAGGTTCGTTGCTTGAATTGATACACGCCACCAACCCTGCGACCATTTGAATTTGCTGATGATTCCCGCATCTTGTCAATCACTTGCCAAAAAACGTCGAAAAGAAAAATTCAAAACGAAGCATCCACAGATTGATGTTTTCAATCAAAAATTCAATTGTTCTTGGTGACGACGAGAGGCATTATTGCTATCAGATAATCCCATGCTTGTTGATGATCTCAGGAATCGGGAACTAGGCAATGCAATGGAAGACAGTGATGAAGCCATCGTTAAATGGGTGAAGCACCGGGTTCTTGCAAGAAAATTTGAAAAAAAAATGTGGCAGTCTCATCATTCCAATGTTGTGCACGAACTTATCCACCAGCCCACTACCACCAATCTCTTTATCACTGTCGACCAAGAAACGAATAAACTGATTGTTCGCAACGGCGTGCCTCCAGAGCCGTCGTTCGGTATAGTTGATGTTACCTACTTCATCAAGGCACAAGGGCTGATTCTGTCTCATGAAAATCTGGACGAAACCCTCATTTATGGAACCATTGTTATCAAACAAACTGCGGCTTCTGTGTTGGAAATAATGGAGCAGACGCTCTATCCAAATATTTTTGATAGCAGAGAGTGGAATCAATCATCCAAACTGGAACTTCAGGGATTGTATCATCGCTTCATGGCTTCTTTGACGGAAAGTGCTAATGAAGAGAGTAGTTCGACTGCTCTGTACTTTCCATCCAAGAGCAACAAATATTTTGATAAAGAAAGCACTACTTATGATAAAGACGTTGTTCAGCAGCTAGAGGCCGTTTCAATTCATTGGATTAGACAGGTGAAGGATGTGTTGAATTCTCACGAGCACAATATTACTCTTGATCATCAAGGACCGATGGAAGAGCTCAGATTTTGGGAATCTAGATCGGAAGATCTCGTAGGTATTTCTCAACAATTGCATTGTCCACAAGTGCTTGATATATTATCAATTCTCAAGGAGGCAAAGTCAAAGTATGCGAAACCAGTTGAAGCTCTATCTGGGGCCCTTCGTCAGGGATCTGAAGAAGCTGCAAATAGTGTCAAGTTCTTGAGACTCTTACAAGGACCATGCAAACTCCTTGCAAAATTAGAAGCCGCTGAGATTCCTTCTCTTATGCTAAAGTTCTTAAATTGTATTCGCTTGATTCATGTGCACTCTGCGAATTACAATACAAATGAAAAGGTTTCTGATCTGATTCGCCGAGTATCAAGTGAAATCATCAGACAATGCACTTTTCACATTTCTCTTCAAGAGATATTCTATGGAAATCTAAAAAAATCGATGACAACGCTAAACGATTGTATTAAGTGTGGGAAAGCTTGGAAAAAATGCTACAATAGAATGACGATTACAGTCAATAGGCAAAAAAATGAGAACGGTAATTCGGAGGAGCACTGGAAGCTTAACGATCCATCCATTTTTGCAGAAATGGATGCTTTTGTACAGAGGTGTGACGATTTGATCGATATATGTAACTCCAGGGTGCAATTTGTAGAGCGTTTGGACGGCACCTTCGATAACTCCGATAAAATGTATGTGCCAACTTTTGGTTGGACTAATGGGCCCGAGATTGAGAATTCAGTTCGTGTAGTTCAAGAGGCATTCTTGGTTCAGATTAACCGACTCAATAGACTTGAGTATTCTATCCTGAATGCGCGAGAGTCAAGATGGCATGGAGATTACAACGCTTTCAAAATGGCTTCAAAGGTGCGTATCTCTATTTTTATTTTGGGCCTGTTTTAATTTTAGGTTGGAGCAAGAAAAACAAAACTGGCTCACCTGTTAATCCATAATCTCCAACTGCTTGCCAGGACCTTGATACAATGCTCGTCAACATCATTCATGGAGCTCTGAAACAGGTGCAAGTAATTGATGCCGCCATGCATCTTCTTCAAATATTCGATAGAATCGCTCATAGACCTGCGATTAACGCTTGCATGGAGAAGGAGGCAACAGAACTAAGAGGGCTCTATCTTCGACAATGCCAAAATTTTCGACATGAATTTGACAACAATCATCGGAAGCCACCACTACGGAAGAATGAACCAATAGGTGCGGGATCAGCACTTTGGGCTAATGCTCTCTGCACAAATGTTGAAAATGGATGGAATTCAATTTGCAGCTCGCCAGTAGAAGTTAGAAAGTATGACGGCAGTGTTGAAAACATATACTCTGAACTTATCGAAGCCCTCACAATGTATCAAAAACAAAAGTATTCGGATTGGTTAGAGTCATTAGCTGGCTTAGATGCGTTAGAATTGCAAGAACGGCTTGATCAGGTAAGTCATCTCTCAAATAATACTGGACTTCAATTTATGTATCTCACATTCAATATTCTATATTTTTCCATTGTAGCCTCTGCTCCGAAAACTTAAAGAAGGAAAGAATGACATACTTAATCCACTTGCATCAAACTTTGATATTGAAGTCATGTCTATCCTAATAGAAGCAGCATTTTGGGACAAGTTGCAGAATGAGGATTTTGCGACCCCAAACGAGATCCTTGGAATATGTCACCAGAGGGAGATTCTCCGAATTAAACAAGAGCGCGTGATGATGATAGTTCGAGCTTACAACGACTTACTACATGATCTTAAAGGCACTTCAATGCTCTTTTTGGATGATTTAAAGTTCCTGGACAAGAAGCTTCGTCCAGGCTTCATCAAAATTATGTGGTCTACTAGATCCGTCGTAATTGAAAAGTTTGTTCAGGTGAGAAAAGTGTGGCCTTTTGTAACTAACCTGGTTCAAGGATTTCGTCTAACTAACATATTCCTACTAACATCAAAAAGGTGCTTCTTGATTTTATTTATTCCATTCATCGCAAGGTGAAGAAATTTCATTGTGGTACGTGTCGAATCCAAGACTCTTGTCAGAAGATCGCATCAACTTTGATGATACGTATCGATCACAACTTGGATTACAAGGCTCTTGAATTCGAGTCTATCCAATCTAGAGAACGAAATAAAGGAAGAGATGTCATATTCAATTGTCGGGACGATATAGAGTTGGAGGTGAACAAGATCTGTGAGCAGTTTAAGAATGGATCGAAGGAAGTTCTTTTCGAGTGGATAGTGCAATTACAAAGGTTTGATGATATGATTCTTGCTTCATTGATGAAAGCTATTCGATTATCTTTAAAAGAGTTTGCTGTTGCTGTGGATACTAGTGATGCTATACCTCTTTTTAGCACTTATTCTTACTTAAAAGATGGTCAAATAGATTGCCGTCCGTCCCTCATATCTATAACAAATTCTGCCAACAATGTTGCAAAACAAACTGTAAATGTGGTTAAAGGGCTGTTGACAATATCAAAGAACCAAGACAAAGACCTCGACACCAAAAGGTTTTATGATGCCGTGGCCTCGGATGAGATTGTCTTGAACAGAATTGTAATTATTATGAATAGAATGTCAGCTTGCGCATTCAATGTCAGTGAGAAACTTGTTGCGTATGACAAGTATAGCTCACTTTGGAGCATGGACCTAAAATCGTACCTACGCAGGTATTCCAAATCAACTCAGCCAAACTACAAGCATGACATTCAAAAGTTCATTTCTCGACGTACGCTCGTAGAAGCAGAGGAATCATTGTGCAAAGTGAATTTTGTCCAGCTTGATTTTATTTCTTTAAAGACTGAACTATGCAGTTATGCTTTGAATTTTAAAGTGGGGTTAGTTGAACTGTTGAAGGAGACTACGGACTCAAAGATTACTCGAATCTATACCTTCATAACAGAGAGTAGCAAGCATTTGGCACAACCCCTTTTGACCGTTGACGATCTTGGTGATGTCATTGAACTGTTGAAACAGGTGGAGAAACGCTGCGAAGAAATAGAAGACGATTTCCACCCGTTGTTTGGCTCCAAGGAAATTCTCGAAGAATATGGCACTTTAGGATTTCAAGGACATGAAGGTTTCCCGAAACTAGATGGAATAAAAACTGCGTTCAGTGTATTCATGGGATGTATAACTTGTACACAAGAAAGAGTCTCCAAGGCAAGAGTCACGCTGAAAGACACGTTCCAAGACACTTTATCAAAGCACTATACTTTCCAGAAGAAGTTGTGCATCGAGGTCGAAGAAGCCCTATATAAGGCAGAGACTCCGAATATATCTGAAGCTGCAAAAATACTGAAGGAGCTTCAGAATGGAATGATTGAAGAAGATAAAAAAGAGCAAGAGTTGCAAAGGGGGCTAGACTTGTTTCAACAAGATCTTGTTGAATTGAAAAATCTCACAAAAGCAAAAGCGAGAGTTGAGCTCATGGCTAGTACAGTTTCCCTTTCAGAACAGTGGGATGCAATATGTAATAAATGGAAAGAAACCCCACTTTTATCTCTGAACTTCAATGCCATGACCGATGAAACCAAATTGTGCATATCTAGTCTCTTGAGCATGGATCGGGATATTCGAGAGTGGTCCTTTTGGACCAGTATCAAACGGGATATTGAAATATTTCAGGCTTTATCTCCACTAATGGTCGCAGCAGGGAATGTCGATATGCGGGAGCGTCATTGGCAATCGATTCAAGAACTGACTGGCGAAGAAATTAATCACGCTGACGAACTGACCTTGCGTAAAGCCCTAAGTTTTGGACTTGATAAATACGAGCAAACTATCGTGGATATTTCAGAATCAGCGAGTAAAGAGTTTAGCATCGAAAAGTCTATCATCGAAATCGAAGGCTCCCTCGTTGAATGCAGATTGACCTTCATTCTGTACAAGGAAATCAGTTTGAAAGTGATGGTTCCAGACGATTTTTTCACAATGTTAGAGGATCACCAAGTGACAATCTCAGCGATACAGGCAAGTCCTGCTGGAAAGACTTTCGAGCATCGAGTAGTACATGTTAGGTCGCTATTAAAGAAAGCCACTGATCTGTTCGAAGCTGTTCTACTGGTTCAACGTCAGTGGATCTACCTGGAAAACATTTTTGCAGGAGAGGGGGATATTTCTGAACAACTTCCGCTTGAGAGTGAAAAATTCAGTCATGTGAACAGCCATGTGATGACGACCATCCTTCATCTTCAAAGGGAACAAAATGTTCATGCTATTCTGATTTGCACGGATATCAGCATTGAAAAAATGCATAGTATCCTTGGTCAGATGGAAGAAATTCAATCGTCTCTTAACCAGTACTTGGAGTCCAAGCGAAGAGGATTCCCTAGGTTCTACTTTGTTTCTGATGATGACTTGCTTGAGATGATTGGGAAAGCAAGTCAGCCTCAATTGACACAAAAATATATCCAAAAGTGTTTTGAGGGAATTCAAGTATTAAAATTGGAAAAGAATGACGGCTGCGCATGGAGCGCTCTTGGAGGAGAGTCAATGGATGAAGAGTTCATCATGTTCAATAATCCTGTCCCGATAAGTGGGTCAATAGAAGAATGGATGCAGCAGATCCTTGATGAGATGAAATCTACCATGATGAAGTTGTTGGAGAACGCTTTTATTGATAAGAAAGTCTTGAAGCCACTTGAATGGGTACCAAAATGGCAAGGACAACTCCTGATCGCATCAGGATCTTTAGCGTACACAAAAAGATGTGAACGTGCCCTATTTGCAATTAAAAGTGGCCGCGACAAAAATGCGCTACGAGTTGTCAAGAAAAAGTATACATCCTTCCTGCGCCGACTCACAGAGATGGTACGAAGTGAGGATATCGATGCCACAAATAGGTGTAAAGTGGTTGCTCTTATCACAACGGAAATTCATAATAGAGATGTCATTGAGAAGATGCTGCGTTTCTCTTGCCAGGACCAAAGCGATTTCATATGGAGCTCCCAGCTACGATTCTATCTGAATGAAGGTTTTTGCGAGATCCATCAAAGCAATTACTCGTTAAAATTTGGCTACGAGTATCAAGGGAACAACGGCAGACTTGTGATTACCCCTCTAACAGATAGATGCGTTTTGACTCTGTTGACGGCATTATCACTACACAGAGGAGGGAATCCTTTGGGACCAGCTGGCACAGGAAAAACTGAAACTGTACGGATTCATTTCTTTTGACTTATCATTTACCTATTCTTTACAATTGCTAATATGTGAGTTTTTCTTCTCCCTCCCCGCAGGTAAAGGATCTTGCAAAGAATCTAGCCTTCTTTTGTGTGGTGACAAATTGTGGTGAGAATTTAGACTATAAGTCACTTGGGAGGATATTCTCAGGTCTATGCCAGAGTGGGAGCTGGGGTTGCTTTGACGAATTCAATAGAATCAAGATTGAAGTCATTAGTGTTGCTGCTGTCCAAATTGGGAGTATACTAAATGCGCAAAGAAATAGTTTAGTCACTTTTTCGTTCTTGGGCGTTGAAATTCCACGCCAAGAAGGCACGGGAATTTTTATAACAATGAACCCAGGATATGCTGGCAGAACGGAATTGCCTGATAATCTTAAGGCTTTACTTAGACCAGTTGCAATGATGGCTCCCGACCTTGCTTTAATTACAGAGGTAATCTTGGCATCTGAAGGATTTGCCTGTGGGAAGAGTCTGGCACAAAGGATAATTGTTATCTACCGCCTCATGCAGCAGCAACTCTCAAAGTGTTCTCACTATGATTTTGGGCTGCGCAACATTAAGTCGGTACTAACCATGGCCGGGTCGCTCAAGCGTCAAAATTCTAATGAAGAAGAGGCAATGATCATCATTAGATCACTTATTGGGTTGAACGAGCCTCGATTTCTTTGTAAAGATAAAGTGCTCTTCCATCTTCTTTTGGTAGACCTTTTTCCAGAAGAGAACTTAGATCTATCATCTGATGAGCTTCTTTCCAATTCAATCGATAGAGTTATGCGATTTAATGGTCTCTATCCCGACAAAGCTTTGGTTGAGAAAACGGTACAACTAGCCCATTCACAAAAAGCGCGACATTCGAACATGCTCATTGGAGAAACTATGACAGGGAAGACTACTATATGGAAAAGTCTTAGTATTGCCAAAACAAAGCTTGATTCGCATCATCCCAATTATGCCACTTCTGTAAAAACTCAAGTTTTGAATCCCAAGGCCCTCTCAATTGCCGAACTCTATGGTTCCTACGATACGGCAACTTTTGAATGGTCGGACGGAGTGTTGTCAACTTTGTTCAAAGGTTGCGCTGAAAATGAATTAGAAGGTAAAAAGGGATCAGAGCAATGGATAGTATTTGACGGCCCCGTAGATGCACTTTGGATTGAATCTATGAATTCAGTAATGGACGACAGTAAAATTCTTACGCTCATCAATGGCGATCGTGTGTCCATGACAAACAGCATGTCACTGTTGTTTGAGGTGGAGGACTTGCAAGTTGCCAGTCCAGCAACGGTAAGCAGAGCTGGAATGATTTTTGTTGATTGTGCCCCAAAGTGGAGGGCTGTCATTCAAAGATGGCTAGATGGGGCTAAAGTTGGTGTTCTGACGGAAGGAAAAGATCACATTTTAAACTTGTGTGAAAAGGTAAGGATTCATGCTTTAGATGGAGAGTGTAATGTCAATTTCTTATCGCTCATGCATTGATATTCGCGCTGCCGTCAACAGTATCTAGACTCTGTTCTATCATTCAAAAGAGTGAACTGTCTGGAGCCTGTGCTCTTGAACGACGTTGCTGCATTAACTTCTTTCACTCAGCTTTATGGTGTTCTTCTTTCCTCATGGCACAAAATGAAAAGAAGCATATCTGGAGACACAAAGAAGATTTTGACAGAAAAATTGTTCATCTTTTGCTTAGCATGGACAATTGGTGGAGCTCTTGAAAGCAATAGCAGAAAATTACTTGATCGTCACCTTCGAGCACTAGAGTCCAAGCTCATGCCTACCCGGTCTATTTATGAGCATTATATTGATTTCGAGAAGGATGAATTTGTGCCTTGGTCCAAAATGCTGGACTCGGTACCTACCAACACTGACATACATTGTCATGCCATAATGGTTCCTACCATAAATACAGTCCGACATTCATTTATCCTGAGTTCCTTTGCTGACAACGGGCATCGAATTCTCATCACCGGAGAGCGAGGTACAGGAAAAACTGCGATATGCCAATCATATCTACAGAAGCTACCTCCGCAAAGTGACCATACAAGTATTGGATTATCCCGTACCACCACAAGTAATTTCCTCCGATCCTTCATTGGCGCATCTCTTCAAAAAATTTCGAAGGGAATTTTCGGTCCTCGCTCGGGTTTACAACAATTGATCATCTTCTTGGACGATCTCAATATTCCTGAAAAAACTAGCGAGGAAAGCCCTTCCCAACCGCCTCTTGAGCTTATGAGACAGTATATTGACTATGGTGGATGGTATAATACGTCGACCTGCTCATTTGAAAAGATTATCAACACTAAAATTCTATGTGCCATGGCCCATCCAACTGGAGGGAGAGAGATTATCTCTGGCCGGACCCAATCCAGATTTTCTATATTGAACTGCTCAGAGTATGAGACAAAAGAGCTTGTGACGGTATTTTCATCTTTACTGCGTAGCAAGTTATCTTTTCTTCCCGATAATATCATGGGAGCGATCGATAACATAGCAGATGCGACAGTAATGGTTTTTAAAAGAATCCGGAAAGAATATCTACCAATTCCAGGAAAAGTCCATTATAAATTTGATTTGAGGGACTTTTTAAGAGTGGCACATGGAATGTGTCTCATCAATAGAGAGACCTCCGATTTCCAATCGAAAGACGATTTATACTCTCTATGGCAACACGAATGCGTGCGGACTTTTAGTGATCGATTTGTTGACGATTCAGAGAAAGACATGAAAAGATTCTTGAGGATTATGGACGAAGTTCAGAGGAAGCATATGGAATATACTTTGGATGAAAGCGTCCCTGCATTTTCCCCGATTAGCCAAGTGTACCAACGATGTAAGGACAACGATCTATTTGAAAAGCAAGTCACTAAAAATTTAGTGGATTACAATGAATCAGGATCTTTCATTCCAATGTCATTGGTGTTGTTTCAAGACGCAGTAAATCACCTCTCTCGTATTCAACGTGTGTTGATGCTCGAGAGAGGATACATGCTTTTTGTTGGTCTAGGAGGTAGCGGCAGAGAATCGCTTTCCCGGCTTGCCGCGTTTGCTTCTGGTTATGAATTCTATAGGATTGAAGCATCACCGAAATACAAAAGAAAAGAATTCCTAGAAGATCTGAAAGATCTAAGCATGAGGTGTGGTCTTGACGACAAACAAGTTTTATTTTTTCTTAAGGACACAGACATTCAAGAGGAAGCATTCTTGGAGGATATAAGCAGCCTCCTGGACTCTGGTGAGGTTCATGGTTGCTTTGGAAAAGAGGACGTGCTGGCGGTATGCGACGGTGTCCGAAAAGATGCGGCAGAGGCAGGACTCCACGATTCAGATAACAGTACTAGTCTCTGGATGTTTTTCATAGAACGCGTGCGCAAGAACCTAAAAATCATTATGGCCTTCAGCTCTATTGGACATACCTTTCCTTCACGTATAGAGTCTTTTCCCGCTTTAATGAACTGTGCCGTTGTAAATTGGTTTAATTCATGGCCGACTTCAGCACTAGAACAAATCGCATCAAAGCAAGTGCAGGAGCTTTTTCTTCAAGACAAATTGCCTTGTTTGATTGCCAGCCTTCATAACGTAGCAGCTCGTATTGCTGTAGAAATGAAGTCATCCGTACAAAGATGCAACTATGTGACACCCACAAACTATCTAGAATTCATTCGAATTTTCCAAAATATTTACATGACGAAAGGAACCGATCTCACGACCCAGAAAGAAAAGCTCAGTGGAGGACTGAAGAAGCTACAGCAAGCTTCGGACCAAGTTGCATCAATGAGAGTTGCTCTGGAAAAGAAACAGATAATAATAACGGAATCTCAAGAAACATGTGAATCAATGCTAAAACAAATTATGGTCGATAAGCACAGAACTGAAGTGCAAAAGCAAGCCGTTAAAACAGAATCGGAACAAATTTCTTTAGAGGAGAGAGAATGCTCGATCATTACTCAAGATGCCAAAGCTGACCTTACAATTGCACTTCCTGCGCTTCAGCAGGCTTTTGCCGAGGTGGACAAATTAGACAAATCGTCGATGACTGAGCTCAAGGCCTACGCGAACCCTCCGACAGCAGTAGAAAAAGTTCTATCATGCGTAATGATTTTCATGGACAAACCTACCGATTGGGCTAGTGCAAAGAGAAGCCTGGGCGACATCAATTTTCTTACCGACCTGAGATCTTATAGGAAAGATAATGTGAAACCTGCTATTCTTCTCAGAGTTTCAAAGTTTGTAGCCTCACCACAGTTTGCGCCTTCGGAAATAACACGGATCTCAAAGGCAGCCGGCGCACTTTGTTCGTGGTGCCACGCTATTTACACTTACTCAAAGGTATCGAAAGACGTTGCTCCAAAACGAGAACGATTGAGTGTTGCTCTGGAAAGTTTGGCAGAAAAACAGACTGCTCTACAAAATGCTATATGTGTTCTTGAGCAAGCTACAGCCAAATTGACACATTTGGAGCAGAAATATGATGAAAGTGTGAAGGAGAAGAACAAATTGGCTCAAGAGGCAAACACACTTGAGGCAAAGCTAGATCGGGCAGAGAAATTAGTCAACGGTCTATCCTCGGAATACACACGATGGACGCATACAATAAGTGCTTTGAAGGACCATTCAGAGTGTCTCCTGGGCGACGTTCTTGTCGCTTCTGCATTTTTGTCGTATGCCGGGCCATTTGAGGCGTCGTTTAGATTCAAGCTAATAGCAGAGTGGACAGAAATTGTGAAAAGGAATGGTATTCAAATTTCAACAGAATTTTCTGTCAAAAACGTATTGTCCAATGATAAAGATATACAGAGTTGGAATAACCAAGGTCTTTCTAAAGACGCTTTCAGTACAGAGAATGCGTTGATTATAACAAACAGCAACAGATGGCCTCTAATAATTGACCCGCAAAATCAAGCAACTAAATGGTTACTGAACATGTATGGAGATACATTGAAAGTTCTCGATATAAAAAAGAAGGAGTACCTTCGGGAGCTAGAAACTGCAATTTCATTTGGCTTACCTGTGCTTATTCATAACGTTCTTGAAGAATTAGACTCAAATCTCGATCCCATCTTGAATAAAGCAATAATCAAGTCTGGAAGTAAACAAGTGTTAAGGCTCGGCGACAAAGAGATTGATTACAACGACAGCTTCCAATTGTTTATAATCACAAAGCTCGGAAATCCTCATTACTCGCCTGAAATCTTGGCGAAAACCACCTTGGTAAACTTTGCGACAACACGAATTGGTTTGGAAGAGCAGCTGCTTGCTTTCATAGTTACAGAAGAAGCTCCAGCCATGGAGTCAAAGAAGCGAGAAGTCACCAACAAACTTTTTACCGGACGAAACCGTCTAATCGAATTGGAAGATGACATTCTTCGAATTCTTTTTAAGAGCACGAGGAATTTGATTGATGATATTGAACTCTTCAAAACATTGCAAGACAGCAAGAGTCTCGCAGATGCTGTAAATCTACAATTGAAACAAGCAGAAGAAACTGCAACGAAAGTTGATGCTGCACGTAATGTATATCGAAAGGCTGCGACTAGGTCCTCGACAATATTTTTTACGGTAATGTCTATGAGTCATATTGATCCCATGTACCAATTCAGCCTAGATTCCTATCTAGTTGACTTTCAAGCCAATATTACAAACTCTCGGATTCTTAATGGGGATACCGATCCACAACCCATTGCAGAAGATCGGGTGAAAACAATGATGGCACATCACTCAATTGAAACATTCAAATCGATCTGTATTGCACTATTTGAGAAAGATGAAACTCTATTCGCTCTTCAACTTTGCTGTGATATAATGCTAGAGGAGAGAACGCTATCAAGCACTGACTTGGATTTCATTTGTCACGGATCGAATGCTTCCAGTATGATCGATGTGAGCAAATTCAAATCATCTTTTAAATGGATGGAAGACAAGGTGAAGGATTCCCTTCCACAGCTTGAGTATGTCATACCTGGTATCACTCAAACTATAGAACAAGATGAAGATGGTTGGCGAGAGTGGTATCAAAGTAAAGCACCCGAAACATATAACCTACCCAAATCTCGTGGCCAAGATATGTCTGATTTGCATCGGCTGTGCATCTTAAGGGCGTTTCGTTTTGACAGGTTTACAAATGGGGTAAACATTCTTGTGAGAAAGCAAATGGGAGATCCATTTACTTCGTCAGATTCTTTTGATCTGCTCAAGGCATACAAAAAGTCAACATCAAAGATTCCGCTACTTATTATTCTTTCTCCTGGGGTCGACCCAGTCTCTAAAGTTTTACAGGTTGCTGACAAGTATTCTCAGAAGCTTGTACAAGTAGCACTTGGACAGGGACAAGGACCTTTAGCTATTAAGGCGATTGAGGCAGCAACAGTTTCTGGCGATTGGGTATTCTTAGCCAACTGCCATATCATGCCAACTTTTATGGACGATCTTGAAGCAGTCATTTCTAGGCTGCAGACAGGCCACGCTAACAATCGCTTTAGACTCTGGTTAAGCAGTAAACCCACGTCCATCTTTCCATTGCCCATACTACAGAAAAGTGTGAAAATAACAACAGAACCTCCAAGAGGACTTGGTGCGAACATGATACACATCTATGATCAATTCGACCAAGATAAGTTTGAGGATAACGGACAAAAGTATGGATATAAAAAGTTACTCTTTTGCATTGCATGGGTGCATTCTATTTTAATTGAACGGAGAAGGTTCAAAAACCTAGGTTTCAATGTACACTATGATTTTTGTGATTCGGATTTTGACGTTTGCAATGATATTTTGTGCGTCATGCTTGAAAATAGCGACGGTGTTATTCCATTCGATGCATTGCGTACTCTTATTGGCGAAACGATCTATGGAGGCAGAGTGACAGATGAATGGGATAGAAGGCTTTTGAATGTGTACATGAAACACCTCTTCTGTCAAGAAGCCGTTGATCAGCATAGTTTTGCATTATCAAATGATGGGGAATACACAATTCCTTCTGATGGTCCACTGGACTCGTACAAATCATACATTAACAGCCTCCCCACATATGACGATCCGGAAGCTTTTGGGCAACACACCAATGCCCAAATCGCATCGCAAGTCGAAGCGACAAAACGGTTGCTTGGTTCCATCTCCTTCCTTCGACACGATAAGCCGAAACAAGGAATAAATGAGAGCAATAGCAACAACACAGGACTGCAGTCTCTTGAAAAGTTGAAGGCAGTTCCTCAGTGTTTAGACATGAAGAAAGTTTCTGCATACGAGAAACATTCATTAGATTCCAGTGCCATGAAAACATTTTTAATACAAGAAGCTGAGCACTACAATGATCTCTTGACCGATATTCACTGCACGCGAAAAAGTTTGGAAGATGCAATTAATGGAAAAACCACTTTCACTTTGATTCTGGAGACTCAATTGAAGACAATTTCAGATTTTCAAGTTCCAAAACAATGGCAAC
>Ga0306864_1000632_pt1 | contig 15778 bp, 11 predicted proteins | sample AntRauTorckE5430_FD_190448 | JGI IMG/M metagenome (GOLD analysis project Ga0306864, IMG submission 190448) | Saline lake microbial communities from Rauer Islands, Antarctica - Metagenome Torckler E5 #430 (v2) (version 2) | ecosystem: Environmental > Aquatic > Non-marine Saline and Alkaline >...
TGCTGGGTGCAAGGGAATGGGATGATGGAGCAAGGCACGCAAACCGGCCTACTCCTCAGTATTAGCATAGCGCTGCGGGTTATGGTATTTATGGTAGCCCGTAACAATTTGAAACAAGGCTAACTGTTAGTAATTTACAGAAAACCGAACTCCAGTGCCGAAGCTCCCGTTGCAGCTACGAACCAAAAAACAATTTAAAAATGCAAAAATTACGTAAGAAAACCGCATACGAAGGTAACCCCGTTGGTCTTTCCGATAAAGCCTGTAAAGAAATCTCTGCCGATCTCGACAAGCACCTTGCGGCCCTCTGGATCATGTACGCCCAGTACCACAAACACCACTGGCTGGTAGAGGGGCCGCAGTTTCGCGACATCCACCTGTTCCTGCAGGGGCACTACGAAGAAGTCAACCTTCAGCTCGACGCCGTCGCCGAACGGATAACCCTACTCGGCTATACCCCAACCACACGCCTAGAGAACTACGTGAAGTTGGCTTACATCGAGCAAGAAAGCGAAGACGTGTTCCACATCCGCGACGGATTTGAAAACGACATGAAGAACGAGCGTAAGATCGCTGAAGAGTTTCGCAAGACCATCAAACTGTGCATCAAGCACGATGATTTCGGTACTAAGAGCATGCTCGAAGGCCTCCTCTTCAAAATCGAAGACCGCTGCCACCACCTCGAACACTTCCTCGGCGAAGACAGTATGGCCGTCGGTCTGCTGCATAAGCCCTCGGACATCAGCGAGCAGGAGAACGGTAAGAAAAAGACGAAGAAAGGTAAGAAGTAACTGCTTTACGTGGCTTGCACGCTACGTTCATACGCTAAATTTACCGCCGTTGTCCTGCCTGGGTGCGGCGGTATTTTTTTGTCACTGATCCTCATACTTTGGTCGATGCCCCCAGCATTTCCGCCGCTCGCCGGGCCAGCGCGGCACTAAGAGCAACGCCCATGCCCGCCAAACGACCGGCCACCAGTACGTTCTCCGATGCATACCGCAGGACGGGAGATTTGCCATCACCCTGCGCAATGATACCGCTCCAACGGGTGGGGAAGTCTGCGTTGGTCCAGTTTCGCTCAGGGAGCCATTGGTTTAGTTTATCAATGAGGTAGGCTTCCGGAACTCCGTTGGGGCCAAAGGCGTCGGTTTCGGAAGACTGGCCGGCCTGGTGCCGGGCACCACCGATGAGCAGCCGGTCTTCGCCAACGTTGCGGAAGTAGACGTAGCCCTCGTGGTAATGGTAGCAGCCGCGCAGCTTAAAACCAGGCAGCGGATCGCTCAGGAGAATTTGGTTGCGGACGGGGCGGATGGTCTCCGGGAAATCCGCCGGTAGTAATTTGCGGGCGAAGGCGTTGACGGTAACCAGGGCCTGCTTCGCAACGATGCTTCCCCACCCTGCTCCTTCAACCTTTACGGCACCTGCGGCCGCGCCCACCGCCTCAGGCAGCTGCGAAGCGAAATAATCAACTTCGCAACCGAAGAGGAACCGAACGCCGGCCTGGTGACAGTCTTTTAACAGCGTGGAAACCAGTTTGCCGGGGTGTAGTTGGGCTTCAATCGGGTTGCGCAGGCAGGCCCGTGTACTTCCGTGTAAGTACGGGGTAGATTCGTAGGCCCACGTCTCCGCCAATCCGGTAACCTCCGCCAACAAACCGTTCAGCTCCGGCAGGCGCTCCCGGACCATCTCCGCCGTAGCCTCATCGTCAATCACCTCGTAGCCGCCGTGCTTTTGCCAGTCGATGTCCCGGCCAGCGTAGTTCGCCTCCAGCGCCTGGATGCCCGCGTACCGTTCGCGTACCGTAGCAACCGTTGATTCCGCTCCGTAGGCATCCAGATCCGCCAGCAGTTCCGTCGGCCCGCCGAAGCAGGCAAAACCGGCGTTGCGCGTACTTGCCCCGCGCGGAATTGGTGACCGCTCGATCACCAGAACATCGCACTTCGGATTGTTCTTTTTTAAGGCAAGTGCAGCCTGTAAACCGGTAAGTCCCGCGCCGATAACAACTACATCAGGCGAGCGAAGAAAGGTAGTATTTTCCCAGTGGGAGGGTCGAAAGCTGCTGTTTTCCATATTAGTCCAAAGGTATAAAAACGACCGGGTATGTACGCTTTAGATTGACCCCGCGTCGCCCCGAACAAATACGCAACAACGTGCGGCAGCACTACTCACTGTAAACTACCCACTAGATCCGCCTGAATATCCACCACCGCCTCCAGGCCAACGCTCATCCGTACCAGCCCGTCCGAAATACCGACCATTGCCCGTTCCTTCGGCGTGAGTTTAGAATGCGTCGTTGTCGCCGGATGCGTAAGGATCGTGCGCGTATCGCCAAGGTTGGAACTGCGGGTACACAACTCTGCGGAATTGAGCAAGCGTTGTGCCGCCGCAATACCACCTTTCAGCTCAAAGGTTACGATGCCGCCGCCAGCTGACATTTGCCGCCGCGCAAGCGCGTATTGCGGATGGCTTTCCAGGAAGGGATAATGCACGCTGGCAACACCATCCTGGGTTCCCAGCCACTGAGCCATTGCGAGGGCGGAGCGGCAGTGCGCGTCCATCCGCAGGTGCAGGGTTTCCAGGCTTTTACTGATCGTCCAGGCGTTAAAAGGCGACATCGCAGGTCCGGTGTGGCGGCAGAAAGTGATTACCCGGTCCATGACCTCCTGAGTGCCCAGCAGTAGGCCTCCGAGCACGCGCCCCTGGCCATCCATCCACTTGGTAACGGAATGGGTGATGAGATCCGCTCCGAATTCGGCAGGCCGCTGGAGGACGGGCGTGGCGAAGCAATTGTCCACCACAAAGAGTAAGTTGTGTGCTCTACAAAGTTTACCGGCAGCTTCCAAATCCACCAGCTTCAGGCCGGGATTGGAAGGGGTTTCGGTGCAAAAAAGCACCGTATTTTCTTGTACGGCGGCGGCCCAGGTTTCCGGTTGATCCGGCTCGACGTAAGTGAAAGTGACGCCCCATTTTGGTAGGATATTTGTCAGCAACTGGTGAGTGCTGCCGAAGAGTGCGCGGGTAGCGACGATGTGATCGCCCTGCTTCACCAGTGCGGCCAGGCTGGCAAATACAGCGGCCATACCCGAAGCGGTTGCGAAGCCAGCTTCCGTGCCTTCAAGTGCGCAAGCTTTAGCGACCAACTCATCTACGCTCGGGTTGCTGTAACGGGAGTAAATCAGGCCATCCCGCTCCCCGGCAAAGGTGGCGGCCATCTCTTCGGCGGAATCGAAGGTAAAACTGCTCGTCAGGAACAGCGGAGTGGAGTGCTCGCCGTATTGCGTTTTTTCCATCTGGCCGCGGATGGCACGGGTTTGAGGCTGCCAGTTTTTATTCATGTAGCAAAGGTAGAAGATTCGACTTTTAGCGCGTTAGATAATTAGACCCTTAGTACGTCGCGTTAAAGGATTATTGGCAACGGTGCGGAGCCAAATCAACCCAGCGACCAGGTTGGTGACGAAGCACACAAGCTGTTCAATGATCGGAACGCTGACGAAAACGGCGTCCGAATAAACACCATTACCAAACAGTAACTGACCGTAGAGCGTGTGCACCGAATAAACGACAGCTTGGTGCAAGTTCAATTTTTTCTTCACGAATTAACCTACAGTGCCAGAGGTGGCAACTCCAACTCCGTTTTCGATGGTTACCAGACCGAAGTCATCAACCAACTTCTGTACCCAAGTAATGCCGCCAAAAACTGGACGGTGACGCTGAATCCCTTGCCTAAGGGCATACACCGTAATGCTCCACAACGCTACGGGAGTTGTAAAGCAACGAGAGGTGTTGGTGCGGCCGGGTAAACCTGCACGACACCAACACGACGATAGCTTGATAAGCTGCTTAGGGACGCCGTTGCAAGGCCTACAGCCTTAACGCGTAGCCGTCCCAACGGAGAGGCAAAATCTTTCTTTTCCTACATCCGCTTAGCAGTAGTAGTATATTCGCCCATAGACTGGCCTACTAAGACAGCATCGGTCGGTTTGCCTTTAAGGCTGATATCGACGTCGACGCCGTAGTCCGGGAAGTAAAAACTTGTAGAAATACCTTCAGCGGTGGCTTTGATATTTTGCAGCTGCATACTTTTACCTTCGGAAGTAACGTAAGTGCCTTTTAGTCCACTGTCTCCCTCTTCCAGAATAATCTTACCAGTTGTAGTGCCCAGCGGCGTGTCTTCCACGGTTACGGACCAAGTACCGACGTAGCTGGGAGCCTTTTCGGCCATTTCTTTCTGTTCGGCCATTTCAGCCGTGGCGGCGGTGGCTTTAGCGGTAGTGCTGCAGGAGGCCAATGACAGTACCAGGGCGAGTGGGAGTAGGAAGAGTAAGCTACGCATGGTTGGTTTTTACTGGCAATATAGTGGATTGTGAGATTTAATTACCCAAAAGCCACATCCATCGCCGCACAAATCTTCCCGATAGCCTCTTCTAAATCAGCAACAGAATGCGCTCCGGAGACAAACCCAACCTCATACCCACTGGGGCCAAGGTAAACCCCGGTCTGCAACAACTCGTGGTGGATCACCTTGAAGTATTCCATATTAGCCGCATCTATCTGATCCGCCCGGGTGATCCGCTCATTGCCGAAGGCCAGCCAGAAAATAGAACCGATGTGGGGGACGTGCAGAGGGTAGCCCTTCTCCGTAGCGTAAGCTTCAATGGCCGTTGCCATGGCGTGGGTTTTCTCTGCTTGTAGCTCGTAGAAACCTGGAGTTAAACAAAGCTCAAGCGCAGCAAGCCCGGCAGCCATGGCAACCGGGTTGGCGCTCAGGGTACCGGCTTGATAGACGGGGCCGACTGGTGAGATGTAATCCATAATCTCAGCACTGGCGGCATAGGCTCCAACGGGGAAGCCGCCGCCAATCACCTTGCCGAAGGTGATGATATCAGGCTTGACGTCGTAGTAGCCGGCAGCACCGGCGAAACCTACGCGGAAGCCAGAGATCACCTCGTCAAAGATCAATAATACGTTGTGCTTATAAGCCTTAATCCGCAGGCATTTCAGCCAGCTCGGATCCTGGATCAGCAGCCCGTTGTTGGCAGGGATCGGTTCCACGATGATGCAGGCGATGTCGTCGGCATGCTCGCTCAGGGTTTTCTCCAGCAAGTCGCGGTCGTTGAGCGGAAGAACGATGGTATCATTCACTACGGACTCAGGAACGCCTGCGGAAGAGCTCGTACCAAAGGTAGCAAGGCCCGAACCGGCCTTCACCAGCAAGCTGTCTACGTGTCCGTGGTAACAGCCGTCGAACTTTAGAATCTTGTTCTTACCGGTTACACCACGGGCCAGGCGTAAAGCGCTCATCACCGCCTCCGTACCGGAGCTGACGAAACGGATGCGCTCCACGTAGGGGTGGTTTTCGAGGATTAGCTTACCCAGGCGATTACCCGTCAGGTTCGGCGTACCGAAACTGGTGCCCTTACGAATGGTTTCAATCACGCGTTCCTCGACGTAATCGTTGGCGTGGCCATGGATCAGTGGACCCCAGGAACAACAGAAGTCAAGAAATACGTTGTCGTCCTCGTCCGTCATCCGGCTGCCTTTACCTTCTTTGATGAACAGCGGCGGACCACTTACGCTCCGGAAGGCACGTACCGGGCTATTAACTCCACCGGGGAAGTACTCTTTAGCTTCGGCGAAAAGGTCTGCGGAAGTTTGGCGGGGAATGCGTTGCTCGAATGTCATGAAGCTATTTTTTTGTAGGGCAAAGGTAAGCTGCTACTGATTTAAGAACCGTCAGGGTAGTTTAATCTTTAGCGATGGCCTTGTAGTTTTATTAAGCATGAACCTCAACCAAGTAACCCTCTGCCAACCACCGACCTGGCCAGAAGCATAAGCTTCTATAAACCCTCGATCTCAAGCTGATTGTCCGTATCTCGCCCCACTGCGCCCGCTTTAAATGCCCTGACGGCGACGCAACCTTCTCCATCCACCGGGTAAAAAAACGCCCCTCCGGCGAAGGTGCCCACATCTACTTTGAATCTGCTGACCTTGACGAACGGGTAAAGGCCCTACAAACCGACGGCATCACCTTCGACTCTCCTCCAACGGACGCATACTGGCGCTGGCGCGGTCCGGACAATAATTAGCTGATACTCTTTGGGGAAGGCGAAGACCGTAAGAATTCACCCTGCCAGCTAAGCTGAGTAGGCATCGGAAATCGCCTCACGAAGTTCCGCCATGCGGTCAGCAGAAACCTCAATGGACTTGCCAAAGCGGAAGTCGCCTTCCGAGGCAACGGGAACCAGATGTACGTGAGCGTGAGGAACTTCAAGGCCCAGAACACCGACGGCAACGCGTTTACAATCAACCACCTTTTTAATCGCTACAGCGACGGCTTTGGAAAACAATGTTAGTCTGGTAAGTTCCTCATCGGTGAGGTCAAAGTAATAATCTACTTCACGCTTGGGGACGCAGAGGGTGTGCCCTTCCGTCATCGGACGGACATCAAGAAAGGCAAGGAACTCGTCCGTTTCTGCCACCTTGTGACAGGGGATTTCTCCGTTGATAATTTTGGTAAAGATGCTTGGCATGAGGTCAGTATTAGTTACCTGAGACTTGGACCGGTATTAATGGTTACAGGGTGCTGTCATGTCGGTGAACCAGAGCGCTAAGTGTTCAGTCTTTATGGGAACTAAAGGGTGCCTTGATAAATAACTTACGGCGCCCCTAAGGTTAACACCTGAACGCTAGATGCTTATTTGTTAGAGACTAATAGAAATAATCTCAAACTGAATAGTCCCGTTAGGCGTAACCACCTCAGCAATATCACCAGGTGCTTTGCCCAGTAAACCGGCGCCCATGGGGCTACTCACGGAAATTTTCTTCTCCTTCAGGTTAGCTTCTGATTCAGCAACGAGCATGTAGGTCATTTCCTTTTTAACCTTCGTGTTACGGATGGTCACTTTACTCATCACCGTCACCTTACTGGTATCCAGCAGGCGAGCGTCGAGAACGCGGGCGTTGGCCATCACTTTCTCGAGTTCATTAATTTTCATTTCCAGAAGGCCCTGTGCATCCTTCGCTGCGTCGTATTCGGCGTTTTCGGACAAGTCCCCTTTTTCGCGGGCTTCGGCGATGGCTTTAGCTACGTTCTGGCGGCCGGTGGTTTTGCGCTCGTCTAGTTCAGCGGTAAGTCTGTCGAAACCTTCCTGTGATAGATAGTGGGTTTTGGACATAATTAAAGTTTTTGGGGCACAGACGAAAATCTTTCCTCCTTCCCCAAAGGGAAGCAGCAAAGATTCGGCTTGCCATTCACGTAATGAACCCACGGAGATTGTCTGCCGTGGGAGATTAGGGTAAAAACAGAGACGTTCCTACCTGAGGTAGAAACGTCTCTGTTGTATTCTTAGTTCCAAAGATAAGTAAATTAGTAGGTAGTGGGTAGAGTGGATGTGACAAATTCCAGGTTATTCAACTTTCTCCAAAACTACACAAATGGGCACCCCGACTATATTTCACCTACTAAATAGAGATTCCTATACCAATATTATGCGTTCCGTCAAAAATACGCGTATTGCGCCACGCATAGTCAATGCTGAAGCTACGGCTTGTATCTCCCTTCTTGAAGGGAACACGGATGCTGGCGCCGGCGCTCAGGCCGTCGTACAGTGGCACTTCGGTGAGTTCGCTCTGCTCGATGTCGGTACGGTAACCCAGGCGAGCGATGAACTGCTCTTTGAAAGCGTACTCGGCGGCAACGCCAAGCTGGTCGCGGCCGAAAGAGTTGGCGGTAAAGTTACCCATCAGTGTTAGACGATTCTTGGAGTCGTCGGCCTTGGTCAGCAGGTCGTAAGACACGCCAATGTTGAGTAGTGTGGGCATTTCGAATGCGAAGGAACGCTCCTGTAGCGCGCGCTGTTCTCCTTCGATGGGTTGGGCAACGGTAGTAATACCCTGGCCACCGTAGCTCATACGCGAACCAATGTTACGCAGGGAAAGGCCAAACTTAAATTCATCCTTTTCACCGGTGACGTACTGGACGCCAGCGTCGATGGCGAATCCGAAAGCGGAAACATCGCTTGTGCCCTCACTTACCCCACGCAGGGTTACCCCTACCGATACAGATTCCTCAAAGGTATAGCTGTAAGTCAGGCCGATGTTGAGAAAGTTGATGTTGAGGTCACCACCGGTGCCTTCCGGCTGGGCCGTCGTAGTGATGGGAATGTCACCAAAGTCGAGGCTCATAATACTGAATCCGATGGCACCGCCTTTGCCATTAGAGCTGGCAACACCAATAGACTGCATGGCGATACCGGTCCCCTGCAGGTAGTTGGCGTAACCAATTTTCACCTCCGTTCCGCTGAAGCGGGAGACACCGGCAGGGTTGATCCGCATGGCCTCAACACCAAAAACGCTGGCCGTATTCATGGAGTGCAGACCAGCAGAGGTAGCCCAAGGGTTCATCAGCAGTTGTGCTGCCCCAGCTTCCCCCTGGCGGTCAGGGTTTCCGGCAAAAGCGACGGAGGTCGCCAGGCCGAAACAAAGTGCGAGTAGGTAGATTTTCTTCATGCTACTTGATTGTTTGGTTGTCCCCTATGATGAGGAGAAATTTTTATATGAAGCGACGAATCGCTGATGGTTAATTTGGGCGCTGACGCAGGTGCAATGGAAGTTTTTAAAAAGAACCGCACGAATCGTTACGAACCGAAGCTCTAACTAACCCTGCTCTTGAAAAACGTTCGTCGCACCTGCGGCCGCGCCACCTCCACGAAAAGCCGCGAAGAGAAATACTCCGCCCGTTCCGGATGAATGATCAGTCCGAAACGGGCAAAAGCTAAAGCCTCTAGAGGCCGGTAGGGTCAAACTGGCGCTGAACACCGAAGAACTTCAACGTGCGCTGACCAAGGCCCGGCGCGTCGACGTGAATGAGGTAAACACCACCCGAAACCGGGATGCCACGGAAGTTCTTAAGGTCCCATTCCAATGCTGGAGAGATCTGACGTGTGCCAACCGGACGGCCTGCACCCCGCAGCATGGTCGGGGTTTCATCGCGGTCGTACTCACGGATGAACTTACCGTCGAGGGTGTAGATCGTAATCGTTGCCTTTGCCGGTAGGTTCGTGATCTTCACGGTAGTCTCAAAGCCATCGTCTTCGTAGCTACTGAACCCGTAATATGGGTTAGGGACTACGTTGATCATCTCCATCTCCCGTTCTATAGCCGCCGCATCGTTGTCTCCGGCAGCTTTGCCGTCCAAACTGAAGCGGTAAGTTGGGTAGCCGGTAGCATCTTCAGTGCCATCAGCGTAATCGTACTTATTGTTTACGCGCAGCTTGATCGTAGCGTCGTTCGGGATGATACCGTTCTCGTAAGAGAGTAGTTGCGATCCGGGAGACAGCAGTGGGAAGCCAGCATAGATAACCTCCCGAATACCGTTCACCTTACGGCTACGGGATGGGTGAGGGTTCAGGCGGCTCTCCAGGTACTCGCCACCGTCGTAGGGCAGCTTCGTTACGTAGAAGTAGTGCTGAGCGCCTCCCGAGAAGTTGTAGATATTGAGTGGAGCACCCGGTGTAGGCTGAAACAGCACTTCGGACGGGTTCCAGATCATGTCGTTACCGTTGTCATCTGCGGTGAAGTCTTCACCTCCAATGCTACGGCCGTCGTAAAGACTGTTCTCTCCCCAGAAAATTTCGAGGCGCTGGCCGGTTTCCACATCTACTGCGTAGCCAGGGAACCAACCCATCCCAAATTCCTGGTCGGGGTCGACGTTGGCGTCTACTTCAGGCATGCCATCGGCTCCAGCATTCTTCGTTACACTTGGTGCATCACGGGTATCGAACATCGGTCGATCATCATCAGTCTTGGCCGGTACTCCGTCCAGAATTACGTCTTCGTAGAATAGGTTCGACGTCTCAATGACAGGACAGCGGGACCAAAGGTCTTTATTAGAGGTAAAGACAATATCCACGTTTATCAGATCGCCCATCGTGGCCCGGTTCATCGCACTCGCGTTGGTACGGTTGAGCCATACGGGAGAGAGGAAGGGGAAAGCACTGGAGCGTTCCTCCCAGTTCATGAGCTGGTAAGGGTAAATACCGGGGAGAAGGTTACTGAAGTCCTGTTCAGGGTCCTTTTCCTGCTGCGCTTCCATTTCACCGGTGTTCACGTAGTTGAACAGTTCCTGGCGAAACTGTACGCCCAGGTTACCTCCGAGATCAAAGCCATCGGGCAACCAGGTCAACCAGTTGTCACCATCAGGATCGCCGTAAGTAACACTAGCGCCAATTACTCCGTTGCCTTTTTCGAGGATGGCTGCGTCGCCAGGCTCTGCCACGTCGCCAATATTGACGGAGAAGCCAAAGTCGCCGATAATCTGCTCATTGCGTTGGCTGATCGGCCGTTCGCTCATCACGGTCATGGCCGCCGGATCGCTCAGGCTGCGGAGAATCCAGTTGACGGGTTCGTCAAAGTTTTCGTCGCTCATATCAGCATCAACGAAGGTGAGTTCGTATTCTCCGTTGATCACATCAAGCGGGTTAGCGATAAAGACGTCGATCGGCCCGGCACCAGGCTCATAAGTAATTTCAGGGAAGGTGTTTTCACCGGCGGCAAAAGCAGCTTCCATATCTTCCTTAGTTTGCGTGTTGAAATCAAGGAAAGTACCATTATTACCCTCGCCAGAAATACGGGTTACCGTAGCACCATCACCATAGTTGGCCATGAGCTGGCGATCGAGAATTGGACGGGGGATAACCTGGTAGAAATCCGTATTGGCAAGTTTGTCACCAATATTACGGCTCGAAGATTTATACTGCGTGGCCTGGCCTGGCAAATCGTTGTCGAAGGGGTCGTAGTCCTTATAGTTGTTATAGCCGTAAGCAATTACCGTAAAGTAGTAACGCCGGTGGTTGATCAAGCGAGAATCTCCACCACTTGCAAAAGCATCCTTGGTGATACGGAGGCTATGGCGGATGCCATTATCCGTACCAGAAGCCACTAGTTCAGGTGCCAAGTAGGGCTCAAGTAGCGGGTTATCTTCCGGAATTACTTCATCCCAGTTGAATAGCTTGGTGATGCCATTATTGAGGTCAAACTGTGCGATTTCACGCACGCGCTCTACGTTATCTAATTCGTCGAGGCCGACTCTAGGCCCAGAGAGTTGATAAACGCGGTAGCCTTCGAAACGGTATAAGCTATCCAAGCCCTCGGGAATACCAAGGCCTTTTTCTACGTAAGCTTCTTCAAAGTTGTTACTGGAGATGCTGTTACTCAACAACAAGATTACTTCCCGGTCAAGTTCAATCACATCCACATCCGGCGCATCCGGCCCGTCACAAGCATCAAAACAGTTATTGAACAGCGCTTGGGCCAAATCATCCGCTTGCTGCAGGCGTTGGATCGACGGGTTAGGGTAAGTTTGGTTCGGAACCCACACAACACCAACAATGAGCTCGTTCACGGAACCAGGCTGGAGGGTGAAGGGACCGGAAGCCTGGAGGGTCCGGGGGTCACGTACACCAAGGTCAGCCGTTACCATATTGAAACCGCCGGCCTCGTTGGGCGGGTCGGAGAAAACAAAGCGAGTTTCTACTCCACCAGCTTCGTCGTAACCATCACCACTATTCTGCAAGGCGCTACCGTCGAGCCAGCGGCCCTGTAGGTAATTGTAGTATTCCTGAGCTGTGCCAGGGTCGGTCGTTCCCGGATCAGGGCTACCGATACCACCGTTATAAATCGTGATAAAAGAACTCATACCAAGTTCTTCCTCTCCTATCTGGTTGCCATCAGCATCGAAAATAGGCATGATTGGGCCGCGGAAGTAATCAACACCTAAGATTGGGATTTCGTCACAGTACGTTTCCACACCATCACAGTCACAACCAGTTCCAATACCGTCAAGCACATCGGAGTTGTATACGTACGCCAGCGAGCGTGAAGTATCCGTACCAACGTAATCATCCTGGAAGCAGCCAAGGTCAGCATCTACCCACATCGCGAAGTAGGTATCGAAGATGTCCTCGGGAGCTCGGTTAATCAGCTTGTAGCGCTGAAAGGTCATGCTGTTAATCTCATCAGAACTGGTATAAGCAAACGCCTGTACCTGTATCTCCATCTGAATCTGCTGGGGAATATTGGATTCCCGGTGGGTGTTGCCCGCATCGTTGTAGATCCAGAAGGTCATTTCCTCTGGGAACTGCGGCGTTTCACCACAACCACGAATTTCGATGATGGGGTAATCACCAACCGTCGGGTCATACACACCGTCCAAGTCTTCGTCCCAAAAGCCAGCAAGGCCCTGGGTCGTATTGGGAAGTTCAAAACGATGAATATCGAAGAAATACTCGTTGCCTGTAGCTGGCCAACCGAGAATTTCGTTAGGTATCTGGCTAACATCAATTCTCGCGTTAGGCTCCCCGCGAATTAATTCGTAGGCAGCACGAACCTCGCGGATAGCGTCACCGGATACAGTAAAGAAACGGTCCCAACGGGCACAGGTATCTTTGGAGGTCAGACCATCATCAGTCAACGGACCGGTGTAAAAGTCGAAATTACCTCCGCTACGTCCGTACTGCTGAGCAGCAACTTTAAGGCCACCACCTGGGTCTCTACCGCCGAGCCACACGGCACCAGCGAAAATAGAGCTTACCTCAGGGACCCCGGGTGGGACTTTGGGTACGATATAGCGACCATCGTCACCATTCCACCAAACGTCACCACCTGTAGTAAGGCGAGCGCGCACGTTGTTGATGTCCATATCGGTCTGGGCGGTAGCGTTGTCACATGCGTCCCGGAAATCGATCTGCTGCTGCTGGGATGCAGTGGTAGTAGCTGGGCGGCCACGGTCTGGGCCTTCTTTAGCCCACAGCGCTGTTGGGGCTGCAAACCCCACCAGTGCGATCAGAGAAAGTATGAGTTGATTAACTCGCATAACTTAAATTTTATTAGTTGCTGGTAGTAAGGTTATAGGCTGAACTGAGCACCAATGTACATACGGCGAGGCAACGTAAAGAAGCCAGGGTTAAGCACGTTCCACTGGTAAGAGGCCAGAAAGCCATCCAGCGAACGGCTACCAGAAGAAATCGTCTCGATCTCATCACGGCCGAAGCTAGACTGCAGGTAACCGGGGTCTTCTGCAGAACCGGTGGTAGAATAAACGTTCAGCACGTTACGGCGATCCAGAATGTTAGACACCCGGAAGTAGACGTTCATACGTGAGTTCTCACCAATCTTAATATCCTTATTGATTTGGCCATTCATCGTAAAGTTGAATGGTTTACGTGCCCCGTTAATGGTACCTTCCGAAAGGGTGCCACCAAATTGGGTTGGTACGGAGGTAGCGGTGTACGGCCGGCCTGAAACAGCAGATGTTTGCAGGTTAGCACCAAGGTCCTTGAAGATACCGGGCAGGTTGGTGTTGCGACCGACACGGTAGTCAAGTACCAGGTTAATCCGGTGGCGCTCGTCAAAGTTGAGGGGGAAGAGCGTCCGCAGGTTACCACGGTTGGTCAGGCCCCGCTGAGACTGGGAACCGGAACCGGTACCGTCAGCAAACTGAAGCGTGTAGTTGGCGTTGATCGTGAAGTTAGCCGTACGACGCAGATCGTAAGTAAGGCTGAAACCCTTTACCGTACCGAAATCCTGGTTGTCAAAAGTCTCGTAAGAACTTACTGTCGGTACCGGCAGGTAGGTCCGAAGTTGAATCATATCACGCATTTCCTTATAGTAGGAAGTGATCGTAAGCGCTGAAGTCTCCGAAAGACGGGTCTTGAAACCAACCTCGTAGTCAACCGTACGCTCCGGACGGAGGGAAGGGTTGTTAAAGGTGCCGTTGGACCGGTCATTGAAGAAGTAGTAATCCAGCGGGGTTGCGTAGCTATTGCTAGGCGGCCGCTGAAGAAGTACATCATAGTGCGCAAAGAAGTTGGCGTCATCGGAGATCGGGAAAGAGAAGGCCAAACGTGGCATCACGTTGAACTGAACCTCGTAATCCTTAAAGGAATCATCTACAGAGAATCCATCATCCTTGATGAAATCGGGAGTTTCGTAAATAGCGGAGTTAACGTACTTCGGTGTCGGTAGTAAGCCGCGAAGTGCGTCAATTTCAAGGGGGCTGTTCGTGGGAGCTCCGTCGGGGCGGAACCATTCGTCACCACTGCGGTAAGCTACCACGTTTGTTCCGTCGGCAACGTCAGTATACACTTTATAATCAGCACCGATGCTACCTGGCCTTTCACCGCCAAAATTGGTGTGAAAGTCACCTGCACCGAGGATCTCATACAGACTGTAAGGGTCCTTCAGCACCTTAGTATTGGCGTCATACCGGTCAACACGAACACCTAAGCGGAAAATCATTTTATTGATCGTGAACTTATCCTGCAAGTAAGCGGAAGCATAGATAGGCCGGAAGGGAGCAACGTTGAAAGAGCGCTCTCCGTCCGCACCAACCGTGAAGAAATCATCGAAAGTACCGTCGTATTCGTTGCCGAGGTAATCATAACCGGCGTAGCCGACAAGGCCATCAAAGGTGAGTTCACGGGCGCTGAATAGGTCCAAGCTCAGTTGGTCCGGGCTCAGGCCGTCTACGTTCACAAACTGGTCCAGTGGAACACCAAGGCGCTCGCGAATGGCACGGTAAAACTGACCGTCATTGTCCTGAATGGTTGGAGCAAGTACCGCTACGTTCTGGTCGAAAAACCCACCGAACTCAGTTACCTGCATGGAGTCAATCACGCGGTTGTCGCCTTCAACGGCTACCAGGTGCTGGTTTACCCGACTACGGGCCGCATTCCAAAGACCGCGGGGCGCAACGCCGTAGCTGCGGTTGATTCGCTCTTCGTAGATCACCCCCAACTGAATGCTGTGGCGACTCTTGTCGGAGCTACCAGGTACGATCTCAAACGAAGCATTGGCCTGGAAGGTGTAAAGGTCATTGCTGCCTTTATTAAAGGTGTTATACACGGCTCCTACATTGCTGTCGAACCAAGTATTCACGTAAGCACTGTTCGTACGACCATTGATTGCATAAAAACGGTCAAGGCTGATGTTGGCAATATCGTTCTCGCGGAAATCAAAGAAAGTGGATTCATTCCCTTCGCCCTGGATACCGTAAGTCCCAAGGGTTAACTCCTGGTCTCCGGAAAGACCAAGAATGTTATTGTAGTTAGCAAGGATCGGATTACTGGAGGTAGAAGGGTCAAATGACCGGATCACTTCCCGGTAATCAGTTTGAAAAGCAGAGTCAATGCGGTCATTGAATTCGAATACGGGGATGTAGTCGATGTCAAAAGTTCCTACGTGACCGTAGGCAAACAGGTTATCTCCGTGGATGGGGTCCTCAGTATCACTCTGGATGTTCTCAACGGTAAACTGGAGGGTGTAGCTGGCATTACGGATGATGCTGCGGCTACCGTCACCTCCGTCCGCAACGCCCGAGCCACCAAGCCGGTGACGGAAACGGAAATTACCACGGTAGTTCTGATTGTTTTGTGTAGGGTTACGCGCGGCATTCAGCAAGCGCCAGTTACCAGGTGTAAACTGGTTTTCAGATTTACCGTATGCACCGGAAAAGGAAATGTCAATGGCATCGCTAAGGCGCGCATCAACCTTACCGTTTAAGTTAATCCGGTTGGACTCCTCAAAAGGGCGCGTTTTCAGCACGTTTACGTCGTCGTTATCGATGAAGTCCGCAGAGTTAAACTCAATCAGGCGGTTGCCCGAGTTTACTACGCGCAGTGGATCTGCTTCCAGCCCCGCAATCACATCGTCCTTTGCCCGGAAAGCAGCAATACCGGAAGGCGTGTCGTCTTCACTGTAGGAGTACCGACCACTAAAGCGG
>Ga0306864_1000633_pt1 | contig 15771 bp, 14 predicted proteins | sample AntRauTorckE5430_FD_190448 | JGI IMG/M metagenome (GOLD analysis project Ga0306864, IMG submission 190448) | Saline lake microbial communities from Rauer Islands, Antarctica - Metagenome Torckler E5 #430 (v2) (version 2) | ecosystem: Environmental > Aquatic > Non-marine Saline and Alkaline >...
AGGAGTGAGGCCAAATCCGAGATGGGCAAGTTATGATTTAGTCGGAATGAATGAAGCGGCGCACAACGCACAAGTTCAAAGTTTCAAATTTTATGTGAGCTGATTTGAGATTTCTGGAAGCTCGTAGGTAAAGGTACCATAGCTTGCTCGTAGCATTGATCAGCTCTTTATCAATTTACATCAGGTCTTTATCAATTTCGTAACCTGCTACAAAGTGGATTACCGCAAAGTGTCCCTAGCATTTCTAAATTTCGTAACCGTCTATTAAACTTATTTTATCAGCTCTTTATCAATCGATATCAGCTCTTTACCAATTTCGTAACCTGCTACAAAGTGGAGTACCGCAACGTGTCCCCTCCAGCTATTTCTAAATTTCGTAACGTCTGTATCCGTCTATTAAACTTATTTATCAGCTCTATATCAATTTCGTAACCTGCATAAAGTGTCATCCCCCAGCTATTTGGTATCACTATTCGTAAAGTTCGGAGAGGAAACATACATTTATGGAAGTTCACCCTCGATACGTACAGTAGGTATGGTATCGTATCGTAAGGTAAGGTATCATGTATCATAGCCTCGTCATAAAATCGGTATCTTTTTTGTGTTATACTATTGTACCCGGGTTATGTAGTAGTCTACCGTACTGATGAAGATCTGACGATATGATCTCTTTACAAAAACACCAAGCATAAGACTATTTTGTCATGGTCCCAAAATCAACATGCCGGGCAGCTGCGGTTTTCCTTATTGCTGCAAGTTCCGATGCTTTGACTCTACCAACGAGGGTGCTGTACGATTCGAGCAATCATTTACACCAAGATATGAAAGATCATCCTGAGCAGACAGCCCGTATCGATGCATGCGTCAAGAAACTCTCATTATACATGGAAACAGCCCTGCAGCCTCTCGAGCTGATAGATGTGGCACCAACACAAAGCGAAAATTTATCATCGCAGAAAAAGAATCATATCAAGAAACCATTCATGGCTGGATCTCTGTCACATGCGAGAAGTTTGTTGACAGAAGTTAACTCGGAAGAACTAGTAGAATCGCTGGAGACCAAGGATCGATGGATTGAAGAGGGGAAAATGCATTGGGATTTATTGGATATCTAGATGACGATACGTTTATGACAACTGGGCGACTAGACAGGAAAATTGCCGTAAAGGATCAATCATAGATTGGGATGGCCACTATGGTCAGGGAGTTGCTGATAGCTTCGAGGGATACTCAGATATTCGATATGTTTCAATGCACCAAGTGCCTGCATTTCCTTATCAAGGACAAAGAGGAGGGACAAGGTGAATTGCAGTTTCTAAACAATAGTTGTACCATGCCAGCAGTTTGCATTCCATGACTCATAATCAATTCGTTCCTTATTTCAAACGGTCGATATCAAAATATAATGACAGTTCCAATGGCTCCTGATTCTACGCGGATTTGTGGATACAGGGAACTGTTCCATTTTGCTCTTCCCCTGACTGGAAACCTGATTTAGTCATTGTTTGCGCAGGTTATGACGCGTTGGGAGTGATGAGTTAGCAAGCTGCAGTTTAATTGCGGAAGACTAAGTGAAAATGACTGCAATGTTACGTGAACACTTAGACGTCAATGCCAAGATAGTATTTGGTTGGGAAGGAGGTTATCAATTTGAGGGATAATGTCCCTGGTGGGAACGTAGCAGATGCGGTACTGGAAACAATAAAAGCTCTCAGTTGACGTTGTCTATTTCGGTGGTATCGGATAATTTCAAAGAGATTACTGCATATGCACGGATTTGTATTACTCTAACTGATTGTAAATAACACGACCTTTAATAATAAGTTGCCAGTTTTTGGAGTAAAAAAATGAATGAACTTCTTCAATAAGAATTTCAAAAGCACAGAAAATGTTGCCTCTACGCTGCTGTGAGCGACAACGGTCGCGATGGTGAAGACAAAGAAGAAGCCAAGAGTATGATAGAAGTAGAGCTGGAGCGTCTCAAACGATCAATTAGCTGTGTTTGAGCGAGCGGTGGAACTGGTTTTTATTAGCGAAGAACATGATAACAAAAATGTAACCATCCATGAATCATTGTTTCAGAAACACAACTCATTCTCTCTTGTTGGCCTTTCCAGTCTTATAAAATTTCTACAAAATGAATTACCTCAGCGAATGATGCATTTCGTCCTTCTACTTTCAATTATGTCGTGGAAAGCGCTGGGCCCTTTTACCAATCGGTCGAAGCATGGCAACACATTAAATCAAGCATATGTATTATCTATTTTAGCAGTTTATTCTTTGCCCTTTCACATTTATAAGGACGACTATGCACTTTTTGTAGGTATTGTACAGTACAGATAATTAGATAGAGGATTCTCATAGGGATTCGCGTCCCCTACTCTAGTCGTCAGCATTATCATCAATATAATAGTCTGTCCCATTCTCATCTGCCCAGTCTCCATCTTCATAACTTTGATGATCACATTTATCAACTTCGTCATCTTCCTGAAAGAGAGGATTCGGCTCATTCTCTTCACGAACAACGTCCTCTGAGTCAAAGTCTTCATCATCGTCAGTGCATCCGTTGTCGTCGCTGTCGGAATCAGTTCTCTTGCCAAAGACAATCTTGACGAATCTAGAAAGGGCTCCATTCGTGTATTCGTTTTCGTTCACGTCGAATTCATTGTCTTCTTCATCATGGATATTCATGCGGCAATGATTGATGTGACGGGCATCATCGTCGTCATCGAAGTCATAAGTGGCCTTATAGTCTTGATTGTAATCATCGCGGTCTATCTTGACGGCGTTCTTTGCAAGGATCTTGGGCGAGATTACAAGATCAGATTTCACATGTTGAGCGCGGATTTGTTTAGGAGGTGCCATACTGGCTGATTTATTGTTAGTGTGGATTACTTGTGTGGGTGTGAATCATATAAAGACAACATCTCAGATATGGTCGACCCGTCAGAGGGAAGAGGGATTGAAAATAGATAGAAAGATTCCCGAAGTCTTCATTGCAGTCCTCCAGCATAACGTTAAATTAAAGGTAAAGTAGACATTTTTGGCAACTTCTTTTGTAATTTACACAGCAGCACAGCGCACAGCACAGCAGCAGGAGCCTATGGTATCAACCTATTTAACTTTTGATAAAAACACTAAAACGAAGAGTTGAACTAACTTGAAATGATTAAAGATAATTATGATCACGTGTTTTCTCTATCAGAAAACTTAACACACACCAAAGGGTACTGAATGACATTACTTCTCAATATCGGCATCATCAGCCTCCTCGTTAACGTCTTCGAGTAGACCTGTATGTTCACGAAGACGAGCAAGCTCTGCCTTGATAGAATCAATATCGTCAGGGAGAGTCTTATTAGTGTTCATACGACGCTGACGGTTCTCAAAGCTTGTCACAATTCCCTCCCGAAGTCCTCCCTTGAACCACTTGAACATAAAGAACAAGATGAGAAGGACAAAGATAACGGCGAGGAAAGCGCCAAGTACAGTGAACCCCTTGGAGTCCTGCTCGAAGAGGGAAGAAAGTCCAAGAAGAATCAATGGAATCAAAATGAAAACCACAATGATGTAGAGGAGAGGGAATCCACGCCAGACACGGGTTGCCTTTCCAAGAGCTCGTGCCAAACGAAGTGGGATGCGGCGCATGAAGGGAATTGGGTACCAGATAAGGATTCCAACGATATTGAAGTAAAGATGGCAAAGTGCGACCTGTAGTGCATCAGTACCATCGGATACCAAGGACGCAAGAAGACCAGTGAAGGTTGTTCCGATATTCGCTCCAAGAGTAATGGGGTACATTTGCTCAATACGCAAAGCTCCCATTCCAACGAAGGGAGTGAGGGCAGAGGTAGTGATTGATGATGACTGGACAAGCAACGTGATCCCACATCCAATGATTATTGCTAAATATCCATTGACGTTGGTTGCCTTGTAAATAATACGGGTAGATACACCCATAAGCATCTTCTGAAGAAGAGTCACTAGTCCGATCAAACATCCAATAAGAATCACAAGAGCAAGGAAGAAACAAACTGCTCCGGAAGTCATATCGTCCTGTTTACTGGCTCCATCCTGAAAGAAGGCAGGACATCCAGCATCCTTGTCACATGTAATAAGGCCAACCTTGGGACATTCCTCTCCATCAGCACATCCTCCTTTAGGGGGAACACATGTTTTGTACCCTACTTCTCCTCCAATACAGAAAACAGGGTAGAACGCATCTCCAGATTCACAGCTTCCCTTGCCCTTAGCGATAGTCTTGGTAACATCCTTGTTTGCCATGAGGATGAGGTTTACAAGAGGAGAAACAAGCTTCTTGACGGGCCCTTCCCATTTCTCTCCCTGTCCGTCACGTTCATCGGGGACACTGGCACTCGATAGAGCGAATAGAAAGGTAGTGATAAGCTCAACGGGGAATAGAATTCCCACAGATAAGAAATTGAACATATCGTGCACGGTTGCTCCTGCGAATGCACGCTCTAGCTCGTCTCCATCACCCAAATGGCCCATAGCAACAATTGTATTGGTTACAGATGTTCCAATGTTTGCTCCCATGACCATGAAAATTCCAGACTTTACAGTAACAGATCCAGCACCAACAAGAGATACGATGATTGATGTAGTGGAAGATGAGGACTGGACTAGAACGGTACATAGAATACCAACCATAAGTCCTGCTACAGGGTTCGTGTCATCGCCGAACAAAGCTCCTGCAGTACATCCTCCCATGACCGTAGCTGCGGTTCCAAGAAGAGCAAGTCCTACGAGGAAGAAATATAGGAAGAAACACACCATTGTGATTCCTAGGAAGATGAACGCCCATTCCTGAGGGGTGTGAATACAACAGGTGCGGCACACCTCTCCCCAACTAGCATCTCCAATCTCTTCGGTCTTCTCCTCTGCGAAATCAACATCACCAAAGAGAGTGGATCCAGTGGGACGGTCGTCACGGCTTACTCCTGCCTCCTCCTCGTCTGTAAACTTCTCAACGTTAGACTGCACACACAGAAGAAAAAGAAGAATTAGAATATCGCATCATGAATCATGACATACATCTCATCTGATCGTGTTATTCATTGCAATCATAGACAAGAGGAGGAAGTTTGGGCCAGACACATTTATTGCGCACTGTCTTTTGTTTTTAAGAATATCTCTAACTTGTAATGCTTACCATTATTGTTTCGTATATATTATATTTTGTGATGTGAAAGTAAAAGTGCCGATGAGCAGATAGTGAAGTAAAAGCATGAATGAGGCTTGTTGTGTAGTAAAGAGATTCGTATCGTCGAATCTTGATAACAATGTCAGAGGAAAGGGGAATTGAAAATAGATAGAAAGATTCCCGAAGTCTTCATTGCAGTCCTCCAGAAAGATTCATAACTCTTTCTAAATTGCACAGATTTGTAGCTATCAAGTCTAACGTTAAATTAAAGGTAAATTCGACATTTAAAAATTAAAATTGCAGCTTGCGACTTGGGCGGCTGCTGGTATATGTGCTATGTACAATTCGTACAACAACAGTAGTGGTACAATTAGATAATAATAGAAGAATTAAGATCTTTAATCTATAATTTTGAGAGTTACACGCATTAGGCAAGTGACATCAGTTTTTTAGACCCGGTTATCATGTTGTAAACATGTAGCGAACAGGAAAGAGAAATAGGACGAAGATTGTCATTTTTTGATAGAAATTGAACGATTTGTCAGAGAGGAAGTGCTATTACTAATGATGACCATGTTCTTCCAAAACATATAAAACAGTTGTTCATGGAAAAGGAAAGGAAGAAACACAATCCTGAAATAGTGTTGGCTCGAATATGATGTAGCCAACCTCATGACTTGAGGAGGAATATTTATCGTCTTTGGCTTGTTCTACAATTTCGATGGGGGTAGCATTATTTGATAAAATCCTATAATTTATGTGACCTCTGGAGGTTGTGATAGCAAAGAACTGGTCAGGAATGATGCCATGAGCAGTTGCCTTGCTTGGATCAGTGCCTTCAAGAACAAACAGAAACCCTTTTCCTGCATCTCCTATTAATCGAGGTCCTCTAGCTAGAGAAGAAAAATGGACGAGGACGGGATTTTCGTTTCCATCTGTCTTGATGAGGAGCAAACCTGCTTGGGAGGTATTTGCCATTGCTATGAGTGGAATTTCAGAGTCCTGTGCGGCGTTGAATTCAGCTGCTATCTCGTGAGTTCACGCGTTCATCGTTTTTGCTTTCGCGCCAGTGGCTCATAGCTGTGAGCTACGAAACTTGTAATGCAACGAATTGTTCTTCAAGAACAATACCAGCCACACCGATGTGCCCCCCCCCCTACTCCAGTGTGTATCAGAAACAATCCAACAAATTATCAGCTCCCAAGCTAACAATAGGTTGATAGCTAGACAATAATTATCATAAGGCATGAAACTGGAGGCTCACTACCTACATTAAGCTCAGTGGGTACTACATGTCTGTAAGAAAAGGCAGTAATGAACGAAATAATAAATGAAATATTGCTGTACCATACCGGATCAAGACCGTAATACGTCATATTACATATTACCCTTATCACAGTAGTGCACTATCACTATTACTATCGTATCATGTTACTACTACGATATCTATTTCATTCAATATCATAATATAATAATATGTCATCCCATTCTAGTCCATACGTGCCTTGAGATTTCTCGAAATAACTCCATCCTTGGTAACAATATGAACAGTAGCTCCCCATCCACTGAGTGCATCTCTATCAACACTTGCCAAAAGCGCCTGACTCAAAGTTTCAAATAGTTCCTCCGCTTCCATATCCTTTTTATAGAGAGTCTCACACATTCCATACATGTTGGCCGTGGCCGTCCCAGTGACAACGAAATCATCCGTATAAACCGGTGCACCAATGAGATCCATTCCGCTCAAAAAAGGTTCATCATTATCATCCAATCCAGCGACAACGGGTTCAATAAAGTATGGCCCAAATCTCTTTTCATAGAGGAGGTTGGAGAGTAAATTGGACAGGACCCTGGGAGTCATCTCCCTCTCTTCTCTGAGCTCATAGAGATTCTTACGGAATTTGAGTTGGCTATTCATGGTTTGGACGTCAGTGGCGAGACCGGCGAGACCGACGAATGTTTTATCGAATTGGAATACTTTGCGGAAATCGCAGGAGACTGTTTGTGCTGAGGCGCCGAGGCGGGTGTCGCATGCGATTCCAACGCAGTTTTTACCAGTCATTGCGATTATTGCTGCTCCATTATATTCGAGGATGGACATTATTGATTCTTGATTCTTGCTTTATCGTTGTTTGTTAGTTAGTTTGTTTGTTTGTTTGTTAGTTTGTTTGATCTCTGTTGCTTGATCTCTGTTTGTATGTTGCTGATGCTGTTGATGATCTATCTGTCAGAGGTACTGTATTATATTGAGATGGAGATGGGATACTTTCTTTTACCTGTTGCATCCTCGGTTGTTTCGAGCTTCGTTCGAGTGAAGTGAGAAGCGAGAGAATGAAGATTGAGGAAACGAGAAGAAGGCAGAAGAAAAGCCGTAGAATATATTTAACCTATCACAAATAATAGTACCTATCATAATATATTGTTACACTGGTAAGATTGAACAAATCCTCTCGCGCGCAGAACCCATTTGATTTCGCGCGCAGATTCAGATTCCTATTTTATTCGGATCATCACAGCCGGAAGTGCCAAAGATCCGGAACTCGATGATCTCAAGAAGCATCACTTCGAGAAGGAATGCTTTTTTCTCATTCCATCATCCAGTCATCCATCATCCACCATTCAATACAGATTCTCACAATACTTACGTATCTTCTATCGAACTCCAAGACTTAATACCAATTTTTAGAATATGGCTCCACAAGCAACTCCCTCCGATATTCAAGCTGAAGTCATCCTCGTTGGATGCGGATGTCCCCTTCGCGGTATGGGATGGTATCATGCTGTACAAATGTTGAACGATGAAGTTCCACATGCAAAGCTTTGCCACGTTGTTGAACCCTGGTTCCTTGGTGCTGGTAAGTTACTTGAGAGTTTCGAACACTGATTGTTTCATCTTGATTCTGTGTGATGGATATAATGAGAATCAACCAAACCAACCCAACCTAGACATGAGAATGATATATTATCATGAGATATGAATATTGAATTGAGAAGAAATAACATGTCCTATCTCTATATATATATATATATCAAGTCATTCATTCATCAACTACATCTCTAATCCCATCCACTATTCATCCATGATTCAGGAGCGAAAGGACCCGGTGGACCAGAATTTGGAGAATTCGCTAAAAAGGCAGAGGCAGATAATGGCGTAGCATTCCACAAATCCCTCGCTGATCTCCCACCCGTTGCTGATTCCGTTAAACGTCTAGCACTCATCTCGGGACGCACAGGTGATAACCCACGTCTCATGTCGGAAGCCATTGATGCAGGATGTACCACCATCTACCTCGAAAAACCTGGAGCACCCACTGTTGCCGAACTCGAAGCCATGAAAAGTGAAGCTGCTTCCAAAAACGTTACCGTTCTCATGGGATACAACAAGAATGTGTGCAAGTACGTATCCAAAACGAGGGATTTTGCTGCTTCCATTGAAGGCGGACATGTTACTTTCGTTTCCAACAATACTTATGAGCCCACGGCTGAATCACTCGGGGAGTGCTTTGAGCGTAACGCAGAGGGTATGCTCAAGAATATGGCCATTCATGAATTGGCACTCCTAGTCTCATTCTATGACGTTACAGTGGAAAATATCGATAGCGTCACTGTCGACAAGGAATTCTCTTCCATGCAGACTCTCAAGGGACCCAGTGGAAAGGAATGGACTGATTTTGATAAGGTTAAGTTTACCATCAAGACCAAGACTGGAAATTGTGTTAGTGTCCAGGCTGATCGTTGCGGAGGAGATGTTTCCTATGCAACTGTTACCCAAAAGGATGAAGAGATTTTTAAATACACCATGCCCGATGATGAGGATAAGGCAAATGTTGAGAAGCTCGAGGCCAAGTACCCCGGTGCTATGCCTTATTTCTTCAGTCAGGATCCTGATTACACCACTGTCAAGGATAGAGTTGCTGCTTTCTGTGCCACTGGAAAGGTGGCAGAAGGAATTGCTACCATTGAGATTGCTTGCGATACCTTGAGGGTTGCTGAGTACTTGGTTCCTGTTATTCAAGAACAGCTCAAGTAAATATTGCGTGAAGCAACAGAATCTCCATTGGGCATGTGAGGGATACAGATGGAAGGATATATCTACCTTGCGATATCGGTATCAACATCTTATCATCTCACTGCCTTTGGATATTCTGTTATAGATAGAATTATATTTTCACATAATGATTAAATTTAAGCTGAATGCGTTACACTATGGTAGTTCCGATTATTGTACTGGTAATAGGGATTGAATTTGTAGGAACCTCTGGTGGGCATCACAGTATCTTCCACTCTAGCTTGAGAGAGGTCAGCCCCCATGTAGCCATACTAGATATTATGTAGTGAATCATGCGCTCGTGTAGCTAGCTATAAGGTGGCATCTATATTAAAATGTAATTAGAAGTGATGATTAAAAAATACAGATAATATGTATTGAATATGAAAGATGCTTTCGACACTACTTTGCATACCGAGTAGAAGAATGGCTGCTTTTAATTGAAGAAACCTCTTGTAAAATCACCTTTTGTGTAGAAACGAACGTTAGGATTGGACAGCAAGAAAACGAATGATTCATACAGTAATACGATTTGCTATCCACATACCAAATTTATACCCGCTCTGTTCATTTCTGCCATCGGCCTTTTTCCCCTTATTGACAACACCTTTCGTCAGATCTCCGAATGCGTAAGCTTGTTTCGGTTGTGGGGCCTGCAGAGGTGCTCCTGTTCTATATGATTGACCTGGACTTGCTTGGGCCATTCCCTGGGGCACCGTGGCGGTGGCATTTGCATGGACATTTTGTTGGTTTCTCGCGGGGGCACTTTGATATACTGCTGCTTGATTGGGAGGTACTTGGTTTTGCGGTGGCTGCGCCAATCCTTGCATCTGGTATGCAAGTGGATCGAATGACTGTCTCGTGGGAGCTTGTTTTGTTGATTTTCCTGACACTCCTGGTCTATATGATTGATCGAGACTTGATTGGGCCATTCCTTGGGGCACTGTTGTGGCGGTAGCATTATTTGAATTGACATTTCGTTGATTTCTTGCGGGGGTACTTTGATATACTGCTGCTTGATTGGGAGGTACCTGGTTTTGCGGTGGATGTGCCAATCCTTGCATCTGGTATGCAAGTGGATCGAATGAATGTCTTGGGGGAGCTTGTTTTGTTGATTTTCCTGAGACTCCTGTTCTATATGATTGACCGAGACTTGATTGGGCCATTCCTTGGGGCACTGTTGTGGCGGTAGCATTATTTGCATTGACATTTCCTTGATTTCTTGCGGGGGTACTTTGATATACTGCGGCTTGATTGGGAGGTACTTCGTTTTGTGGTGGTTCTGTCAAACCTTGCATCGGATATGCAAGTGGATCGAATGACTGTCTCGGGGGAGCTTGTTTCGTTGATTTTCCTGAGACTCCTGTACTTCCTCGGGCCATTCCTTGGGGCACTGTTGTGGCGGTAGCATTATTTGCATTGAAATTTCGTTGATTTCTCGCGGGGGTACTTTGATAAACTGCTGTTTGATTGGGAGGTAATTGGTTTTGTGGTGGTTCTGCCAAACCTTGCATCTGGTATGCAAGTGGATCGAATGACTGTCTCGGGGGAGCTTGTTTCGTTGATTTTCTCAGGATAGTGCCTTCAGGACGCAAGTTTGAAGAAGTATTGGACATTTTTCGTTGTAATGAGGGATCAGAAGAGTTTTGCATGGGAGGTTGATAAGTGCTGGGAGCCATTGGAGTTGCCTCAGATGTGTGTACTGTGAAGATGGAGGACAGTGTAAGTTCAATGCTTGCAACAAATACAATTGCAACAATCGTGCGTGCTTACCATCATGTGTATCTTCTCCTACAACATTTTTCACTGCTTTGCCTCCATAGTAAGCCCCTGCAACAAACCCGAGTGGACCAGCTACGGCCAAGCCAACCATGGATGCGACCCCTGATCCACCTGCTGAGGCAAGTTTGGATTTGTTGTTACTAGCATATTCTCCCATAGCCCTAGTGGAGCCAGCAGTCAAGTCCCCAGGTATATATGCTTTGCCACCACCGCGCATTTTAGCACCTGTACTAGCTGCTTCACGGGCTCCTCGTGTCAACCCTCGTGTAAAATCTCCAAACTTGTAGCCATCACTTGTGTCCACATTTCGCGATTTCTTCCCAGAAGCGACACCAGCTCTAATAGCATCACCAACTGCGACTCCAATGACACTACCTACACCTGCGCCCCCCACCGTTATTTTACCTGCTACCCTGGACGTCGCAATCGCAGCAGTCTGTAACGACGAATCTACAATATTTCCGCCCATAAATTTTGCGTTTGTTAAAAATCCAGGGACTCGACTCATGATTGTCTTGGTATAGTGCGTCGTAATAGTTTCACTTGTTGTCGAGGCGTCGCCGTTAAAAGAGGGAACCAGTATATTTGACTGTGATGCTAATATTTTTCCTTCGTACGATATGGATAGATGAAATGATCCGATTTGGCTGAATGGAGCTTTGATAGTAGGAGTCGTATTGGTGGGAACTTGATCTTTCTTCGATGATAGGAACGAATTCCAATCAATTGATGAAAACCCGGCCCTTACTTGCATGCTGGACATAGAAAGCTGCATATTTTTCAAAACGTTCAAATCATGCAAGGGTAACACAAACAAACAACATATATCAGCTACCTTGAAGAGATCACTTGATGCTTGATTAATCTTCATGCTCACTTTAGCACCTTTCAATGGCTGATCCTCGTATAGATCTTGTCCTCCAAAGACGAAGGACTCTACCTTGAGACTAGCTCCATCGATACGGGTGCTAGAATCTTGCCCTTGTTGTGATACATTTAATTCATGGATATCAACGTTTATAGGAAACGGTAGGTCGGGATTTTCTGTATTCTGGGATGATTCATCATTCTTCTCCATAGAGAGCATGTTGATATGCACAGGGTGGGGTAGTTGAATCGAGAGGTCATCGTTGAATTCTATTTTCGCTTGTCGGACGGGCTTAGATAAAACTAGCATGCCCCTGAGAAACAATGACTGAACGAGCCCCATTTCAAATTGCATACTCTTGAAATCAAAATTGACATCTGCCAAAGATACAGATGCCTGTTGAAACATTGCGGCGTCAATCTTTTTGCAACATACTGTAGTAATGACAGCAGACACGCCATCAATATCAATGGTGATTTTTGGTTCTATCACAGCAGCACGGATTGTAGGTACTTTGATTGGGAATGGAAGCTCAAATGATGCCTCTTCGGTCGGGACTAGGCCAGATAGGGCTTGTAATAAAGTCTGAGCACTAGCTACGATGCGGGAGTCCAACTGTTGCATTGACGCATTCACCGTTTCAGATATTTCCAAAGATTCACCATCATGATGAAGCTTCGATATGGTTGCCTTAAAAGACCCACAAGATGGACTGGCAGGACCTATCAACATCCCCAAACATTTTAATTCTTTCACAAAATAGGCACCATCCTCAAATGCAATACACGCATTTGCAGAGTCTACACAGGCACCAATCCAATGTTCAGAATGTTGACCCTTGACCTTCAAATCTTTCCCAGTGCGAATATTAATAGAAGAGCCAGATTGCTTGACTCCTACCGCGAAATTCTCAACAGAAATTGAACTCTGTAAACTCAAATTTTGAAAGATGAATGATTGTACACGTAACTGAGTAGGAATTGGAACTAAAACAGATATTGATGCAGAACCTTTCCCATTCCCCTGCGAAATAGGACTACTGATTGCATCGCATTTGGCAGAAGGAACATCGATGTATAAGTTTCCTTCCCGAAAGTGAACAGAAAGATCTCGACATGGTTCTGCTAAAGATACCATCCCCGTCAGATTTGCTGTAGTCACCTCTTCCACCTTTACTATAATGTCTGTACCAGCTAGTACATCCAGTGAGCAATTCTTGGCGCTGAGATTTAGGGTTGCCGCATCTGCTGAAAGTAGACCACATTGAAGCTTATTTTCTCTCACACTCAAATTCTGACAACGAACAATTGCTCTTGGTTCATTCACACAGAACTCAAAGGTAGGTGCCTCGATAGAGAATGGAAGTTCGCACTGGACGCTTGAAGCCTCAGTAGCTGAATTGCTTGAATTGTCTTCCTGGATCTTCGTATATAGTTCTTGAATGCGCTGAAGGAGTTCAAAGGATTCTATTGTCACTGACATCATGTTGTCTAGCGTAATGCAAGTATCGTCTGGTAAGAGTGTAAAGGAAGGTATTGTGGCATCAAGTGTACCCAAAGAGCACGGTCCAATACTCAAACCACCGATGCAAAAGGCAGTAGGAAATAAAGACAAATTGGAGAACGCAGCAAAGCAAGGTTGCAAGTTCATATCCAGCCAATCTTCGTGATATGAATAGCGAATGTTGGTTTTGTCCATCATGTCGATATTCAGTAGATTGTCCTCTGAAGATGCATTCATTTTCAAGCCAGTTGCGCATACTGAAGTTCCAGCATGGAGAGCAAGCGCAGCATGAGATACCTCAACAGCTATATTAAATGGGAGTTCAATACCACCCTTAAGGTCGCTCACCAAACCAGCTTTTATCTCCTCAATAGCAGGTTCCCCCTCCATGGTTTGAATTAACCTTGCTTCAATTTTATTAATCCTGATTTGCAGCACGTTGTCTTCAAAAATAAAAGTAGGTGTGATTGGGTCAATTGATAAACCTTGCTGTGGAAGGCATATCTCGTCAATGATGCCGATTAAAACCTCTACAGCAGAAGAAGAACATACAACTTTCGCATTCTTGACTCGACAAGAAGCTGCATATGGACCCGAACATATAATTTCATCAAACAAAATAATGTTATCATGTAAGGATATTGGTCCAACAAATAATGTAATTGTCTGTTCAACAACGCTCAATTTAGCACCTTGAAAGCATATTGGGAATGGAGAGCAAATCATTGCTCCTGAATCATCATCCCCGTTCCCAATTTCGCACCCTGCGATGACGTTAGATATGAAATCTTGCACCTTTTGAAGAATAACCATATCACCACACTTCAATTCAGCGTGACCTACTAGTAGCTCGGGTCTCGTCACGGTCTGCAGTGCAAAAGCCTCAAAGCTAGATTCAGCAACATTCATCTCTAGAGAACCAAACGACGAAGCAGTCACTGAGCATCCTTCCATACTATGAAACACCTGAAGACGCACCGGATCCAGAAGATATGTCTCAAAAGTGAAAGGTTTAATATCGCCTTCTATCCAATCACTGTGAGAGTTCGAAACTCGAACATTCAGTTTTCTTTGAATCTCTGTCTTCACCGTTAACCCTGAAGAAAATGCACTCAAACACAAATTTTCGAGCTGAAGCGTATTTCGACCATGAAACATATCTATCTGTAAATTGCTAATTGATAAAGCAATATTAAACGCGAAGTTTCCTTTATCTTTCTGTTCGGAATGCTTAGAACCTTCGCTTAGAATGTCGCTCGGATTTGCATCATCCTGTTTTTGGAGGGACAAATGCAACGCCTGTAATTTAACGGATATGCTGTCTGTACTGAGATCTACAGCGAGGTTCTCAATTGGAGATGAAAGACTCAATGTACCTGGAATATCTAATTTCTGGACTTTCCGAACCAAAATCTCTGCCGATGAACGAGACTTTGGTTTTATCGTAATGTCGCTTGTTGTTATACCGTTGCGCGAAGAATCGATGTAGGTAATTGATTCTACAAGGATGGAATCTACACACACCCGCATTCGTTTAACCACTAGATCAAGTTTGTTCTTCTGCACATAAACGTTCGCGCCTTTCATGTGGAAGTCAAAAGGAATTAAATCTGATTCAGATACAGGAACTGCAGCATCCGTCTGCAACGGATTGAATAGAATAAGAAATTCCTGAATTTCCTGAGCCCGTTCTATGGACGTCATCGATACTTGAGTGAAGTCTTCAACGTGCACTGTCCCATCGAGGAGTGAAAAGGGCGGAATGTTAATCTGAAAGAGTTCATCAATTGTCGATCTGACTTTCATACCTCCACACCACATTTCTGCGAGAGAATATCCACCAGTATTTGTGCCTGTAGGGGTTACAACAATCTTGGTTGGAGCAACATGAACTTCAACTCTTCCAGTTGTTGCATTGTCTCTATGGCCTTCTGCACAAAGTTTACAACTTCCATCCATGACAAAAGCCCATGTCTTGGATTCTGTTTCTTGTGTCCTCATATTTCCAGCATTATTATTGTTAAATGCCTCTTTTAAGATGGCCATCTCTTCATCGTCCAAGATTTGCTTTACGCTCGAGAGTATTCTTTTCAATGAATCTTCTCTCACGTGAATCGTAGCGTCAGCCCCCCCTATTTCATTGATGCTATTTGTTTTTGCCCCTTGCTTGATGGAGAATGTCTGTGTCACAAGATCAAGTTCCCAGCACCCGGTATTCAATTCTATCAAATTATCGCCATTATCAGTAATACCTTTACTTCCTCCTATTTTACAAACTGTCCCATCAGCTTTATATTCAAATGTCGCGGATGCCAAAGTAATGCGCGTTGAATCAGAAGGAAATTTTGCACTGGGTGGCAAAATCAACGAGAAACCTGGTAGGGGAAGAGAAAATCTCGTCGT
>Ga0306864_1000634_pt1 | contig 15749 bp, 12 predicted proteins | sample AntRauTorckE5430_FD_190448 | JGI IMG/M metagenome (GOLD analysis project Ga0306864, IMG submission 190448) | Saline lake microbial communities from Rauer Islands, Antarctica - Metagenome Torckler E5 #430 (v2) (version 2) | ecosystem: Environmental > Aquatic > Non-marine Saline and Alkaline >...
ATGACAAGAGGACCCAAAGAAAAATAGAATAAGAAACGAGTCTCACCAGTACCACAGCAGCTACAGCATCTCTCTTCAACTCAATCACAATCCTGATTCCATCTCTATCACTCTCATCTCTCAAATCAGCAATGCCATCAATCTTCTTTTCATTCACCATATCAGCAGTTTTCTCAAGAAGCGCCGACTTGTTCACCTGATAAGGCAATTCCGTCACAATAATAGCAGTCCTCGTCATGGCTCCCTTACCAAACTTGACCTGTTCAATATGAGTAACAGCCCGCATGACAATCCCTCCATTCCCCGTGGAATACAATTTCTTCGCCCCATCCGTGCCCATGATCGTGGCATGCGTTGGGAAATCAGGAGCAGGAACAATCCGAAACAACTCCTTATCACTGACGAGCTCGCAACCTTCTTCTTTACTCTTCGTCAGTGCGACACACGCATCCATGAGTTCTCCCAAGTTATGCGGAGGAACATTGGTCGCCATCCCGACAGCGATCCCCGCACAACCGTTCAAGAGAAGGACTGGCAATCTTGCCGGAAGCACCGTGGGTTCAATCTCATTTCCATCGAAATTAGGCACAAAGTCTACGGTATCAAAGTTAATCTCATCGAGCATGGCTTCATTCGCCACTCTGGTCAATTTACATTCCGTGTATCTCATGGCAGCAGCTGGATCAGCATCAATCGAACCGAAATTCCCATGTCCATCAATGAGGGGTACATTCGTGGAGAAATCCTGTGCTAACCGCACGAGAGCATCGTAGACGGCTGTATCACCATGGGGATGATATTTCCCCAATACTTCTCCTACCACTCTGGCACATTTTCTGTATCCCGATCCGGGTGTTAGATTGAGTCCACTCATGGCAAAGAGGATTCTTCTATGTACGGGTTTGAGACCATCTCTGGCATCAGGGAGTGCTCTTCCCAGTATGATGGATAAGGCATATTGCATGAAACTATTTTCTATTTCGGAGTTGAGTTCGATGGAGGTGGGTGGGGCAGAGGCAAGGAGATCATTGGCTGCTTGAAATTCTTCTGATTCGGTCATGGCTCCTTGGGATGGATCGTAGGAACCTTTTTCATCAGTGGAGGAGGAGGAGGAACTACTTGAGATTTGGAAGGTTGATGGTCGTGGGCGTTGGTGGCGAAGGGAATTGGATGGGAGATGGGCTTGGCTTGGGGAGGTTGGTGTTAGGAATGCACATGTATATGTGTTTGTTTGGAGAAGGAGAAGGAGCAGTCCCATTAGAGCACAGGATGAATAGTGAGCCATGTTCTCGTTTGTGAGTGTTTGTTGGGTTGATGTGTTGATGAATTGATTAGAAGATGGATTATATTGATGAATTATATTGATGAACTAATGAATTGGATTGGATGGACCGACAAAAATCAAAAAGGATCCGACTTGAAAATGTTGATGTCAGTTTCTTGTTTCTTGATGTGTTTTCTTTGGTGCGACAAGCTTTCATTCTTCCAGTACCAACAAGTCGAGGATAAATAGTTTCTGCGTGATATTCATACCAGTCCTACGGGAGATGCCCAGGACCACTAAACTGCCCTCATGTTTATTTCTCATGTTTATTTTTATTTGTCCCCCGAAACCTGAACCATCGATCCTTTCCCTTTCTCACCTCCATTCAAATTGCTGCTGATTAATATCTATTAATACGAACCTGCAAGCCTTGCTGTTAGATAATAGTTTTGTGACATACCTACATACATTACTTGACGAATTCAATTCAACTGGACGAAGAAGGAAGGATGCCAAGAAGTAACCAGCCATCCACACCCACAGCCAGAAGGAGTCTCACACCCCCAGGCAGGCGAACCCGCAGTGCCCGCAAACAACAAAAAAGCGATGCTCTGAAACCAGATATTCATATTGAGAAAGTAACTCCTACTGCCACTCCTACTTCCATCATCCCTAAAATTATCCCCAATGGACCTGATACTGGTGTAGATATCACTACTACTAATACTGATGTCCCTGCTGATGCTGATGCTGATGCTAATGTACCTACCACTGCCACTGCCACTATTGATAAGCTCGATACCATCAATAGCTCCACGATCAAAACTCCATCCAAACCAAAGAGTGCCCGCAAAAAGGCTCCACTCCCTCCACCACCTTCCACCCCTCTCCCACCACTAGCACCCAATGCCTCGCGCAGTACCAGAAAGAGAAAACAAGAACCGAAGAAGGGCACGAATAATAGTAATAATGATAATGATAATGATAATAATAATACCCCCTCGAAAGCGGCGAATAATGATACCCCCTCGAAAACGGAAGCAGCAACTCCTTCCAAGAGCCAAAGATCGGCCAAAAAGAAGAAGGGACAACCGATTGGCAAGCCAACCAGGCCAACCACTATGATTAAAAAGGGCCAGACACCGGCACACCCACCGACACGGGCACAAACTATTCCTGTTTCTCCTCCTCCCAAGCCCAAGGTACAAATGGCGGTCAAGGTCCATAGATTTCGTAATGCGAATTATATCCCCAAAGGCATCCTCCGTCTATGTTCCACCCCTTACAACGACAACGACACACAAACAAATACAAATATAAATACAAATGATTGTCCACAACTCGCTGTGAGCAGGGAAGGTGGTGCAGTGGAACTCGTGAGTGTCAATGAAAAGTGGAAGTGCGTTGGTATAGTGGAAGGAATGAAGAATAGAAGTGTGGATGCCATGGCATGGGTCTGCGGTCAAGTCAAAGAACAGGATGAGGTGCAGCCTCTGATGACTGATGAATCGGAAAAGGCTAGAGAGGTTTACTTCAATAGACAACATCAGCTTGCTGCACAGGTGCAAGAGAAGAGAAAGTTATTCGGTGCTTCCAGGGATGGAACCATATTCGAGATTGACTTTAAGAGCAAGAGGCATAGTGGTGTGATAGGGAGTGGTGGTGGTGCTGTCTTTTGTTTGGAGAGTCTATGTCCATGCTGTACTGGGACTAGCAATAGTTGCGGACAACTTATTGCTGCAGGATGCGAAGATGGATCCGTTAGAATCTATAAAGCTACATCATCATCATCATCATCTACTGATAATGATGATCTCAACAAAGCATGCCTTGAATTGGTTTCAACACTGCCGAGTGTTGGAGGAGCTGTCATCTCCATTGCATGGCTTCCTGGTTCTGGAAAAAGTGGAATGGAGGGAAGTATCATGTATGCCGGCGCAGCTGATGGTACTATCAGAAAATTCCAATGTACATCTGTTCTGCAAATGGCGAGGCAAAGTGGAAGTGCAGCACACGCAATTAGCACAGGGGCAGTTTTGAACAATGATGATGTTGAGATGGCAGGAGATTCTCAGTTGTCATCGCTGCAATGGAAGGCAGGGCTTAGGATGACAGTGGAAAATCGTGGGCGCAGATCTGCAACGAAGATCTGGGCTTTGTCGGTGCTCAAGGATGGAACTGTCGTTTCTGGTGATTCAATGGGAAATGTACAGTTCTGGGACGGAAATGCAGGAACTTTGATGCAAACATTCGAACATAATTCCAATAATGGTGATGTTCTTGATCTTGCTCTTAGTCATGATCAAAATAAGCTCATGGCCAGTGGTGTTGATTCCAGGGTCATTTGCATTGAGAGGGTTTCATCCACTTCATGCGCTGAATCCAAATGGGTCCTCACCAATCAGCAGCGATCCCATACCCATGATGTGAACTCTCTAGCAATGGTATATCAATCTGATTCTTCTGGTAGCCTCGGTCCACAGCAAAAATGCAGAGAACTTTTGTGCAGTGGAGGAGTTGATACAAAGGTCAGCTCATACTTTGTTTCAAACATGAAGAAATACAGGGCCAAGCTCGCATACAAATATCCAACGAAGGCACCGATTGCGCTATCGAAAGTTCCACGAATCCTGTCGATCATGCGGCCAGACAAAGTTGATTTTTTTCAATTGGCTCAGATCAAGACATCTGTTGAGAAAACAAGTAACATGGCTTTGAATGAGGAAGAGGCCTACCTTGGATCCGTCGGGATTACAAGCAACCACAATCTGGTTGCTTTTGATGTTAGTGACGATGGAAAATTCCTTGCTGTGAGTCATGCTGCCGGTCTTCTTTTGTTTGCATTGAATCTTGTGGAAGGTGTCAGTGAAGAAGATGGAGCTAGTTCAACTGTGCTGGTACCAAAGAAATTAAATGTGCCAACCGATGCAGATGTCGCTTGTTCTGCCCTCAAGTTTGGCTCCGATTTCCTTATTTGTGCTACTACCAACGGGCCCATAAACTTGATTCGTCTAAACACCGAAACTGATGACACCAGCGCAATGCTTGAACATACTTTTGAGCATAATCCAGAAAAAGTGTTTGCATGCGAAAGCTACCCAATCACTGAGGTTACCCTGAGTGCTGATGGGCGTTGGTTTGCTGCGGCAAGAACTGCTCTTGGAAAAGGATCACTGCAAGTATTCTCGCTATCCAAACAGCAGTTATGGTGGACACTCCCTTGTACAGAGGCACCACAGTCATGCATTAAATTCCTAGGCGGGGGTGGAGACATAGCTCCTGCATTAGCAGTTGCGTGCAACAATGGAGTCATTTATTTATTTGATGTGGAACGGAAATGTCTAAGCGACTGGAGTGACGATCTTGGGTTTCCAGCAGGGCCCAAATTGCCCAAAGAGCTATCATCGTGTCTACATTGTCCTGAAAGCCTAGCCTACAATACTGCTACCCCCAACAAGTTTGTAATGGTAAGTTACTCTGCACCTTCAATAGACTACTGCACGGCTTTATTCCTGCTCGCTTCTCTTTTCCACGCGTTGCAGATTGTCAGCCGTGCCATATAAATTTCCTCTTGTCTTTCTTGCAAGTTTTACTATCACACTTGAGAGATCGACAAGAGGATACATTGTTGCATTCATACACGCTTTGATTCTCACAAAGTAATTGTTTTAAAAATGTTTAGGGGGGGCACTCATGGTTCTGCTCAATTGACTTGAGTTCACCAGTTCCACTTCGATCGAAACCTTATCCTTTAGATCACTTCAAGGCAAAAACTTGGAAAAAATCCTACAAACAAGATAGGAAGCGTTCAAATTCAATCACAGAAATGTCAAAATCATCGGATTCTTTCGATGCAAAGGAGATAGAAAAGAACTTGAAGAAAGATGAAGCCAATAGAAACTTTACTATTTGCTTGCGATATTCTGGTATCATTTTTCAAGACTTTTTGGACGAAAATGAAATGGTTGTTGTCGAACAGCCATGGTTGAGTATTGTGGACACATTGCCAGATGCTCTTGAACGCCAGAGATATGGATCATAATGTCTTAATCATAAATATATAACTTTTAAGCTTTGCAAATTCAGTGGTGATATTAAAGTTTAAGAAGAAGTGTTCTCTAGACTGTGCCTCGCCATTAAATTCTCGGGATCTAATAAAATAGAACGCTGCATATCAAAGGAGTTCTCCATTTTCCCATCTACAGTGACATCTTGCACCCAATGAGATAATGCAAATACTTCTGACAGCTTCTTGGAAGAAATAGTCGAAGCAGATATACTTCTGTGAACATTGACAGGCCCCTTTGATGGAGGATGGAGACGTGGAGCATCTGTAGTATTGCAGACCATGATCTCTTTAGTTTTGTCCAATGCAGTCCGCACGGCTTCGTAGCTCTCTTTAGAACTCTCTGGAGTTAAAGCATTCAAAAGAGTCTTCGAAAAGGCGAGCCACAATATAGCATTGCCAGGGTCTAAAAACAAGTCACGCCTAGCGACATTGATTGTTTTTGATTCGCTAGAATCTATGCCTCCGTCATATTGATCAGAGTGAACGACTCTTTCAACTGCATCAGTGCAAGAGCTTATTGAGCTCTTGATATCCTCTATTCCAAAACCTGTCAAGGCTCTTTTCAGCTCCAAAGAGTTGCGCATTATTGCACAATATTGCCTTTCTTCAAGAGGAGCAGGTCGTTGTAATGACAACTTGTCAATTTGTGTTTGAGTTTCTGCCAACATCGTTTTACCATTAGCAAGAAGTAATTTCGTATGATCCTGGCAATAATTATCCCGACCATGAAAAGATAGACCCTTCTCAAAGGACATGATTCCATATAGAGCCAATGCACTTAAATTCTGTCCCGCACTTGAGTTCAACAACATTTCTAAGTTAGCGTGACTTTCCTTGGATCCTAATTTTCCTGCTTCGCGTTCGTATTCATTATTAATGCCACTATCGTTGATCCCGAGTCTCCTACTTGTCAAGGACAATCCAAGCAGGCCACCTTGGCTGCGGGAAATTTGCAAAGACGCACGGTATGCATCTGCCGCTCTAGAAATCATAACGTCTGTATTCTCAGAGCTCTTCGACTGTTTCTCAATTAGCAGTCCTCTTGCGATCCACATAATTGCTGAGTCAGCGACTTGTGTCAGAGAATCTACAGTCTCCTCGCTTTTAGAATCTTGGCCACTATCACAGTATAACAAGCTCATATTTGCCCACGCATCTTCAGTACCTTTGTCAAGTTGCAATGCACGAGAAAATGCATGCTGAGCAAGCATTGGATCTTCAAAAATAAGAGCACTTCCGAGACCAGTCCAACTGATCGGAGAGATTGGATCTAATTCTATTGCTTGAAGGAAATAGTTCACTGAGGAAGATAGTAGCACCTGCATTTCTCGATCTTTTGCAATGTCATTAATTGATGTCGATTTATCTATGCCACTACCATCGTGAAGAATTTCACTTCGGATCCGAGCTCTGAGTAAAAAGTTGACAGCAATATCGACCAAAGCAGTGTTCCGGATAGCAAGTAATTCGCCCTGTTTATTTTGATCACTTTCATTTGCAATGTTTTCAATGATTCGTGAATATGCGCTTTCGCCCTCTGAAATGAACAAAGATTTTTCACTTTCGCCAAGAGTGCCTTGTTGAGCAAACACAGAGAAAGGAATGGCAAAACAGAAGGAATATAGATCTCCCAACAGCTTCCACGCACAATTAAAATTGACATTATTGGCATCGTTAGCAAATACCAATAAGGCACTAATCCCCCGTTTCACATAGGATAATGCATGGCCATGTTTTCCAGCATTGTTTGCCCCACGCGCAAAGACAAGCATACACGAGCCAAGACCATATGCAGCGTTGTAACGTGTAAGTAAATTTTCGTTATGTAAAACCTTTTCGAATTTTTCGCTCGCATCATCCAAGAGACCCAACTCAAGTTCAACTGCAGAACAAAAAGAAAGTTGAAATGTGAGATGCGAATTCAGATTTCACAGTATCTACACAGAGACGCAAACTTACCCTGTGCCCATGAACAATAGAAGCTTAGATCGTCAGGATTGATGTCGTGAGCAGCTTGAAAGGCCCGTACCGACGCAGAATGCTTTCCAAGACGACGGTAACAACCCCCAAGAGAAGCCCAGGTGTCCCCGCACTCATTTATACTAGACGTCGTGCCTTTTGGCAATGAAAAGAAAATGTCCAATCTATGCTGCTTGGGGTTTCCGACGTCACACGCTCGGAGCGCTTGTTGATAACAAATTACGGCTCTTTCATCGTCACCCTCAACCAGTGCATTTGAGTCGCCGGAAGCTTTCCAAGCCCAACCATTTTGAAAAATCCCCATGTTCAATGCATTATTGAGCAGAGTGGAAATATCAGTCGTAGACTTTGCTCGTAGCATACCGCGGCCAGCCACTGGATGTGTTGGATCCACCAAGATAGCCTTTGAAAAACAACCAACAGAACGCTTGCTATCCTCTTGCAGCTCGTACCAAATTCCTAAAAGAGCAAAAGGGTCTGCCTTTGTAGTATTCAATTTAGCTGCCTTCAACAGTTGCACCTTTGCTGTTTTCGTCAGTCCAGAATTACTGCCGTCGCCATCATATAGAGCCATCTGAAGCAAAAAGGCACCATAAGCAATGGCCACTTCGTAATTTTGAGGCGATGCCTTGACAGCATCTTCTAAAAAGCTTCGGGCTTCATCTTGTCTAGATGAGCGGAGAAGTAACTCTGCAATCAACTGTCTCTTTATCGAAATATGATGCGCAATAGAGGACGAGAGGGAAGATTGTTTACGCCAGACGTAAAAGTATGGATTAGATTCAATTGACCTCGACAAATCACAGAGCATTATCATACTGGCCTTCGTCTCTTCTTCGAATTTCTCTAATGTTCTGTCTTCAGAACCACCAGTACGCCCTACAAGTTGAAGTCTTGTGAGTGACGCTACACAATGTGCGCTGAGTAAAGCCTGCATCGGATCGCTCTGTTCGTTAGATAGCTTTTCAAGCGAACTAGCGTATAATGTTCCGGCTATCGCGGTCATTCCACCTGATAACACGCCACATTCAGAGTCGGCTTCCCCAATATCAAAAATAATCTCCTCAAGTGGACTCAATTTCCTTCCCCAAATCTTCAAGGCGTCTCTAATGCTGCTGCGTGCATACCGAATAACAATTCTCGCTTGAGATATATTGTAGTACGACCAAGGACTTCCATGGAGGCCTGACCAAGTCGCCAAAAACTGAACAAAAGGAACACCAAATTTGGCATTAAGCTGAGACAATGACTTTGAGCGAAGTTGTGACTCCGCCAGTTTGATCGACTCATCAGCTATTCTTTGAATTTGGTTTGCATCCTGAACAGTAATATTTTTCTCAGAACCTAGGGTATGGTATGAAAAAGAACAGAATATAATTAGGGCTATGGAGAACACAATTTCAAGAATTAACACATCAGAAGTATTTGGCAATCTTACCTAATGACGAGAAAAGCAGATGACATCTAGCAGCACGGCTTGACACCTCAAGTCGCAACTGCATTTTGCTTTTAGTAGATTTTGAAGTGCTCACAATTTTGCCTTCGATCGCCTCACGGTGTCTTTTCATCTCTTCTTCCCTTTCTTTTAATAATTTTAAACTTGCACTAAGAAAACTTGACGAAGTTTTTATCAATGTGGTTGCTACCATTGAGTGCTCAGCTATCATCCAAGAGTACACTAACACAGCTTCCATAGCAGTCACCATCAAATTGTGACGAGCCTTTGGCATTGCCTTGATCTTGGTTGCACTTAACGTATTCTCTCGATCTGCAACTGAACGCACGAGTGGATCAATAAATGCTAACACACGGTTCCACGCTTCAAGAATTTCATCTCTATTCTTCTTTTTAGCAAGATTCAAAGCGACAGTTTGTGCCTTAAGAATGAGCCTTTCGACCTGCCTTTCAATGCATACGCAGATTTCATCGAGAAGGCTCTGTGGGATTTGCGACATCTCATCTACTAACAAACTTAAGAATCGCTTACTGAGGGTAACTGCCACGATGTCAAGATTCGATTTACCATAATCCAAAGCCTCTCCTTCTGAATCTTCTGTTGGAAGTGTGCCTGTCACGAGTTGCCGCCTCACATGTTCTTCAGATTCAGTTCTCGTCACTTTCCCAGCACTCAAACCACTACGATTTCGCGCAGCAACATAGCGCTGATCTCCAATCACTTTGACTAGGGTATCTTCGTGCGCAATTTCTACTCTAACCTGTAAGAGGTTGAACAGCGTAATCAGCGCAATGTCGCCCCCACTATCAAAGGCACTAACGTCCACCTTATCTAACAAGCCCTTGGCCTTCATCACCAGCACTAGGGAGGAATCTCCTTTGCCCGATTTTTCATTGTATGCATCAATGTATGACAAATTAATATCCTTCCAAAGCTGACAGCCGCATTCGGAAAGGACTTCTGAAACATATCCATCACCTCCGCTCCCAATATAACTTTGTGCCAGTCTCATACTCAGCTCCGCAACTCTCTTCATATTTTGTTTGGACTCTGCAATGCGAATCAAGTTGTTCAATGGCAGAATTATTTCTGGACTATAATATGCTTCATGATCATCCCCCAAATCATAATCTTTTTTTATTTGCCCATCATTATTGTTGTCGTGAGCTCTATTCAAGAGGCAGCGCAAAGTACTTTGATTGGCGAGACAAGAGTCAAGGGATCGCTTAAACATCGGTGGCTGATCTGGATTTGAATAAGTTGATGCTCGAAGGTTATTTCCAAATGTTATTCTTTGAAGTAAAAGTGCCACCCCTTCCATATTCCCAATAGACAATGACTCCTTTGCGATTGCTGATTCAGTGCCAATTTTCAAGAGACTCAGTAATCTATCATCATTCACATCCTGGCATCTCTGAAAAGCTGCTGTCCATGATTCCTTCATCATGATAATATTGTTTGATTCATTTGCGAATGCGATCTCGGAACACTTTTGAGCCGCCATGGCAGAAACCACAGCTGCTCCGGCAATCAAAGGAGCCTTGACTTGGTTCTCGTCCAAAAGAGCTTTTCCTGCTGTACTGATGATTGCCTGAAGTAGTTTATCATCTGTAGCATCAAGTGAGACAATAACACCACGTTGAGATATTTCAGCCAATAGAAGTAGCCGAAAGCATTTTGGCAGGAATTCGGATGCGTTCTCGTTGGATTGGATTGCATCAATGGCTTCCTTGATTTTTCCAATGTGCAGCTTTACTTTCTTTCCCTCAATTGACATGTTTGTAATTTGAATTGGTTCCTATTCAATAAATAACTTCGCTAGGTTCTTACGGAAATTACTTTCCTGCTACTGTGGTGAATGAAGTTGTAGTCTCACACAGAAGATAGGCTGCGATCTGCGATTTAATGATGGAGGTTTGCGATCACGAAAAATGTAGGTTTGTGGTTTCGTTCTCAGTCTCATCGTCGTAGGGTTTTGCAAAATTCAAGGAGATTTTCCCCACCCCTCATAAAATAATCAGAAAAACATTCATTGTTCATTGTCATTGGTCATTTTGATCTGATTTGAATTATGAATCTGCACTTAATGCCAGTTCAGTGAGTCAAATTCAATAGGATTGATAGAGCTAGAAGTTCTAGAAATTGACGGTTAGTGCAGGACGCCCAATTTATTTCGGCACGTTCTGCTGGGGACTTGACAGTGGTGTTCATCTGAGCTGGACGATGGAAAGGAAGTTTGGGACTGCCGAGGTTCACAAATCATAAATGCTTTCGTCTAAAGTAAGTTCTAAATTGTATCTCATGCCGTTTCTCACAACACAACTTTGATCCTGAAGAAACTTCTATAGGCATTCGTTTTCTTGTTCTTCCGAGAGGCTCGCGAGCGGCACGCTAACCAAGCCCATGAGAACATGCACAGAGGCTTGTTCTAAATGCCGTCTTACTCATCTTGATCGTGTTGATTCATGTCTACAAAAGAGAAATAATATGTTAGTGGAAGTATTCATTTCTTCGCCTTCTGGAAGGGTGATATGTGGACTCTTCAGTCAAATTACTTGTCGTTGTGTAGATCATAGCTCATCCTTGGTGAGATTGGATGATATAACAATATCATCACATCAACTGTTCCATATACCCCCCCCTCTTTCTGAAAAGGATGCTTGTTCAATAATCATTTGTCCTTGTACAGTATTGGTGCAAAAGGATGCAGCAGCCATAGTAATGATAGATGAAGATATTGGTAGTAGATTTCGGGGATATCTCTGGAATTGCCACTCTAGCTGTAATAGAAGCGCAAGACGCTGCAGTGTTTGTTGTATTACCTCGATAGTTCAAGATTTTGTTTTTTTACTGAAACGAGCTACACCACTACGTGACCATAGCATGCAGATACGAGAACCAGGATTGCTACCTGGAATTGCTGCCCTCTTCCAAATCTTATTCCAGGTACTGCAGTACCTGTGAGGCTCGACAGTTCGAGAGGTACAAACAAACTAAATAAAGTTGGCTCAATCTCGTCGAATCATAATAATAATAACTCAAAGATTACACATTTACTAAAATACTGTAAATTCGCTCAAGGGAATTTAAATCGCCTGCCAATCAAGGTAAATAAGCACCTTGGGGAAGGACGATTTTGATAGTTTGCTACTATCTCTATCGAATCAGATTAAAACGGGAAATGTATTAATGGTGATGTGAAATGTTTGCAACCTGTGTTTTGCCGATTAAAGAGTCTTCAGCATCAGTGCTTTCATCCTATTAAGCATTGTACAGAATAGAATGGGGGTATTTAACAGATGGCAGACAGGGCTGTAAGAATAGGATTAGAAATACTTGTTGGTATAATTTCGAGCGATGCTTTAATTCTGCATCATTTTGCGCTTGTTCAAGATATGGCGATTAAACAGATTTGCCAAGGATAAGATCACCGCAACTCTTCAGGTGCTCCAAATTCTACATCTGGCTCTCTCTTTGCACTCTCCAAACCGCCAAAATCTTCCTGTACCACCACTTCACTTTCTAATGCTTCTCCTGAGGCCCGAATCGGAAACGCACTCATCCTCCTACTCATCCTCCTCTTTGATCCAGTTGCCACGCTTTGTTCATCTGCTGTCCGTGAATCCTTTTCACTAACACTAGACAATCTTTTAACACGTTGCTGAGCACGGAGTTGTAATAAACTAGCTGACATTGTATCTGTATTTGTACTCGCTCTACTACTAGCGCGCAACTGTCTAGCCCTGGCTGAAAGTCCTGATATAGTACTGCTCGCCCTGGTGTTATTCCTTTCGTTATCTTTCTCACGCTGTGCTAATATCTTTGGAATGAAAATAAAGAGCAACGTCGCAACACAAATGACAAAACAAATACTTGTCGCGATGAACAAACTCGCTGAACGATTTTCCAGCGTAAGGAAGAGGAGCGGGATTCCGAAAAAGAACGACTGGAAGATGCAAACCATTGCCATTCCTATATACTTGCTTTCATTCATCTCGGTTCTGACTTTTCTCCCAATATAAGCTTGATAACAGGCAAGAAGTAAGGCCACCCCGTTAACAACAAGGATGGCGATAATAAATCCTATATTCTGGTCTCTCTTACAACTTCCCTTTGACGTAGTCACTTGATCAAAATTGTTTGTTGCAAGGGTAGTTCTTTCCCAGCTGGACGGAGCAATTCCTTCCCGAATGGATAATATAAATGCATTACTGGTAATCAGGACACCAAACGGCACCATCACATCTTGCAAAGTGACAGTGACTCTTTGGCAAGCTCTGCCAGCATTGACAACTTTATTAACTCTCCACAGTTTGCTGAACAAAGCAGCAAACGTAATTGTGAAGCCAAACGAGTAGAACCAAGGGGGCAACGAGCATGCCCTATTTAATCCTTGTTGGCTCAGCACCCCTTCATCCATCGACTCCGGAATAATAGCAAGGGACATAATGAAAGTACCTAAGCAAATCATAACGAGGAAGGGTGGTTGGGCCATCCTAATAACAGGGTGTTTTCTCATCTTCACAGTGTATGTAACAAACGTGATTGCAATGATGATGATAACCGAAACCAAGACCAGACAGGATGCTCTCACGCCGGCTGAAATCAAGTTCATATCTTCTTTTGCTGGCGAAATCTGAGGAGGTGCGTTTGTCGTCCCGTCTGAGAAAATGAACTGGTCCATAAATCTACCGTTTATGTATGGTTTCCACTCTCTAGTCACACCATCAAAATAGGCATATTTCTGCCCCTTCATAGTGATAGTAGTATCAGTGGAATTTATTTCCAGAATGTTGGAAACAACATAGTAGGTTGAAGGGCCATCTCGGGAAAAGTTGTCTGGACTAATTTTAACCTCTCCACTCGCACTACGGAAATTGATGTTGAGGAATGCCTTATGATGATCTGCGCCAGAGAAAACATCGTTTTCCTCAAATGTTGATGATGATTCTGATGCTGCTTGGCATGCTGATATACCCATTCCGATAATGGCTTCGTAAGCATATATAGACACATGATGAGGTGGGCTGTCGAACCAATCTTTGGTGCGGTTAAAGTTAAATAGCTTCCCTCCTAAAGATAACTGTTGCGGCTGTTTTGAATTAATATATGATAATGCCTCTGGATTGCTTCCAAGTTTCTTCCATTCGTCTACAAACGTTTCATACTCTGGAGCACCAGGAGCACCACCTCCGTCGGTAATCACAGCATTACCAAAAGTCGCGTTTGCCAAAATTGAGTTTTTCTCGAATGTTTGAGCATTCTCGTAAAGGTAAGTAGCTATGGACCCACTGAACAGCCACATTTTGCCAGGGCTATCACCGAGAGATGTAATGTTAAAAGAGTGCAGTAAAAGATGATGGCATGATATCAGAGACTCAACAAGAAACACTCACCCAGCTAATCCAAGCTCCCCAGCTGCCTCCATAATCGGTGCATATTTATCTCTGAAAAACACTCCAATTACGTAATTAAGTTTCGAATCTAGTAGAACCTTCAGTTCTCCTTTGATATCTTCTTTAGTCGGAGCATGCTGAAAGTTAAGAGGGACGGGGAGTATATTGAGCCCGTTCTCTTCAGCATAATCCAGGATAAAATGTATATACGAGAGGCCAAATCCATCATCTGCAACGAACACGACAGCTAACTTCTGGACATTCATAACTACGTTCATGAAATTCGGAAGAAGTTTCGCTGTTGCTCGATCAGACGGATGCGTCCTAGAAAAGAGTGGGTAGGCATCTTTATTGTCGAGAACATCTGACGAGGCACCTGGAGAAACTTGTAGCAGGTCATACACGCCAGTCACCGTGGCAAACTTTCCCGAAACTGATGAATACTCTGTTCCTACTACAGCACACGGCTGAGGTTTTATGACGGAGTTTGGAGACCTTGTCATCATTTCTGCAATTCCTTTTACAGCAGGAATTGCCCGAGCCTGGAATTTGAAAAAACACGCAGTGAGAAGTTGATCACGTCATGAATTAATGAACACAAATTGTGAATCATAGTAATCCAAGAGAGTAACATACAACATACCTGAGTATCAAATATCTCTGTCGTGAAGCGAACTTTACAGCTCTGAGTCATACCTTCTATCTCTTTGACCACTACGCCATTTCCACTGTTCCAATGCTCGATTGCCATCAGCGCTGCTGCAGAAGCCCCATACCCAACATCACTTGTATCTGTAAGATTACCATCCCCATGCATCAACGTGTAGCGCATGAATATTGGAACATGACACATAACGAAGGAAAAGTCTTCATCTCCCGCCGACGCAGACTCGCCATCCTGTTGTTTTTCGCCACTGCCATATCTGTGCAAATTCCTTCCTACGTGATTACCTATAAAAATAGGTTGAAAGTTTTCCGTTTCATTAACACGTAAATCGTCATAAAACGAGTAAGCGCTCATTTGATTTGATTTTAATGCACTACAACAGCCTTCAAATTCCAAAAATGCTTCTCATGCCTCATTCCCCACCAGCAGCAGGCAGGCGCAAGACGCAAGACTAAAATATAAAATACACGATACACTTTCCTAAATAAAACTGAATAAAATATAAAATAGGCTTTGAATAACTTTGAAAAGCACTAAAATCTGGATTGAGAATATCAGCATAAAGAATAAAGAAAGGTATATAAAGATGATGGAAAATAGATATGTACTTTACTCTGGTGCTCACACAACGAATAATCTAAACGATGAAGACCCAAAATAACAGCCTTCTCTTGCTACCTTTGGTCGTCCTCCTTCTCAATGTGTTCGAGACGAGGGGCGCCGGGTGTGCCCCCAGTGGTTGTGACTTAGGGAGCTTCTGCGGTGTCGACGGAGTGTGCCGACTGACAACCTGCTCGAATTACTACGAGTTCGAAAATCGTAGGTTCACGGGTTTTGACGAAGACAACCCGGTGGCCCTGAAAGGCCGGACGATTGCGGAGAATTCCCCCCTGAACCCGGGCCTGCAGTATAGGTGT
>Ga0306864_1000635_pt1 | contig 15726 bp, 11 predicted proteins | sample AntRauTorckE5430_FD_190448 | JGI IMG/M metagenome (GOLD analysis project Ga0306864, IMG submission 190448) | Saline lake microbial communities from Rauer Islands, Antarctica - Metagenome Torckler E5 #430 (v2) (version 2) | ecosystem: Environmental > Aquatic > Non-marine Saline and Alkaline >...
AGTATTCCGTAGGTAAAACAAGTTTCATTCGTTACTTACTAGGACGTGATTTTCCTGGGTGCAGGATAGGTCCTGAACCCACCACTGATCGATTCACGTGCATCTTGGACGGCGAGATCGACAAAGTTATTCCGGGTGCTGCGTTATGTTCACAGGGCGATCGCCCTTTTCGTGGTCTATCGCCTTTTGGGAATAATTTTTTGTCAAAATTGGAAGCTGTGGAGATGGATGCGCCCATTTTGAGGAATATTACGTTGGTAGATACTCCTGGAATTCTCTCGGGTGCGAAACAGAGCATAGGGAGGAATTATGATTATGATGCTGTCATGAAATGGTTTGCAGAAAGGTCTGATTTGATTATTATCATGTTCGATGCTCACAAGCTAGACATTTCGGACGAACTGAAGCGAGTGATTGAGATGATGAAGCCGCATGCGGATAAAGTCCGTATAGTGTTAAATAAGGCCGATAGTGTCAGTACACAGCAACTGATGAGAGTATACGGTGCCTTAATGTGGCAATTAGGAAAGGTGATGAATACACCGGAGGTTTGCAGGGTGTACATGGGAAGTTTCTGGGGCGCTCCTTTGCAGAATGCGGAACAGGCTCCTTTGCTGAATAAAGAAAAGTTGGACCTTTTCCAAGATATTGCTCAACTACCGCAAAATGCAGTCATGAGGAGAATCAATGAATTGGTCAAACGTGCAAGAGGTGTGAAAGTGCATGCATACATCATTCACTACTTGAGGAAACAGCTTCCATATACATTTGGTAAGAGAGAGAAGCAAGCAAGATTGATCGACCGTCTAGATAGAGAACTCATCATGTGTGCAAGAAGGTATGAGCTACCAAGAGGTGACTTTCCTGCAGTTGAACCTCTCAGACAAGCTCTGCTTGAGATTAAAGATCTCAGTGAATTCCCAAAACTTGACAAAAAAATGGTGAAGGAAATGGATAAAGTGTTCTCTGTTGATATTCCTCATTTGTTGGAAAAAGCTAGGGGAGAGCATTAGACGAATCACGAACCATAAGAGCAAAGTAAACTCGCTTATTTTGCTGGTCTCGACAATTTGGTCACAGACTGGAATTCGTCTTTGAAGCTGCTCCGTTTGATTTAATGCTCGATCTCATTACGAAACATAGATATGACTAACACCTCCCAGGCAAATAATGGATTTATTCAATTGATTCAATCGATCCATCCCTATTGATCTTTCGATGCCATTCAATCTCATCTATGTACTCCGTTTCCTATTGATTCTCTGGACAAGTCATCATGTCTTTTATCTATGCAAAAAGATTCCTTAACATTGGGCAATATGTATTTTATTTTAACCAAGGATGGTACCTCTTTCTAGCCAGAGAGGGCACGGATTTGAGGGTCTAGAGTAATCAAATATAATTACCATCGCATGTATACAAAACTTAGGGACACGTTCTTCAAATCAGAAAGGCTTACCCTCCAAAGTGTACATTAAACAACACGGTAGCAAAAATTGGAGCTTTCGCAATAGGACTTTAGATTGGTTCATATCAGATTCTTGTCATATCAACGACGAAAGCTATTCTTTTTCTTTCTCTGTTTCTTTGAAACTCCACCAAATAATGGCTCGAGAATCATTTTTCCGATGACTTCTGTACGGATAAAGGAGAAATCTGCTCGCATCTTTTCAGCATAAAATACTGTTCTGCCTCGATCGCAATCTTTTACAAAACCAAAATCTATAACACCCTGGCATTGATCTTTCCTTCTTGTGTCTGTGGCCTTCACTTTGACTCTTTTGCCCTTCCTTTTATTAAAGAAGCCATTCCTGACAAGTGGACCCTCCTCATATGGAGAGATTCGCGATCGCGAAGACATTTCCTAATTGACTGTTTGTTGTCAGCGATTGATATGATTAGAACAATCAATCAATAAGAATTTGTGGGCGCTGCTATCAATTATGCTTCATGCATCCAAATCTGAGCAAATTTTCCAACGCATGTGGAGGGACATTATGCACCTGACATTATGAACTACCTTTATAGTATTAATATGACATTTTTGTATTAGAATAGCTCACGAATAATTCAATACATTATATATATTTTTCTATTTTTCAATGTTCTTTGGTAGTCTGATCGAATGAAGATTAAAATTTCTCTTCAACCGATGATAGCATACACTTGATAGGGACTACGTACGTGCACATTGTGAATACACAACTGTCAAGCCAGAATTATTAGTAAATCAATTAAGATCTGGTAGACTTCTAATGTCAAAAATCACGATATTTTATAATTTATAACAACCTATTCACTTTTCGCTGCCTTGACTTTAATTTCTTATTTATAATTTTAGTTCTTCAAAAGGATAAACATCCGCTCCAGTCTATTTGTCTATGTAGACGATGAACAGCATAGATCAGGTTTGTCATTAAAGACACAGCAGATGAGTCCACTTTCACCACTTTCATGATACAGAAAGAGAAGGCAGAACTTGAATATTTTCAAATTGGAACAAGACGACAGCAGCATCTGCATCATCCATTCTTCTAGCACAGATCACAGGTGTGGCAAAGACTACAAAGTAGAATTAAAAATTACAGTCAAAGTGTAGCATTGAGTTTTTCTTTTTATAAATTTGCGGATATTTCTTTTGACGTTATGTACTTGTGTATTATAATACCGATATCATTCCGAATCATCATAGTTCATCGTTTCATTACTGGGAGCTACTGGGCCACTTTTTCATCGATACCAGTTGCAACAACGCTAACTCGAATACTTCCATCTAGACTCTCATCATACGCCGAACCAAAAATAATATTCGCATTCTCGTCCACAATCCTCTCCGTGATACAATGCGCAGCCCTATCCACCTCAAACAAGGTCATATCTCTCCCACCTGTAATATTCACCAACATTCCCTTCGCCGTCCCAATATCCATATTGTCTCCCAAAAGTGGATTCGACAATGCCTGCATCGCTGCAACAATAGCCCTCTCCTCTCCTTCGCCTAACCCCTCCTTACTCGCTACTCCCGTCCCCAACATCGCATTCCCCATCCCATGCATGACACTCTGCACATCTGCAAAATCTAAATTGATCAAACCGGGCGTCGTCATCAAATCCGTAATACTCTTTACTCCCGCCAACAACACATTATCTGCCATGGCGAAACTATCCATGAAACTAGTGGAATCATTCGCCAGTTGAAACAAATTTTGGTTCGGGATCATAATCAACGTATCCACGGTGTCCTTCAACCTTGCAATTCCCTCATTCGCCAACCGCATCCTATGCGTCCCTTCAAATCTAAAGGGCTTTGTGACAACTCCGACTGTCAAAATTCCCAAATTATAGCAAATCTCAGCAACAACAGGGGCAGCACCAGTCCCTGTCCCTCCACCCATTCCAGCAGTTACGAAGACCATATGTGCATCACCTAATAACTCAGTGATTTGTTCTCTGGACTCTTCTGCTGCAAGACGGCCTGCATCTGGATTAGCTCCGCAGCCGAGACCGGAGGTGAGGGATGTACCGATTTGGAGACGATTTTCGGTGAGAGTTGTGGCGAGATGTTGTGCGTCTGTGTTGAGGGCTAAGAAGTCAACTCCTGTGTTTGTGGTATGGGATATGAACATGAATGTTAGCTAATACATAAATACACAATGCACAACGGGATGAAGAAGAGAGTTGTAGCTAGTCAAATGCATTAGAAATCCAGGCATGGCATGGCTTCACCGCATACTGAAAGCAAGTGCTTATCTCTTTTGTTCTTCCTGTAGAACATGTCAAAATCATTGAAGATTGACTCACCCTCTAGTTGATTGGCAATCATATTATTGACAGCATTTCCTCCTCCTCCACCGACACCAACTACAACAATTCTCGGTGCGAATTCATGCAAATGTCCTTGATGGAATTGTGTTCGTGAGAATCCTGGGTTATCCATTGGCTTCACGATTTCAGTGTTGGACGACTGAGCAAATGATTGCGCTTGCGCTGGTGGTGGCTGATATAAATTGCTATTAATGCTCTTGACTGGTGGAGTTGCATCGTTTAGTTGCGTTGTCGCTGTGTCTCCTGTTGGTGAATTTGCATTGCCATTGGTGCTGTTGATATCACCTGCATCACCATTGGCATCATGATCAGTATTCTCATTCATGGTGGCAGCGGAAGCGGCAGTTGCAGCCGGCATGCCTTTTACAATAGGCTCTCTCATTTTCATTTGATTCGTCATTCCTTGCATTTTTGATGTTGCTTCATTATTAGTGGTGGTAGTGGTATTAGAAATAGGATTATTCTTTCTGCTACCCAGTGCAACATTTGCTCTCTTGAGGAGATTGGATTTACTACTCGATGACTTATTCCTTGACACTAAGGATAGGTAAGGATTCACTCGAGGAAATAGGCGAGACGTGAACATCGCGATTAACTCGTAATTTCACAGTATTACAAGAGGAGGACAAGCACTTGTTAGTTAGTGTGCAAATAAATACAGAATGATCCTCTTCTGTTGACTGATATTTGTTGCCTGTTGTTTTACATCATTGCTGTTGTTCCACTGGCTTGTTGGGCTAAAATGGCCGTGTCATATTCTGAACGTTAGACAAATCCACTCTCTTTTGGGTTGGTATTTAATTGGAGGTTGGAGTTGGTATGAAATACAGTAGCTTGAAATAATATGAAATTCAAAAGGTATCAATCTCCTATCGTGGAAGAATCGATGCTGAGTTCACAACATCATCATGCGAATCACATTCATCATCATTGATAGCCTATTCTTGACTTTTCCCGAAATTTCTCAATTTATTCAACTCAGTTAGATTGTTACATCATGATGTCACGCTCTACAGGTTAGTCAAGTTTTATGACAACAAATTAGGAAAATATAAAATACATCATACTCCTTACGAATCATCTGTTCTGTGTCAATCAGAAAGAGCTAGCTCTAGCAGACTGCCCCCAAGGAGGAAACTTCAAATTAATGATTTCATCCACAAACCACAAACAATTACATTCTTTATCCCATGTGCCCGCTGCGATGCTAACAAAAGGCAAAAAGCGAATGGAGGTTAGGGGAATCGAACCCCTGACCTTCTGCATGCAAAGCAGACGCTCTGCCAACTGAGCTAAACCCCCATTGCATACATGTTTGTGTGGTATCAAAGAATATAATTCCAGTCATGTCTCTTAGATGGTCTAATTTCTAATTTGTGTATCGTAGGCATCATTGCGTGTCTATTTTACACAACATCATTCCTATCATAGATCATAGATACATTGAGAAGTAATGAAAACGTTAACTATCGACATGGACGCTCAAATTTTGGACCCTAGCAAGTCTGAGGGAAAGGATGCTTGCAATTCACCACCAGCACTTGGTAATGGTTAATGGTCCATAGGGGAACATATTTAATTTGTTGCATAAATCCAATTTCCAAAATAAATCAACAATAAAAAGCTTACATCGCCAGGGTTTATTACTGCATGTTTGCACCGTTTTATGACAAAAGAGGGTGATAATGAAGCTTATTCATAATCAGCATACTGAAAATCTGGAAGAGAATAACGATGTTCATGTATAGATGATAAGAGTTCACAGACAATACTACCAAAGTTAATGCCAAAGTAGACAATGCAGATATAGCTAGTTAACAATTGAAATGATGAAGTAGTTTTGTTGCTGCTTTGGAACAGGTTGCAGGTCCATAGCGGTTATTGAGCAAGTAGCCAACGAGTAATAAGTAATAACCACTTCGTGCCCACTTTTACAATCTGTAATATTGGTAAGTTTTAGTTGCATGGCGAATTTTTGACCCTCTATGCTCTAATGACGATTGAATTCGATTTTTAACTTTATTCCTCCCCTTCCCAATTTAATCTACTGTATGTCTAATATATAGATACTATGTACTGCCCTTTTCCCTTTTTTCTTCCAACGAATCGAACAGCAGATGAAGAAAACAACCATAACTTCATTTTCTATCAAATTGTTTACATTGAAGAATTTGAAGTCCGCCCAAACAGTTTTGAACTTAAATTCACTTTCTTCTGCAGCGGCAATAGCACATGAGGAAAATCAAGAACGCAGCACCCACACCTAGACCAATTGCCAATTCCTGAGTAAAAACAAAACGCATTAGCAAACAACAGACAGTTCAATTATAATCTTCAGTTTCTATACATCTGGCATTGACACTCAAGTGCAGCTGGATGATTGCTGATGATATTCAGTTCTGTTGTCTGGTATCTGTACTTACCCTATTTTCTTCGAACCATTCTATTCCTTTGGCTTTCGCATTATCAACTGTAGATATCAAATTTGGGGAAACGAGACAACGACATTAGTTCTTTCATGACTAGGAAACCACAAACCACCACGAGCAAAGAATCATCATGAATCGTGCACTAATACCCTAAAATTTACTTACCGTCGGTTTGGTTGAGAAGCTGTCTTTTGATTTCGTGATCAACGATTTCTACTTCCTCGTGATTGAATCTATGGCGAAGCTGGTTGTCGTTCATTTTAGTACTGTATTATTAGTTGTTTATTGTACTACTGTAGGTTGTAATTAAATTATGGCACAGTGTACAACAATACAGTTGAGGGAGTTGGTCGTTTATTGTTTGTTCGTTATTGTTCCGTCGTGCGAGCGAGCGAGCGTGCTCCTCTTCTGTCCGAATTCTGAATATAACCGTTGGCACATTGTGAGCTATTGTGAGTGCTGGACCTGTACTCCCTATCTTATACGGATGGGGGCTTATGCAGAAACCTAGAGAGAAACCTACTTAGAGAGAAACCTCTAGAAACCTGCAGAAACTCAAACTAATTTCCATGTTGTATTGGGGCGCCACAAAAGGACATGAGGACTTTTCTGTTTTACCTCTTCCACTTCTTGCTCTAGAGAGAGAAAGAGATAGCTTCCAAAGAAAAAATAGCAAGCTCTCTCTACTCTAGCCAGAGAGAAGAGGAGGAGATATTCTTAAGGAAATTACGTCCCGTTGTAGCTGATCTAAATTAAAATCAAGTTTTGATGTAAAGCGGAATAGGCTAATGAAAAACTGTTGATGACCCTCCTACCACTGTTGTGAAATGTGCGATTATTTGTATATTTGTATATTTATTTATTTATTGCAGCGAGAACTTTGTAAAATCCTTCACTTTTACTGCTGCTTCTCGATGGGAAGGTTGTTAAAGACCTGATCCCAGTTGGATGGTAACAAAAAGTCTTGATCATCTAAAACACTATCATCAGCTGTGAAACGAGAAAAGAACTCATTATAAAATGGAGCATTCTCTTCAACATTGATTTCGGAGAAAATAAAATCTGTATCGAAATTGAAGAAATTGAGGTGATTCTTTGAATTAGGCAACCTCAAAAACGTAGCAGGCCCAACAGTATCGCTGAGCTTCCACCAAACAATATAGCAGGGGATGTAATTCCTGCAATTAGGCTCTGTAACATCACAGGATAGGGAGGATGTAGATTGAGAGGCGTACGTGCAGCAAAGCTGATTAGAGCACGCAATGTAAATGTGTGAGTAAGGAGTGAATTTCAGTGAAATCACGAGCCAATGCTCAAACTATGTTGTTGGAAAACTCACCGATGGCTTGCACAATTGAAAGCAGTCTTCGAGATTACCATTGTTATATTTATCGCACACTTGGGGGAGATTTTCTGGGGGGCATGCAAGAGAGGCTGTGGGATCTGTACAATTCGAAGAAATTGGAGGAAGCCCATCTTCTTCAACCTTTCTTTTCTTATCACTGATTCTGACATTTGTAATCCCCTTAGGACTACTTTGACCACCGCTCGACCTTTTATTTGCCTTGTAAAATGTTGAGATTTCGTTTTGCATTTCCCTCTCTTCTTGAGCCCACTTATCTTCAGACAAGCGCCGTCTATTATTACGATTGCTGTTATCCTTGTTCAACATAGCTTTCGAGTATTTGGGCCATTTTTCCAGCTCTCTGATTGATAAAATTATGCTTCCGAGTTCATTCACCTGACATATTAAGTAATTAGAGACGCTGTGACGTGAGCGCATCTTTTCCTAGTATGTGATATGTGATAACACAACACATAACCAGGAGAAACTTACATTTTTTTCATTCCACGTTGATACATCCAACATCTTGGAATCAATACTTCCATCAATGTTCAGGTAAAGCACTGTTAACACTACCATGCCGGTGATTGTAGCCCATAAAGGAGTGTACTTCATCTTACGCCTATCTTCGAAAATATATGTGAAAAGGAGTGTTGTAGTACTGTGATAGATGATAGATTGTTGTGAGTAGTAATAGAGAGCGTGAGAAGGACAAAAATAAGGTTGTGAGTAGTTAATATAGAGCATGTAAAGGACAAAAATAAGACTTTCAGTCATAGGGGCAATAGTAATCTGCAGAATAAAATATTCAACGGCTGAAAAATTTAGAGTTCTTATTCTTTGCTCACTTTTCCACGATACCTAATGGATTTAACTGACACATACTCTTCTCAACACACAAAATTAGCACATTTTTCGACATATTCAAAGATGATACCACACTGCAGTATTCTATTGTATATAGTATGTTTCATGTTACAAAATGTATTAGCTCTAGCACTTGTGACCGAGTTGGATTCAACAGAGAGACGAGAAGACAATAGAAGACGGCTTTTGGAACGGAAACAGGCATTTTATCAAGTATCTGACCCTGAAACGGTGAGTGCCTAAAAGAAATAATGCATTGATCAAAACAATCATACGGAACCTACTAAATTCGATTTTTATTAAAGAAACGCGGAATGGCTGATACTCTGAAGACAATACAACGTAATGCTGGCAATATCGATTGGGAAAAGCTCAAGGAAAACTATGCAAATATGATGGTGGGCGAGATCCCCGAGCTCGATATCATCGATCAACAACCAAGAAGGAGACTGACCGTGCGAACAAAAGTCAAGAAGACGAAAAAGAAAAAGACGAAAAAGAAGAAGATGAAGAAGAAGAAAAAGAAGGTTAAAGTTCCCGTCATGGACTTGAGTTCAATCAACTTGAAAAAATCGAAAGGCACGAAGAGTTATTCTCTACATCATTCATCGGACGCACATTCAAAATCTGGTAAAGGATACGTATATGGGACAAACGACGGAACTCCATCAGTTGTGTCAAAGAGCTCAAAGTCTGGGAAAGGATACAAGAAAAAAGTCAAGGCTTCAAAGCGGAAGAAAACGAAATGCAAAAAAACAAAAGTACCGGTACCCGAAATCAGATCTGGTAAAACGTATGACGGTACAAATGCGAACAAACACGAACATTCAGATGGTAAAGGCAGCAAATCAGGCTTCATAAAGGGCAAGATGCCGAAAAGCGCAAAAAGTTCAAAGTCAGACAAGAGTAAGGGTTCTAAACTTTCAAAGTCAGGCAAAAGCAAGAGTTCTAAACTTTCAAAGTCAGGGAAACACACGTTTGTGACAGTCTGCGGTGACGACGAAGCACTTACTCCAGCACCCTCAGTTTCCTCCAGTCCTAGCCGACTTTCTACTGACATAATTTCGTTTGCACCTTCAAAACCATCAATGTCTCCAAGCATATCTCAAAATCCGAGTTTATCAAATGCACCAACCAAGTTTGGCACCACACAACCCCCATCCATGAGGCCAAGTAAATCTTCGTCACCTTCTTCTCCTCCGTCAAATCAGCCATCCTCTCCACCTACGTCACAACGTCCATCCTCTGAGCCAAGTCCTCAACCTTTTGATCAGACAAGTTCCCCGACAAAGACTTCTTCTCCAACATTTACTGCAGCTCCTACATTGGAAGATGTCTACAGATACGATGCTGGTAATTGTCCAAATGCTGGATCTACTGGTCTTGCATGCTCAGATCCAAACCTTCGAAAGATTTGCGATAGATATGATGCTGAATTTGGATCATTTCGCAAATGCTGGGAGATTTGTACACCAGCTTTCTGCTGCATTCACGACGCCGAAAACAATTTTGAAGCCCCAAGCTGTAGTCTAGACCAAAACTGCGCACAGTATTCATACTGCTACATTGTCTGGTTCAAGTTTCATGATACCTTTGGTCCTGCTACGTTTCTTGACATCGAAAATGGAGAAGGAGGAAATGGAGAATTTTTTGATGTACCAAATTCAGAAGTGAGAGGAGCAGACAAGTTTGGAGACGACTTTTTTGATCAGCTCTATTTTCATCATTTTGACAATATAGCAGAAGTTATTACGGCTGGAACTGAAGCTGGCAACCCAAATTTCGTGCCAGAATTGGTGTTCGAGAATCAACAGTTTTGGCAACAAGAAGACGAATAGTTTACATACATATTTAACTTAGAAGGATAGCTACCTATTATTATCTGTGAAATGAAAACCAAATGATATCTGTGAAACGAGAACTCGTTCATTCTCATTCTCTGATCGATTGTCACGCATTATATTTACTTCTTTCTTGGTATATTTAGCACTTACCTTTAATTATCACTTGTATGTCCCCTGCCCCAAAGTATAACATGCGAGAAAGAGCTATCGCAACGCAAAACATTCAAATTGGGGCTTATTTTATTCCATCTTTCTGACAAGATGATGTGGTAATTTGAATTCAGTTCGCGAAATCCATCTTCACTTTTCATGAACACTTCAACTGCGTTATTACGTTGAAGCCGAGCAAGTAAATTAAAAGACATAAGGATTCTATCAATTAACTCAAGATAATCCTGTTGGTAAAATAATCCTTTTTTTCAATAATGATGCGCTTACGTCTTTGGATAACACCGCATAGTCAAAGTTGCAGAATAATCGCGGTGACCCACGACGCACAAAACTAAAAATGAGAAGGCAATTTTGTATGCTCGTGCGTTTAGCACGTTTTAACAAAAAATTCGCCTGAAACGAAAGTCAAGAAGAGGGTGATATGTTTCTCCACCTGACGCAAAAACCAATCTGCTCGTGCGTGCTCTGAAATTTACTTAAGGTTCTATCTCGATCTATTCACAATTAAATGCTATCGCCACACTTTTGCTGATGAAGCGCACTTTGAATATTGTATATTCCAAAGGGTACAATTATATGTATTCTAAAGGGTAGTTTTCGTATTAGTTTGGATTGAGGTTGAGGTTTAAAGGCCTTGGACTGCACCATCTCCCCGTGACCATTTATAAAATCAGATAGCCGCATTCCGGAGAAAAGCTAAAAATTTTGTTATGCTTTTTTGAAGAATCAAGGATCAATGAGAACATTTGGAAAATCGCAGACAGGTCCACGTTGCCAAAACTGTGTGCGCTGACGAACCGTTAGGTAATACAAATAATATATCTATACTTTTGACTCAGCATTGACAGACAACGAGCAGCGAGCAGAAAATCAACGAGATGAATATGAACGGAGCACGTTCTTCTGACCAAGATCAGCTAAGTAGCAGCGCGAAGCGTAAGAACAGCGGTAAGCAGTCTTCTGATGAAGATATCAATGATGTTGTCGATGAAGATCAAATGGAGAGAAAGCGACATAGAGAGAAGAAGAGGCGCTTTGAGATCACTCATGCCGTCGAACGATTGTCAAAAACAATGGTCAAGATTGATCCTGATGCCATGAAAACATCTGAAAATAATGAATTTGATGGTGGGACAGGTAGAATCAATGGCAAGAGGCCTAATGGCCATGCAGCCGGCAGTGCTTTATCACAATCATTTCATAGATCATTAAACAGGACCGATGTGATTTCTAGTGCATGCGATCTGATGGAGCGCCTCTACAAGGAGAACCAGCGCTTAAAAGAAGATGTCAGGGTCCTAACTCGCAACGGAAATCTTAGCGACCAGGCCCGAAATGGGATTTCGGCCGCGGTGGCAGATGGTGCTGGCATTTCTGTTGCATCGTCAAGTGAGATTTCAAATAGAGATGCTAATAATGCTACTGCTGATGATGCTGGGTCTCTTCTCAAAGCAATCGACTACGTCTCGAAGAACAAGAATGCTCCTGCTGATACGAGACCTGCCCATATTCTGCAACAGCAGCAACAATCACAACTGTCGGAATCCTCGTCCGTTGCAGCTGCTGAACAGCTGATGATGAGACCAACACATGGTTCGTCCTCCTCGGCGCGACTTCTACAGCAGCAAGCTGTTGCCGCGACTCAAAACCAGCAACAAAAGAATGATATGCTGCAACAGCTAAGTATGCAAATTCAGCAATTACAGCAGCAGCAGCAGGTATCTTCAATGCATCAAAGCATCTCCTCGTCCCATCCTGGGTTCAGCATTCAAGGAATTTTGCCTCATGCTGGCACTTCCATGTTTGGTGTTGGTGGAAATGGTGGAGGATATTCATCTCTCCCACCTGATAATGCCGGAATGAATTTTGGGTCTATGGCTGCTCCCCTAGCACAATCCGAAGACTGGAATCAGCTAGTTTTGAGATCTCTACAACAACAGCAACAACAGCAGCAACAACAGAACTCTGACCATATTAGTATTGATCAACTCAGTAACGCGGCCTTTTCAAATAATGGAACTAATAACACAGGAGGATATGGTGGTTCAGGGAATGGCAATCAGAGTGGTGGATATACATTTTAATGCTGTCAAAAGCAATTCAAATGAGAAAGCGGATAGATAATTGAAAGTTTTTACAGGGTACTTCAATTTATTTAAACTTTAAAACAAATAGTCAATGATTATTAGTAATTGTGCACGAATAATTTACCGCCCCTTAAGAAGACATGATCTGTGAATATATCTTCAAAAGACGATTGCAGACTGACTCCTCATTCTCTCTTATAGCTAGTAGAGCTCTGGCCAGTGAGGGTTCATCAGCCATGCAGAACCATAGATTACTATGACCTCACTTGCTACGATCAAACTACTTTGGAATCTGCTGCTTCTTCCCTTCTCTACAGCTAGAGCTACTATAAATATTCAATAGTCTTGGTTTCAAAACACAATGGTAAAGGCGGCGGCAAGGCGATTGGAAATAGGTTTTCCGCTTTCCTACTATTACATACTACTTATTAATAAGATATAATGCTAGACGGTCAAATGACATCTGCACTTACTACCTTGTGGCGCACGATTAAAGCCGCTATGGCGATAGATCAGACTCACCGTAAAAAGTAACCTACATCATTGATTGCATTGCATCTATTGCATTTTTTACAATATAAGATATAAGATTGCCTTCAATCATGATATTCCGCGAAAAGAGAAGAAGATACGAAAGATTTTTTAATTTTAGTTGGTTCGATTCCTCGCAATGTCTCAATCTTTAATCTCAGAACTCTAACTAAACTACTAGCTTCTTGACGTATGTTTTCTGCGCACCATCACTACAGCAGTGACACCACCTCACCAAACTCTGTTAGATATTCTGTACAGCACACCATAAAGAGCTTACAGCGTAATTAGACTGTAAGAACAAGCAAAGCCTATCATATCATTTACTGATGAAGATTGTCGCAGTTTCGATATTAGTTGGAGCTCTACCATGCTACCCTGCATTTACACCAAGTCGAGTATCATTGTTGCCACCCGTCTCGACAAGAGGTGCGATATCTACAAAATATCCTTCCAGGAACAGGAACAATAACATCACTCCTTCCACATTATCTGCTAGAAGGCCTTTACTATCTGAAGATGATCTCGCTGCCCCTCCCGATCAGAAAGTAATTGAAGCGGTCGAAAGTCTTGGTGGAAACGATGTGCTTGCCAGTGGTGAGTTTTGCATGGAAGTTTGCTGGATATGCAATTTACAATATTTTCAATCAAATATCATCTAATGAAATGTGCACATTATCATCATTCTCTCCCTCTTGGCAACAGATGTTGCTGCCAAAGCTGGAGTTTCTCTATCGCAAGCACGGCAATCTCTCTCTTCTATTGCGTCTCTGACACGAGGTGACATATCTGTGACACAGAGTGGCGATCTACTCTACGCTTTCCCATCCTCTATCAAAAATGCTCTGTCCTCCAATTCCCTGCGATACAAAGTGACAAATACTTGGGTGGAAAAGGTCTGGCCAAAAGCTTTTTTGGGAATCAGGGTGGCCTTCGGTGTTTTCTTATTTGTATCCATTGCAGTCATTTTTTCCACTTTGCTCTTTATTCAGTCTGGAGGCGGAAGCAGCGATCGTGATGATAGAAATGATAGAAGAGGAGGTGGAGGAGGAATGGGTATGAATAATCTCATGTTTGATATTTTGCGTCCCAGGCCGTTCGGGTTCTTTAGTCCTTCCTATGGATATTATGGCCGTGTAGATCCTTATAATAAAAGGCAGCTCGGACGACAAGATAATGAAGAAGAGGGTTCGGGAATATTCGAGTCGATTTATAGTTACATATTCGGAGATGGTGATCCAAACCGTAGTGTAGAAGCTGCTAGACTACGCGAAGCGAGCAAGGTCATTCGAAAAAATGGCGGGGCTGTGACTGCAGAACAACTTGCTCCTTTTTGTGATGTTGATGATCCTGATGAGCTCGGCGATAAGTTCTTGGTGGAGGAAGGGTTTGTCCTTCCGATCGTAAGTCAGCTCGGAGGAGAGCCAGTTGTTACTGATGATGGTGATATTGTATACATATTCCCGGATTTGCAAGTATCCGCAAGAGGTGAAGACGGGGATTTTGATGAATTAGTATTGGGAAGTGATGTTGACTATTTGGAAGAAAAGACTGTGGAATTCTCAAGAAATCCTGCGATTGGGAACATAGCCACTGCCGGACTTGGTGTGGTGAATCTCGGTGGAGCCCTTTACTTAGGGCAAGTACTTGCCAGTCCAACGATGGCAGGTGTTAGACTGGGAGGAATGTTCGGTCTCGTGCAGGCCGGCTACCCACTTTTGGTAGCATACGCAATCCTATTTAATGCTATTCCAGCGGCGAGATACTTTTATAACGAGAAAAAAAATGGAGAAATTAGCAAAAGAAATAGTGCAAGGCGCAAGTGGAAGACGTACATGGATGTCGGAGGTACGAAGACTAAACGAAAGCTGGATGCTGCGAGAACTTTGAAGCAGCAAATGAGGCGCCTTGGTGGAAGAAGTGGCGAGCAAGCTGTGTATGATACAAGTAAGAAATTCGAAGAGATTGTAGGAGATAAGGAAAAGGCTGACATGTCGAAGTTTGATGAGCTTCTAGGAGGAGATGACAGTTTCCAGTAAATCTACTTTTGCAAATACTCGGAAATAAAATCTAATTCAAAAATAGTGTGCAGTGTAAAAGCATAGGATTCGTGTCAGGGAATGTCTGATAGCTTCTCATGCCTCTGAAACGAAAGACTCTTGATACAATCAATCAAGTATTGATAAGAACTAAATTAGAAGAACATTCTGATGTATCTTTAAACTCATCCTCTTATCACCATGCACGTGCATTACCGCATCTATTTACGTATGATGTGTCTTCAAGCCATAGATGACGAGGAACGTACGATAGTTACTCTAAACTTTACCAGTCACATACATAGTTCAAGGGTGAAGACGCTGATGTAGTAGTTGATTGGGAACAGTCTGCACGCTAAATGATCTAATAGAATAGTTGAGTCTGCTTTAGAGTTGTTTAGAGTATATTGATTATTGTGTGCTCGTGTCATTTGTTTTATGAGCTCTGAAGAGTTCCATAGAATTACAAATGAGATCACGGTTGACGGATGTGGTTATTTGCGGCGTATCGAGGTCGTGAAGAAACTGATAACTATTCATGCGTAACGATTGAATTTAGTTTTATGAGCTGTCTTTTGCCACTGGACA